>Ga0299913_10000689_pt1 | contig 22582 bp, 19 predicted proteins | sample RVTome_9_FD_201360 | JGI IMG/M metagenome (GOLD analysis project Ga0299913, IMG submission 201360) | Soil microbial communities from uranium-contaminated site in the Upper Colorado River Basin, Wyoming, United States - RVT155D38 (version 2) ... | reverse complement strand
CTCGGGGAGGAACTCGAAGGAGATGTCACCGATCCTCACCTCGTCCCCCTCCATGGCTCCCGCCTCGAGCAGAGCCTGGTCGACACCGAGGCGGGAGAGACGGGTAGCAGCCATGTCGGCCGCCTCGGCCATGGTGAGATCGGCGAACCCGACCGCCCTCTCGGCGGCGAGCCCTTCCACCCGCCACCCGCCTTCTTCCCGTCGCACGGTGAAGGTCGGGCCGAGCGGGCGATGGAGGACAAAACCCCGACGGGGCGGGGCCGTCCTCTCCGCATCGTCGACCAGGTCCGCGATGGCGTGCAGCACCTCGCGAATCCCTTCCCCGCTCATGGCCGAAACCGCTCTGGCGCCCATTGAGGAGGCCAGGTCGCTCATATCTCCCAGGTCGGACTTGTTGATGAGGACGAGACGGGGACGCGCCGCCAGGTCTGACGAATACTCGGCGATCTCTCGGCTCAGGATCTCGAGCTGCTCGGTCGGGGAGCGCTCCTGGAGGGGCGATGGGTCGAGCAAGACCACCAAGACCCGGGCCCGCTCGACGTGGCGAAGGAACTCATGGCCCAGACCCTTGCCCGAGGCCGCTCCCTCGATCAAGCCTGGTATGTCGGCCAGGACCAGCTCCCTCCCATCGAAGCTGGCCACACCGAGGTTCGGCTCCAACGTGGTGAACGGGTAGTCCGCGATCTTGGGCTTGGCGGCCGAGACCCTGGAGATGAAGGTCGACTTGCCCGCATTCGGAAAACCGATCAGAGCCGCGTCGGCGAGGAGGCGCATTTCGAGCGTGAACCACTCCTCGCGCCCGTACTCCCCCTGTTCGGCCACACCGGGCGCCCGATTGGACGGGTTGACGAAGGCGGCGTTCCCTCTGCCTCCCCTCCCACCCCTTACCGCCTCCACTTCCTGGCCGGGCTCGACCAGATCGGCGATCATCGTGCCGTCGTCGTCGTACACGGTGGTACCGAGTGGGACGGCCAGGACCAACGACTCCCCGGTCTTCCCGTGTCGGAGATCCCCCTGCCCATGGGTGCCATGACCGGCGGCGTGGTGGGGATTGCGCTGATAGCGGAGGAGGGTCGCCACCGAAGGGTCCGCTCTCAGGTAGACGGAGCCGCCGGGGCCGCCGTTGCCGCCGGTCGGCTTGCCCTTCGGCTTTCCCCGGGCCCTCACAAACGAGACAACCCCCGCACCGCCGTTGCCGGCACGGAGGTTGATACGGACCCGGTCGACGAACACGACCGGACGCTAGTGCACCGACTGGTGGGAGACGACTACTCGGGCAGAACGCTGACCAGTCGACGATTGGCCCGCGACCCGTACTTGACGGTACCGGCCGAAGTGGCGAACAACGTGTCGTCGCTGCCCTTGCCCACGTTCTCACCGGGGTGGATCCTGGTTCCCCGCTGGCGGACCAGGATGGCCCCGGCGTTCACGAACTCGCCGTCGAACACCTTCGATCCCAGCCGCTTGGCCGCCGAATCGCGGCCGTTCTTGGACGATCCACCTGCCTTTGTCTTCGACATCTCATTCCTCCTCGGACGAATCGGTCTTGGCCTTGCCGACCGGTTTCTTGGCCTTGGTCTCGGCCGCCTTGGCGGTCGACTTGGCCGGGGTCTTGGACCTGGGCTTCGCATCGGTCGACTTGGCTGCCGTCTTCGCAGCCGGCTTCGCTTCGGTCGACTTGGCTGCCGTCGTCGCAGCCGGTTTCTCCTCCGTCGACTTGGCTGCCGTCTTGGCCTTGGAGGCGCCGGGGAGCTTGATCTCGGTGATCTCGATCTGGGTGTACTTCTGGCGGTGACCCTGACGGCGACTGTATCCGGTCTTGTTCTTGTATTTGAAGATGTCGACCTTGGGGCCTTGAGACTCGCCGAGCACCTTGGCGGTCACCAGCGCCTTGGCCAGGACATCGCGATCGGACACAGCGTTTCCCTTGTCGTCGACGACAAGCAATGGGGCAAACGACAGCTTCTCCGGATCACCTTTGACCCGCTCGATCTCGATGACATCACCCGACTGCACCTTGGCCTGTTTGCCTCCGGCGCGAATGATGGCGTACATGGTCAAACCTCTGGGAAGGGGAATCGGACGTGATCTTACCGCCGACACGGGTCTACCGCCAGAGACGAGGGTCTCAGTACCAGGTGATCAGTACCGATTACCGAGTGAAGGTCGGCTTCCCCGACTTCACTCGTAGTCACCTACGGCGGCGTCGACTATCAGGTCGTCTGGGACCATGGCGTGGTCGTGGACGATGATGCCTCGCCCGCCGCAGGCCTCGCACTTGGACGAGAACTGCTCGAGAAGCCCGGCCGAGACATTCTTGCGGGTCATCTCGACCAAACCGAGGTGGGAGACGTCGAACACCTGGGTTCGGGTCTTGTCCTTGGCCAGGGCCTCCTTCAGCCTTCGCAAGACGGCCTGCTGATTGTCGATCGTCTCCATGTCGATGAAGTCGATGACGATGATCCCGCCGATGTCTCTCAGCCGGAGCTGGCGACCGATCTCCTCGGCCGCCTCCAGGTTGTTCTGCAGGACCGTCTCCTCGAGATTGGACGAGCCGACGAACTTTCCGGTGTTGACGTCGATCACCGTCAAGGCCTCGGTGCGGTCGATGACCAGATGACCCCCCGAGGGCAGGTAGACCTTGCGATCGAGCGCCTTCTTCAACTGGTCGTCGACGTGATAGCGCTCGAACAGGGGAACGTCGTCGGTGTAGTGCTGCACCTTGGCAACCAAGTCGGGGGCGGTGCCGCGCAGATAGTCGGCCACGGTGTCATGAGCCTTGGTGTCGTCGATGAGGAGCTTGCGGAAGTCGGCGGTGAAGTGCTCCCTGATCACCTTGATCAGGAGATCGGGCTCCTGGTGCACCAATCGGGGGGCGCCCCCGGTCTTGGACTTCTCCCCGATTTGATCCCAGACCTTGCGGAGACGGGAGATGTCGGCGGCCAACTCTTCGGCACTGGCATGCAGGGCGGCGGTTCTCACGATCACCCCGTACCCCTCGGGACGGACCTCGTTGATCACATCACGCAGACGTGTCCTGTCTTCGTCGGGGAGTCTGCGGCTGATGCCGATGCTGTCCGATTCCGGGACCAGCACGAGGTACCGGCCCGGAAGCGACGGCATGCCGGTCAGTCGTGCACCCTTGGCTCCCATGGCGTCCTTGGTGACCTGGACCAGAACCTCGTCGCCTTCCTTCAACACGCTCTCGATGCGGTGGTTGGAGCGGCCGTTGCCCTTGCCTTCTGCGGCGACGTCCGATGCGTAGAGGACGCCGTTCTTTGGAGCACCGAAGTCGAGGAACGCGGCCTCCATGCCGGGCAGCACATTGCGCACCTTGGCCAGGTAGATGTTCCCGGCGACGGAGCTGGAATCCTCGCGAGCAACGTAATGCTCCACGAGGACCGGGCCCTCCATGATCACCATCTGCGTCTGCCCGCGGCTCACGCGGACGAGCATCTGTTTGCGCCCGGTCTCGACGGGAACGATGACTTCGTCGTCGACCGGCCGACGCGACCGAGTTCGAGACGTGGCGACCCCGGACCTGCCCCGGTTGCCACCACTCTTTCCCGAGGGCTGGTGGCGTCTCTCCTTTTTCGGCGCCCGGGTTGGGGCCGGCCGGCCCTCGACCCTGGTGACCTCTACTTTCCGTCCCTTTACCCGGACGGTCTTGTGCTCCTCGACGGTCCCTTCTTGCGAGGACTTCCGAACGATCTGTGGGCTCTTCTTTCGAAATAGAGCCATGTGGTCTCACTCCTCTGAGATTCGGTATACGAGGCGATCGGGAAGCATGAGTCCTGGCGGGGGCTTCCGTCTCCAAACAGGTGCGCCAGACAGCGTCGAGAGGCCAGCCCCGAGAGGGGGTGGCCGCCGTGCAGACCTTCGATTCCAACACCGGGCGGCCGGTGTGCATGGGTGCTCATCAACGAAACACTCCGAAGAGGGGAAGATGTCGCGTCTGGCGGACAGTTCAATGCTACCAGAAATGACCCCCTGCACCTATCCAGCGACGAGATCGAGCTCGGGCTGCTCCGGCTCGGTGGGGTCGTAACACACCCTGCACCGGGCTTCGTAGGCATCCTGGGCCCCGAGCACGACCAGATCGTCGGAACGAACGATCCGCTGGGTGTACATGCCGGGGCCTCCACATTTGTGGCACACAGCCAGCATCTTGGTCACGTACTCCGCCCGGTCACACAATGTCGGAATCGGCTCGAACGGGCGGCGCAGGTAGTCGGTGTCGAGACCTGCCACGATCACCTGCTTTCCGGCTGCGGCGAGCTGCTCGACGATGTCGACCAGCTCCCCGTCGAAGAACTGCCCCTCGTCGATCCCGATCACCTGAGTGCTGTCCTCCACCCGGCGTAGCAACTCGGAGGCGGTCTCGACCGGGATGGCATCGACCTTGAGACTGGAATGGGAAACCACTTCGCTGTCGGCGTAGCGCACGTCCAGTCCCGGCTTGAAGGTCTGCACCGGCACCCGTGCGATCTGATACCTGGTGACCCGGCGAATGAGCTCCTCACTCTTCCCCGAGAACATAGGCCCGCAGATGACTTCGACCCACCCCCGATCTCCACGTCGATACATCGTGCGGCAGGCTAACGGCTGACTCTCCATCGAGAGCAGCTTCCTCGTCCTTCGGGCCACCCGTCCCCATACCCTGTCGCCGTGACTGGGCCAGAGTCGGACAACCGCGATTCGGTTACCGAGGCTTGGGGGGACCCGGTCTGGATGGAGTCGGCCACGACCTGGCTCGATGACCGTCTCCACGCCGCCGGGTTGCAGCGCACCGGCGACGTGACTCAGCCCTAGGTCCGTCCCTGGGCCACCGTCCTCTCCGCTCCCACCGGCACAGGTCGCGTCTGGCTGAAGGCAATGGCACCCGGCACCGCCTTCGAGGTCGGGCTCTACGAGCTGCTGGTACGTCTGGCTCCCCAAAACGTTCTCACGCCGATTGCGTCCGACCCCACTCGGGGCTGGATCCTGCTCCTGGACGGCGGAGTCTCGCTGGGCGATCGACTGACGGGACCGAGCTCGTCGACCACATGTTGATCGCCCTCCCTCAATACGCCCGTTTGCAGCGGTCGACCATGGCTCATGTCGAGAGCCTTCTCGACATGAGTCTGAGCGATCTTCGTCCCGAGGTGCTCCCCGCTCGATTCGACGAGTCCATCGAGATGCGGGGTGATGACGACAGCTCGCCTCGGCTCGCGTCGATCCGGCCGGTGTTCGTCGACTGGTGCCGGCGGCTGTCGGAGTCTCCGATCGGGCCCGGTCTCGATCACAACGATCTTCACCCGTGGAACATCCTGGGGATCGGCACCGGCGTCCCCGCGTCGGCATCGACGACGACAGCCATCTTCTACGACTGGGGCGATTCGGTTGTCGCTCACCCGTTCGGAAGTGCGCTCGGATCCCTTTCCAGGGTCCGGAGTATGTTGCGCCTGGACCCGGACCACCGTGACGTTCGCCGGATGAGTGATGCCTATCTCGAGGTGTTCGACGATCTGACCAGTCGCCACGACCTGCACGAAACACTGGAGCTCGCCTGTCGCGTGGCCAGGGCCGCACGGGCCGTGGTGTGGGACCGGTCGGAGGAGTCGATCCGGGAGTACCTGGGCCAAGCCGCCCGCGACGACTTCGGGATCTGAGACCTCCCCAACAAGGGTCGGCCCTCGCGTGGGAGTCAGCTCAGCTGATTCTCACCGGGCACCGGGGTCCGCATCAGCCATACAGAGTTGGCCAGTCCCAGTGCCAGGGTCATCGCCAGGTAGAAGGAACCGCCGGCGGAGAGAAACGGGAGCGGGAGGCCGGTGACCGGCATGATCCCGATAGTCATCCCCACATTCACGAAGACGTGGAACACCATCATCGCAGCGAGCCCGATGGCGATGAGCGCGCCAAAACGATCCCTGGCCGCGGCCGCGATCACGAGAAGCCGCCAGACGATCACTGCGAACGCGGCGATGACCAGTATCCCGCCCACGAAACCGAGTTGCTCGGCCACCGCGGTGAAGATGAAATCTGTCTCCTGTTCGGGAACGTACTCGAAGGAGGTTTGGGTACCTTCGGCAAACAGGCCCCGACCGAAGAGCTGACCAGAGCCGATGGCCCGCATCGACTGCTCCATCGTGTATCCGATGCCGGTTGGATCGACTGTTTCGGGCTCGAACAGCACGCGGATGCGGTCGACTTGGTACGGCGCCAGCCAATTCTGCTGGATGGTGACGACCACCGCCACGGCGGCGGCGCAGGTGAGGGCCAGCATCTGCCGCCAGGTGGCTCCGGCCACGAAGAGCATCACGAAGAGGATGAAGCCGAATACGAGGGTTGTTCCCAGGTCGGGCTCGAAAAGGACGAGGGCGGCCGGAAGCGCCACGATCAGGATCGCCCGGATCACCGAAGGCCAGGAAAGCAGGCGTATGCCCACCTCGTCACGGTTGCTCGGGGAGAGAAGTGCAGCCAGGAGCAGGATGACCATCACCTTGGCGAACTCGGCGGGCTGCAGGTTGAAGAGGCCGAGAGGAATCCAGCGGCGGGCTCCGTTGATCGGCTCGAACAGGTAGACCGCGAACAACCCGATCAGCACCACCACCGAGATGATCGGGATCAGGTTCTTGAACTCCCGGTAGTCGATGTTGGAGATGACGGCGTAGACGGTCAACCCGGCGGCCACGAAGATCATCTGCCGCTCCATCCCCAGAGAGCCGGCACTGCTCGTGGCCGAGTAGATCATCAGCAGCCCGAACCCGGAGAGTGCGAGCATCGTCCCGAACAGGATCCGGTCCGACTTGTTGTGACGTCGGTCGACGGCGATCTCGCGGAGACGGGATACGACGGCCATCAGTCGGCCTCCTCCCCCTCGACAATCGGGGTCGGCTCGTTGCCCATCAGATACTGCATGATGTGACGGGCCACCGGCGCAGCCACCTGACCACCGGAACCGCCTTCGTCGATGAGAACGGCCACGACGTAGCGCGGATTGTCCAGTGGCGCCACGCCGACGAACCAGGCATGGTTGTCCCGGGCGGCCGAGACCTGGGCGGTCCCCGTCTTGCCCCCGACGTTCTCCACTCCGTCGCCGAAGTCACTGAATGCGGCCGCAGCGGTCCCGCCGTTCACCACACGGCCCAGGTCTGCGAGCAGCGAAGCCCGGGTGGCGGGATCGATGTCCACCTCGACAGCCTCGGGACGATCGACCGGGTTCACCTGGCCCTCGGTGTCGATGATCTCCCTGACGACGCGAGGCTCCATGACGCGCCCCCCGTTGACCAGGACCGCATACGACACTGCGACCTGAAGCGGTGTCGAGGTGAAAGCGCCCTGACCGATGGCGAAGTCCATCAGGTCGCCGCCCAGCCAGGGCGAAGCCAGCTCGAGCCGGTCGGGCTCGAGTCTGGGAGGCTGATCCGGGTTCTCGAGCTGAAACTCCTTCAACTCCTCGAAGAGCTCCCGGGTGGGAATGGTCCCCGCGGCCTCGCTGCTCAAATCGATGCCGGTCTCGTGCCCGTAGCCGACCCGCACCGCCCAGTCCTGGAGGATGTTCTCCTGGGGCGTGCCCTGATAGGCGAGGTGGGTGCCGAGGGCGACGTTCCAGAAATAGATGTTGCATGAGTTCTCGAAGGCCCCGTGGATGTCGAGCCAGCCCAGGTTGCGCGGGTTGTACCAGTCGCGCTTGACCCCGGGTGAACCGTCCGCCAGCTGCCCCAGGCCCTCCAAGGTGCCGTCGCAATGGATCAGCTCGCCGTCAACCCCCTCACCGTCGGGAGGGAAAGGCAGCGCCTCCTCCAGCTTGGCGGTGTAAGTGATTGCCTTGAAGGTCGACGCCGGCGGGTAGAGGCCGCTGACGGCGAGGTTGTTGAACGCCTTGGCCTCGTTGAGCTGCTGGAACGTGGCTTCGTCGATACCGGCAACGAAAAGCTGCGGTTCGAAGTCGGGATAGGAGGCCAGGGCGAGCACGTCGAATGTGTTGACGTCGAGAACCACCGCGGCGGCCCGCTGGGTCTCGTTGAACACCTCCTCACCGTCGGCCCGGTCGTCCGCCTTGACCGAGTTGGAGAGGGCCACCCCGTTCTCCAGGGCGAGCTCCACCAGTTCCTGCAACTCGAGATCGAGGTTGAGGACCAGCGAGCTGCCCGCGACCGGATCCACCGGTGGCTTCTGCTCGATGACCTGGCCCCGTCGGACCCGGTATTCGATCGAGCCACTGGTGCCCTGGAGGACCTCGTCGTACATTCGCTCCACCCCGAGCTTGCCGATTCGCACGTCGCGGTCCAGGTCGGGGCGCGCCGCCAGATCGGTCTCCTCGGGCAATCCGAGATGACCGATGACATGGGAAAGGGTGGGACCGGTGAGATACACCCGCTCGGGGACCTTGACCACCTCGACTCCGGGGAGCTCGTCGAGTGACTCGTTGATGGCGTATGCGGTCTCGATCGACACCGTGGTCACCTGGAATCGGCCGTTGATCCCGGCGTCCTCATACAAGGCGTCGAGCTCGATCGGGTCGACTCCGACCAACGAAGACAGTTGTTGGATCAGGCCGTCTCGCTGCTCCGGTTGGACGAAGGTCCGATCGACAATCACCGCCGGCACCATCCTGCTGGTGGCCAGCAGCTTTCCAGTCCTGTCGTAGATGTCGCCGCGGGGGGCGTACGAGGTCTTGCCTATCCAGGTCGCCTCTTCGGCGGCACGCGCAATTTGGGGCCCTTCTGCCACCTGGACGAACCACAGCCGCAGCCCGATCATCGACAACATCGATATGAAGACCACACCGAGCGTCGTGAGCCTGAGCGCGAACTTCATGGGTACCTGAGTGCTGTCCGGTCGCGGTCGACCAATCGTACGAAGGGCGGCGCCAACAGTGCGGCAACCGCCAGGTTGCCCAACGGTACGAGGATCATGACGCTAGCCGCGTCGTCCCCGACCAGGCCGGCCTGGCCGAACAAGGTGCCCACCAGGAGCAGCATTGCGATTCCGACCAGGGTGAGAACACCGGCCCACACCGCGACGGTCACCCGCCCCAACTCGGCCCGCTCCTTGGTGCGGACGGCGATGTATGCGACCGTGGTGTAGACGACCGCCCGCATGCCGATGAGCGAGGCGCCGAGCAGATCCATCACCAGACCCGAGATGAACGCGACACCCAACACCAGCTCGGGCCGGACTTTGGTCAGCGCGAGCAGGATTCCGATCAGCATCACAACGTCGGGAGTGACGATCCTGAGTCTTCCGAAGAGAGTGGTCTGGATGACCACGGCGACGAGGACCGTGAGGCCGATGATCAGCGCGGTGCGGCCCCTCATCAACCATCTTCCTCGGGGAGGGTCGTTGTCGTGCTCGTCTCATCGCCATCCACGGTCGTGGTCGTCGTCTCGGGGAGGGTGTCATCGGTGGCGGCGGTGATCGGGTCCGGTGGCCAGGCGAGGACGACGACGAAGCGGAGAGCCTCGGGATCGACGAACGGGCGCACCGTCGTGGTCAGCGAAGTGGACTCGGGCGAGGCGTCGGCGAGAACTTCACCCACCGGAAGACCGGCCGGGTAGTCGGTGCTCGCGGCGGATGTCAGCACCCGGTCGCCGGCCAGCACCGGCTCCCGTGCGTCGAAGGCGTCGAAGTCCATCTCCAGCCCTAGGTCCGACGAGAAAGCCCGAGAGACGAGTGTGCCGGTCTGCGAGCCGATGAGGACGGTGAGCCCGGAACGGGAGGCGACTATGGGGAGGATCGAAGCGCTTCCCGAACTGGCGCTCTTCACCGTGCCCACCACGTATCCGTTGGTGTCGATCACGGGCTGGCCGGCGAGAACACCGTCCCGGGTGCCCTTGTCGATGATGAGCGCTGCATCGACCGCGCCGATCACGTTGGCAATGGTCCTGCCCAGCGCTTCTTCGTCCGTCTCGAGATCGTAGATCTGCTCCAGGAGATCCAGCTTGGCCAGCTGGTCCTGGACGGCCACCAGCTGCGCCACGGACTCGGCGAGCTGTGCGGAGAGCTCTGCGTTCTGCTCGCGGAGGGAGGCGACATTTGAGAGGCTGTCGAGGGCGTTGGCCACCGGAGTCACCACGAATGAGGCAAGTCGTTGCAGCGGGGCGGCTATGGCCTGGGTCCCGCTTCGGAGCACGCCGACCACCCCGCCACCCTCGAGGCGCACATCGAACGTCATCAGGAGGACGCCGACCACGAGGAGGCTGATGAAGGTGGGTAGGGCTCGGTCGGATCGTTTCGAGGTCAGCATGGCTCAAGACGGGCCGGGGCGGTCATGGCCGGGACGACGACACGAGCACGTTCTGCAACGTGTCGAACTCCTCCAGACATTTCCCCGAGCCGAGCACCACCGATTGCAGCGGCTTGGCCGCCGTCACGATGGGCATCCCCGTCTCATGAGCCAGGCGATGATCCAGTCCCACCAGAAGAGCACCTCCCCCGGTGATCACGATTCCCCGCTCGACGATGTCGGCCGCCAACTCCGGCGGCGTCTTGTCGAGGGTGTATTTGACCGCGTCGACGATGGCCTGAGTCGGCTCCTCGATCGCCTCCCTGATCTCCGGGCTGGAGAGCAGGATGGTCTTGGGGAGACCGGTGACCAAGTCGCGTCCCCGGATCTCGGCCGACGGCTCGTCGGCATAGGGCCAGGCCGAGCCCACCGCCAGCTTGAGCTGTTCGGCGGTGCGCTCCCCGACGAGGACGTTGTACTCCTTCTTCACCCAGTCGATGATGGCGGTGTCGAGCTCGTCCCCCCCGACGCGGATGGATCGGGAGACCACGATGCCGCCAAGCGAGATGACCGCAACCTCGGTGGTGCCTCCGCCGATGTCGACGACCATGGACCCGGCGGGCTCGCCGATGGGCAGCCCCGAGCCGATCGCGGCAGCCATCGGCTCTTCGATGGTGTAGGCGCGACGGGCCCCGGCGTGGTAGGCAGCCTCTTCGACCGCTCGCCTCTCCACGGGAGTGATCCCCGACGGAACGCAGACCACGATTCGAGGACGGGCCCACTTCCTTCTGTGCACCTTCTGGATGAAGTAGCGAAGCATCTTCTCGGTGACGTCGAAGTCGGCGATCACCCCGTCACGGAGGGGCCGGATGGCGGTGATGTGGGCCGGGGTCCGCCCGATCATCCGTTTCGCCTCCATACCCACGGCCAGAGCCCGGCCGTTTTGCGAGTTGATCGCCACCACCGACGGCTCGTTCAGGACTATGCCCCCGCCGCGCACGTAGACCAGGGTGTTTGCTGTTCCCAGATCGATGGCCATGTCCTGACCGGCGAATGAAAGAAGGTTTTCAGCCATGGCTGATGTCGACTCCCGCGATGACCCGGGGAGTGTAGGTGTCGGCCCGATGTTGTGCCATAGCTGGTTTCACCCTATCCGAGCCTCGGGCAAGCGCTAATCGAGACGCGCACCCCGCCTCATCCGAAGTAGATTTGAAGCTCCCTCGCCGCACTCTCCGGTCCGTCGGACCCGTGAACGATGTTCTGGGTGACCTGGAGCCCGAAGTCGCCCCTTATCGTCCCAGCGGCTGCCTGCTTGGGATCGGTGGCGCCCATCAGCCCACGGCCCACCGATATCGCCGACTCGCCGGACCATTCCATGGCCACCACCGGCCCCGAGGTGATGAACTCGAGCAGCTCGGGGAAGAAAGGTTTGTCGACGTGCTCCTCGTAATGTCGCCGCGCCAGCGCCTCGTCGATCTGGAGCATCCGAATCTTCCCCAGTGTGAGGCCCTTCCTCTCCAGACGGGCGATCACCTCTCCCACCAACCGCCGATCCACGCCGTCCGGCTTGATCATGATGAACGTGTTCTCGATAGCCATGTCCGCCGCGAGGGTAATGGGACGCGGGCCCCCTCCCTCACACCAAGAGCTGGCGTGCCTCCCCGACCAGGTACAGGGAGCCGGCGACGAGCACGGCTCCATCCGGCCCCGCCTCGGCCCGTGCCATATCGAGGGCGAGCTCCACATCCTCGGCGATCAAGACCGGGGTGTCGACCAGGTCACGGATCCTCTCGGCCAGTTCGAGCGGTGGCACCGACCTCTCCGACTTGGGCGCAGTGGTGACAACACCTTCGACCAGGGGGGAGAGGCTGGTCATCATCGCCTCGACGTTCTTGTCCCCCATGACCCCGAGGACGAGATGCCATCTCGTGGTCGGGTACTCTTCGGTCAGCGAATCCGCGAGCACCGCCACTCCGTCGGCATTGTGCGCACCGTCCAGCATGATCAGGGGCTTGGTGCCAACTGCCTCCATCCGCCCCGGCGCGGTGGCGATGGAAACCGCGCCCCGAACCGCCTCCTCGTCGAGCTTGCGGCCCACCAGAGCTTCGGTCGCGGCAACCGCGTTGGCCAGGTTGACGAGCTGATAGCGACCGTGCAGGGGAAGAAAGAGGTCCTCGTAGGTCTCCTCGGCCCCGGCGATGGTGGTGAGCCAGCCGCCAACCCCGCGTTCGGCGTCCAGGACCGAGAAGTCCTTCCCGTAATGCCGGTGATGGATGCCGAGGTCCCGGGCACGGCTCTCGGCGACGTCGAGAGCCGCGTCGGGAAGCGGTCCGGTGACCAGGATCGAGTTCAGCCCGGCGATGGCCAGCTTCTCCCCGGCGATGGTGGCGATGTCCTCGCCCAGGTACTCGGTGTGCTCGATGCCGATGCTCGTGAGCACGCACACCTCGGCATCTACGACGTTCGTCGCGTCGAGACGCCCGCCCAACCCGACCTCGAGCACTCCGGCATTGACCGCTTTGTCGGCGAACAGGGCGAAGGCAGCCGCGGTGATGAGCTCGAAGTAGGTGTTGGCCTCCTCGCCGGCCCGCTCTCGGAGATCGGCGAACGCGGCGACGTCGGAAACGGCAAGGGCGAATTCCTCTTCACTGGCGAACTCCGCGTTGATCGAGAGGCGCTCTTCGACCTTCTGCAGATGTGGTGAGGTGTAGGTCCCTGTGTTGAGACCGTGGGCTACGAGGAGGAGAGTGGCGAACCGGGACGTCGATGTCTTGCCGTTGGTCCCGGCGATGTGGATGACCGGATAGCCCTCGTCGGGTCGGCCCATGTCGTCGAGGAGCCCTTGAATTCGTTCGAGACCCGGCTTCACCCCCAGGGCGATGTGCCGGTCGAGATACGCGAGTGCTTCGAGGTAATCCATGAGAAGAGCCCCGGGAGATTAATCCCGGGGCTTTCCCACCTGACAATGCTGCTCGCCGTGCGGTCAGACCTCTTCCCGCCTGGTCGCGGTGCGGAGCAGATACATCCCTGACCCGAGCAGGATGACCGAAGCCAAGACCAGGACCGAGGGGTCGACACCGGTGAACGGCAAGACCACCAAATCCTCGACCTCGTCCTCGGGCGGGTCATCAACCTCGATCACGTTGCCGAGGACTTCATCCGGGCACGGGATCACTGTGAAGCTCCCGGCAGCGATTTCCAGGGTGAATCCGTCCGAGGCTTCAGCGGCCCAGGTGTAGGCACCCGCCGGCAGTGTCTCGGTGCCGCCCGCTCCTGTGAAGCTGGCAACCAGCTTCGAGGAATCGTCCAGGACCGACACCGTGGCTGCTGACGCGGGGTCGATGACCGTAGTCACCGATCCGAACGCCGTTGCCGTGTTCACCTGGCAGTTCCCGTGTGACACCGTGACGACCCCGACACATGGATCGATGGTGAACTCACCAGAGGTGACCTCACCCTTGGGCAAGTCGAATCCAGCGCCAGGCGTGGCTTTCCACGTGTAAGCGCCTGGGGCGAGCGACTTGGAGCCGCCCACTCCGCTGAATTGGGCCACTACCTCGAGATCCTCGTCGTACACGGTCACGACCGCGCCCGAGTCGACGTCGATAGCCACGGTCACCGAGCCTTGCGGGCCGTCGACGATCTCACACTGCCCACTCGCGACCACCACCGAAGCGTCACAAGGATCGATGGTGAGCTCACCATCAGTCTTCCCGGTGAGCTCGAACCCGGTGCTCGACGTCGCCACCCAGATGTAGGTGCCAGGCGCCAGCTCCTCTGATCCACCACTCCCGGAGAAGTCGTAAGGGCCACCTGGACCACTCACCTGCACCGTGGCACCAGAAGTCGGGTCGATAATGACCGACACTGATCCTGTCGGATTCCCGGACGAGTCGACGGCACAGTTGCCCGCAGCGACCACCACCGCAGCCTGACAAGGGTCGATGGTGAACTGGCCCTTTTTCTTCCCGCTCAGTTCATACCCCTGGGCGGCTGTGGCCTTCCAGTGGTAGATGCCAGGAGCGAGGTCGAGCTTCTGGTCGTCCCCCAGGGCGCCGCCGACCGCGCCCGTGTGATCCGAGTTGGCGTACACCTGCACCATGGCACCCGACGCCGGTGCAACGTCGAACGAGACGCCTCCCAGAGCCGACCCTCCCACTGCTTCACAAACCTGCGGATGTGGCGTCACAGCGATATCGTCGGTGCAGTCTTGATCGACGAGGACAGCTCCGGTGATCCGATAATCACCGCCGCGGACGCCGTTGTCCCACGTTCCGACGGCGAGGGCCTTGACTTCGATGGAACTGCCCCAGTAGGCAGACGCATCGAATTGACCGCTGAATCGGTAGCCGTTGCCGCCATTGAATGCTCCGCTTTCCACCGGGGTCCAAGTGCCTCCTCCGACGAGTCGGACCTTGATACGAATCTCGGAATTACCCGAGCCGGAACTGCCATCGGTCTTCCAACTGATCGCATCGAAGTGGATGTACGGCTTGTTGTCGACACATGTCTTCTGGACGGATATCTCGGGATGATGCGCGAGCGCCGTAGGAGCGAACACCACCATCAATGACGCGAGCACCGCGAAAGCGGAGAAGATCGTCAGGAAACGTCCGAACCCTCGACGATGGGTATTTGCGGCAAAGCTCATGCTCTGCCCCCAATGCACAAAACGCGCCAAAGGCGCGCTACGGGTCCCTCGCCCCGGACGACCGTGGTCGTCTCCCTCATGAAATTCCTATCCCCTCATATATCGGGACAGGCCGGTCTCACCACTAGCTCCACCAGACCCAGGTGACCGTTTTGCAGGTCTGGCTTCCAAGCCTCCCACATTCCCCTACGTGCTGCCCCCACCTGGTGAGCAGCACCCACATACTGAATCGGGTCCTGCGGTTGTCAACGGGTCGATCGACCTAGCTCGGAATCGGCTACGAGGCCTCACCTGAGCGCGCAATGGTGAGGGGAGTCCCGGTCGCCCGGGACTCCCCTCATCCCTGCTGGGGATTCAGAGCTCGCTCTCCTCTCTCCTCGAACCGATGACGAGCACCGATCCCAGGGCCACGGCCTCGGCCGCGATCAGGAGCCATCCCAGATCGTTCGACCCTGTAAAGGGAAGGGTCTCCGCAACAACCGAGCCGACCACTTCGGACTCGATGGTGGTGGTCACCTCGATGGGAAGCACTTTGGTCGGAATCGTCGTCGTCGGCGCCGTAGAGGTTGTCACCACAACCGGCAATACCTCGTCCTTCTTGTCTTCCGGTACGACGCAAGTGACGTGGTTGGTCACCCTGACTGTGATCACGCCGTCGTCAGCGTCCTCCGAATCCACGACGTATGGGGAAACGATGTCCGACCTATAGGTGCACGTCTCAGGAAGCCCGGTGACGTTCTCCGTGATCACGACCGACTGTCCATCCTCGACCTCGACTGGACCCACCTCCCCGTCCATGAGAAGGGTGACCACCAGATCCGTTTCGTCGAACTCTGCTCCGGTCCACACCTTCTCCAAACTGAGGAAGATCGGCTCGGGCTCAGGCTCGTCACACCACACCTTGTTGGTGATGGTGATCGACTTGTCCTTGCTGTATTTGTACGGTGCCGTGAAGGAGTGGTAGGAGATGCCCTCCTTCTTGAAGTCACAGGAGTTCACGCCTTCGCCGAGGTCGACAGACTCACTCTCGTAGGTCAGTGTCTTGCCGGCAGGCACCGTGATCCACTCCGACTTCTCGGCGAAGGTCGTCTGATACTCCACACCATCCAACGTGTAGGTGACAGTGACCATCACCTCGAAGTCGGCGATCTCGTCGATCTCACCCACCCAGACCTTTTCGAATCGGACCCGAGACTCCTTCGGCGCCTCCTTCACCTTGCTGTAGTCCACATGGCTGATGTCCTTGATCCCAGCACCAGCCGTGACCGTCACCCTCTCTGTGCCGAGACCGACGACGGTGAAACCGCTGTAGACACCGTCGGCGGTTATCAGGGCCGAATGCTTGAGATCACCGAAGGCCTCTTCGCCACTCTTGATGCAGATGGCATCTATGACGTAGCCCTCGGGGGCTTTCACCGTGGCCTGACGCGCTGCTGGTGACCCCTCGGCCACCTCGAGCTTGTATGCCAGCTCGCACTCAGCAGGACTGTCGTCGCCATCGGCGCCGGACATCAATGGCAGCAGCCCAACTATCAGCGCCACCAAGATCATGATCGCGCCGACCCCCCTCATCACTCTCTGTCGGTGTGCCAACATGACTCCAACCTTTCCGGGAAAGGCCGGTCTCACTATTGGCTCCACCCGACCGCGAGTGACCGCTGCTATGGGTCGGGGCTCGTCGCCTCCCAGTTCCCTCTTTGATCACCAGGGATCTCCGTCTAGGAGACCACCCCCGGTGGTCATCAACCACATGGTCAGGCGAGGGCGTTGAGGGAGCAAGATGCTCATGTGCCCACAATCGGCGCCGAAAGTCCTCATTTCGGAGGGGTCTCGCCGACTGTCGCGTTGACGGGGCCGCCGCTGTGGAGGCCCCGTCAACGCCCGTCACTCAGGTCTTATGGCGTTACTCGATGTCTTCCCGCCTCAGTCCGACAAGCAGGATCCCGGTCAGTGCCAATGCACTTCCGACAACGAAAAGCAACGCCCCATCGTGGGGGCCGGTGAATGGGAGCACCACCAGGTCCTCGACCTCGTCATCGACCGTCGTAGTGGTCACCACCGTCCCTTGCACGGTGTCCTCGACAGTGGAGGTGGGCTCCTCAGACGGAAGTGTCGTCGACCCGACCTGCCCGCCCGTCGTGGTGGTCGCCCCGACGGTGGTGGTGGTGGTCGGCACCGTGGTTGTGGTGGTCGCCTCGACCGCGGAACAGTTGACGTGCACTTCTAGCCCGGCGGAGAAGACCTCATCTGGTCCCATGACCAGCGACACCACGATCTGGGTACCGAGGACGAGTTCGCCGTCGGCGGTCACGATGACGTTCGCTCCACTCTCCACATCCTCGAGGACGACTACGGAACTTCCCGAGGAGACGGTGAGGTTGTTTCCGGGATGAACCGACTCCTGATTCTCCGCTATCGAAGTGACAGTGCAAGTCTGACCGACGAACTCCTCCCCTACCGGCTGGGTGGCCAGGACCGTGATCGAACCCTCGTCCTCCAACTCCAGATCATCGATCGGAATAACGATGCTGAAGTCGTCGATCGCCACCGCGGCCGCGGGCCGAGCCGGACCGATGATGATGAGCATCGTCACCAAGATGACTGCCGCGATCGCGAAGAGCCGCGCATCGAAACTCGTACCCGAGAGCTCGGGCTGCCCTCCACCCCGACCCGCGACGACCCAGGTCGCCTTCAGGCTCTTCATAGTTTCCCCATCCTTTTGCCAGGTTGGGACAGGCCGGTCTCACCACTGGCTACCCCGCGACCAAGGTGACCGCCTTGCGGTTGCGGGGTCAAAGCCTCCCTGTTCCCCTTGTTGACCGCCGTCAGGCGGTTTTGTAAATCATACCCCCGAGAGGCTTCCCCAAACCGGGGTTTTCGCGGATTCCTCGAGGGGTGAGCGACGGTCTAGTCCTTGGCGTGCATGGGGTGCCGCCCTCAGGCCGACTTCTCGGCGGGGCCGCTCTCCTCGCGGGCAGGTACCAGGGTGGGGTTGACCTTTTCCGCCACCACGTCACGATCGATGACGACTCTCTCCACATCGGTGCGGGATGGGAGGTCGTACATCGTGTTGAGGAGCACTTCTTCGAGGATGGCACGTAGGCCCCGCGCCCCGGTCCCGCGTTTGATGGCCTGGACGGCTATGGCGTCGAGGGAGTCCGGGGTGAACACGAGCTCGACGTCGTCCATCTCGAACATACGCGCATATTGACGGGTCAACGCGTTCTTCGGCTCGGTGAGGATCCTGACCAGGGACTCCAGGTCGAGATCCTCGACCGTTGCCATGACCGGGAGTCTCCCGATGAACTCTGGGATGAGCCCGTACTTCATGAGGTCTTCGGGCATGACCTGGTTGAGCAGCTCCGAGGGTCGTCCGTCGGCCTTGCCTCGGACCTCGGCGCCGAAGCCGACGCCGCGCCGCCCGACCCGATTGGCGATGATGTCCTCGAGACCGCCGAAGGCCCCGGCACAGATGAACAGGATGTTGGTGGTGTCGAGCTGGATGAACTCTTGATGGGGGTGCTTGCGCCCGCCCTGGGGCGGGACCGATGCGACCGTGCCTTCCAGGATCTTGAGCAGGGCCTGCTGCACGCCCTCGCCCGAGACGTCCCGAGTGATCGACGGGTTTTCCGCCTTCCGTGAAACCTTGTCGATCTCGTCGATGTAGATGATCCCCTGTTGGGCGCGGTTGACGTCGTAGTCGGCTGCCTGGAGCAGTTTGAGGAGGATGTTCTCCACATCCTCACCGACGTAGCCGGCTTCGGTGAGGCTGGTGGCGTCGGCAATGGCGAAAGGAACATTCAGTTGCCGGGCCAGGGTCTGGGCGAGGAGGGTCTTGCCCGACCCCGTGGGCCCGATCAGGAGGATGTTCGACTTCTGCAGCTCGACGTCACGCTGGACCTCGCCGCCCCTGATCCGCTTGTAGTGGTTGTAGACCGCCACGGAGAGCTTCTTCTTGGCGTCTTCCTGGCCGACGACGTAATCGTCGAGATAGGAGTTGATCTCCACCGGCTTCGGAAGCTCGGTGAAAGTGATCTCCTCGGTGACCGAGAACTCCTCTTCGATGATCTCGTTGCAGAGGTCGATGCACTCGTCACAGATGTAGACGCCGGGGCCTGCGATCAGCTTCTTGACCTGCTTTTGAGACTTGCCGCAGAAGCTGCATTTGAGCAACTCCCCGCCGTCACCGAGTCGTGCCATCTAGTTCTGGACCTCCTCCGTTACTTGGAGGCTACCGCCGCAAGCTCTCGACGCGTGAGAATTCCGTCGATGACCCCGTATTCCTTGGCCGCGTCGGCGAGCATCCAGTAGTCGCGTTCGGTGTCGAGGGCGATCTTGTCGTATTCCTGCCCGGTGTGCTCGGCGAGGATCTCGTTGAGCTGCTCTCGCATCTGCACGATCAGCTTGGCCTGGATCTCGATGTCGGAGGCCTGGCCCTGTGCACCACCATGCGGCTGGTGCAGCATCACCCTGGCGTGGGGCAGGGCGTAGCGCTTCCCTTCGGCGCCGCCGGCCAGGATCACCGCCGCCGCGGATGCGGCCATGCCCATGCAGACGGTGTTCACGTCGGGCTTGATGTATTGCATCGTGTCGTAGATGGCGAACAAGGAGGTGATCGAGCCACCAGGAGAGTTGATGTAGAGGAAGATGTCCTTGTCCGGGTCCTCCGACTCGAGATGGAGGAGCTGGGCCATGATCAGGTTGGCGATGGTGTCGTCGATAGGTGTGCCCAGGAAGATGATGCGATCCTTGAGCAGACGGCTGTAGATGTCGAAATACCGCTCGCCCCGACTGGTCTGCTCGAAGACGGTGGGGATCACATAGTTCTGGAACTGGTTCTCGGTGGTCATTCTTCTTCCTCCGCCACTGCGTCGACGATTTCACCTGTCGGGATGTCCCCGACCGGCTCGCCTTCGACGATCTCGGCCTCGACCTCTGTCACGTTTAGTTTCAAATCGACCGCGTTGCCGTCTTCATCGACCGGATTTGCTGCCGAGAGGATGGCGTCCAACGCCCTGTTTCTGAGAATATCACCGGCCAGTGCCAATTCCCGGCCGCCTTGTCGGAAGGCGTTGAGATAGGCGACCGGATCACCGGACTGTGCCGCGGCAGCCTGGATCACCGACGAGACGTCTTCGGGAGTGACCTCGATCCCGGCGTGTTTGGCCACGGCTTCGAGCACCAGCTGGTTTCGGAGTGACAGGTCGGCCTGCTGGCGGAGGTCGTCGAGGAACTGTTGTTGGTCGATGCCCGACGCCTGGAAGTAGTCGTCGAGGGTGAGCTCGTTGTCCTCGAGACGATGGACGAAGCGATGGAGCTGGTCGTCCATCTCGGATCGGACCAAGGCGTCGGGCAGCTCGATCTCCACCTGGTCGACCAGGGTGCTCAGTGCCCTCTCGGCGAACTCACGGGAGACCGCCTGAACCTTGGCCTCGCCGAGACGCTCCTTCAGCTCGGCCCGCAACTGCTCGACCGTCTCGAATTCGGTGTTCTCGTCGACCCACTCGTCGTCGAGCTCAGGGAGGATCCGCTCCTTGACCTCGTTCACGACGATCTCGAAGCTGACCTCCTCCCCAGCCTTGTCACCAAAACCCTCGGGCAAAGGTGCGTCGAAAGTCAGGACCGAGCCCGGCTCGACGCCTTCCAGCCGCTCGTCGACCCCTTCGACGAGGAGACCGGATCCCACTTCATAGAGGAGATCGGCTGCATTGGCACCCTCGACCGGCTCACCGTCGCTGGTCGCCTTGACGTCGATAGAGACGAAGTCGCCGAGGCCGGCCGGTCGATTCGCCTCCTCCACGATGCCGAACTGCTCGAGCATCCTCTCCAGTTGGACCTCCAACTCTTCCTGTGTGACCACTGGTGAGGTCACCTCGACGTCCCGGTCCTTGTAGTTGGGCAGATCGACTGTGGGCCACAGCGTGACCCGGACCCCCACTTCGACCCCACCTTCGACATCGTTCATCGACTCGAGTTGAGGTGTGACCGCCGGTCTGAGCTCCTCATCGTTGAGGATGTCGGACAGCGCCGGAGGGACGAGGTCGTCGATCACCTCGCTGCGAAGCCGTGCCGGCCCTACTGCCGCTTCCACGACAGGGAGCGGAGCCTTGCCGGGTCGGAAGCCCTTGAGCTTGATGTCGTGGGAGAGTTTGCGGGCCGTGGCCGCTTTTCCTGCGGCGATCTGGTCGTCGGTGAGCTGGAAGGTGACCAGACGCTCGAAGGGCCCGGTCTCGGTGACGGTGGTTGGCATTCTCTTTTCCTGGTTATCGGTAGTCGGTAGCCAGTAGTCAGATCACCGATTACCGATCACTGACTACGTGGCCGCTCATATGAGCGGCCACTCGCGGGGTGACCGACGGGATTCGAACCCGCGACTTCCTGGACCACAACCAGGTGCTCTAACCGGACTGAGCTACGGCCACCATGTCTCGAATGGGTCTTCCTCTGCGCCCCCGGGAGGACTCGAACCCCCAACCTGCGGATTAGAAGTCCGCTGCTCTATCCCATTGAGCTACAGGGGCAAAGGGCCAGGTCTGTGCCAAGAGGGCCACCCATTCGAGCGGGTGAAGGGAATCGAACCCTCACCGCCAGCTTGGAAGGCTGGAGCTCTACCATTGAGCTACACCCGCGGGACAAGGCATTGTAAAGCCTCGGTCGGGCTGGTCGGACTCGAACCGACGACCTCGTGCTCCCAAAGCACGCGCGCTACCAAGCTGCGCCACAGCCCGTGATCCGATCAGGCTACTTCCCCGCCAGTTTGTGTCCCACCCCATTCCTATATTGGAACCATGTCGGTGGGGGCCGCATTTCAGGAGCGGATCGACTCCTGGGACTCGCTTTCCCGGTGGGAGCGATCCGAGTTGGGCAGGGACCTGCGACGACTCGGACTGTCCTACGGAGAGATCATGGACCTGATCCCGGTCAAGAAGTCGACCCTGGCGACCTGGTGCCGCGAGGTGAAGCTGACCGAGGAGCAGGTTGCGGCCTTAAAAGTCAGACGCCCGCCAATCCCCGGCATACCACGGAACACACAACGCAGACGTCATCGCGAGATCGAGATGATCAGGGCTCAGGCCAGCCTCGAGGCCACACATCTTCAGGACGACCCATTTTGGGCGATGGGAGTGGCCTTGTACTGGGGAGAAGGAAGCAAGACTAGCAGGCGACTGGAGATGGCGCATTCAGAACCAAGCGCTCTCCGACTCTTCATGGGATGGGCGCGGCGCTTTCATGATCCAAATGCGAACTTTGCCGCGGCATTGAATCTTCACTTCGACAACGACGAGTCCGAAGCTAGGCATTTCTGGTCGACCGAGTTGGGCATCGCCCTGACAGACTTCACGAAGACATTCATCAAACCGGACGGCACGGGTCACCGCAAGAACCATCTCGCGACCGGGGTATGCCGTGTGACCATGCGACGAAGCACCGACGCCTTCCTCACAACCATCACCTGGATCGACTTCATCAATGAGCGCTACGGTCAGTAGAATCAGGTCGGGCCGCTAGCTCAATTGGCAGTAGCAGGAGCCTCTTAAGCTCAAGGTTCCGGGTTCGAGTCCCGGGCGGCCCACCCAGCCCTCGGACACAGCCGGGGGCTTTCCCATGAGACAATGTTCTTCCATACGCGGGTGTGGCGAAACTTGGCAGACGCGCAGGGTTTAGGTCCCTGTGGGCGAAAGCCCGTGGAGGTTCAAATCCTCTCACCCGCACGGTTA
>Ga0299913_10000688_pt1 | contig 22589 bp, 16 predicted proteins | sample RVTome_9_FD_201360 | JGI IMG/M metagenome (GOLD analysis project Ga0299913, IMG submission 201360) | Soil microbial communities from uranium-contaminated site in the Upper Colorado River Basin, Wyoming, United States - RVT155D38 (version 2) ... | reverse complement strand
GATGGACTCCAAGGTGGTGCAGAGCAGGTCGGGCGCGGTGACGTTCACCCTGATCGAGCCCGACCTGTCGCAGCAGCCCGGCCAGATCGACGACTTCCTGCGCAACCACGGCGGCGCCGGCGTGCAGCACATCGCGTTCGCCGCGGAGGACATCGTCAAGGCCGTCGGCCTGATCACCTCAAGGGGCGTCGAGTTCCTGGACACCCCGGCGAGCTACTACAGCCTGCTCCCCCGGCGGCTGCGGCTGGCCAGGCACACCGTGGACGAGCTGCAGGGGCTCAACGTCCTGGTCGACGAGGACCACGACGGGCAGCTCTTCCAGATCTTCTCCCGGTCCGTGCACCCGCGTAACACCCTCTTCCTGGAGGTCATCGAGCGGCTGGGGGCGCGCACGTTCGGCAGCGGCAACATCAAGGCGCTGTACGAGGCCGTCGAGCTGCAGCGCGCCAGGGACGAGGCCGCGCAGCGCGGCGCGGACAAGGCCGCCTAGGCAGAGGGACGCGATCATGTCCGTAAGCACGGTGGTCGACGACCTCGGCCCGGTGAACCTCGCCGACCCGGCCACCTTCGCCGGCACGGACCTCACCGAGCTGTGGCGGTGGCTGCGCCGGGAGCACCCGGTGTACCTGCACCCGGCGAGCCGGCACGGACCGCCGTTCTGGGTCCTGACCAGGTATGTCGACGTGCTGTCGGTCTACAAGGACGTCGAGCGGTTCAGCTCGCAGCGCGGCAACATGCTCACCTCGCTGCTGGCCGGCGGGGACACCGCCGCCGGCAAGCTCCTCGCGGTGACCGACCCGCCGCGGCACACCGCCGTGCGCGGGCAGCTGCTGCAGTCGTTCTCCCCGCGCGTGCTGCGGTCCGTGGTGGGCGGCGTGCAGGCCCGCGCGGAACGGCTGGTCGCCGACGCGGTCGCGGCCGGCGGCGGGGACTTCGCCAAGGACGTCGCCGAGCGGGTGCCGATCGGCACGATCTGCGACCTGCTCGGCGTCCCGGCGTCCGACCAGTCGTTGCTGCTCGGGCTGAGCAAGCGGGCGCTGAGCTCGGACGATGCGAACCAGTCGCGCAAGGACGTGTGGCTGGCGCGCAACGAGATCCTGCTGTACTTCGCCGAGCTGGCGAAGGACCGCCGCGCCGACCCGCGCGAGGACGTGCTCAGCGCGCTGGTCAGCTGCCGCATCGACGGCGAGCCGCTCAGCGACGAGGAGGTCGTCCTCAACTGCTACGGGCTGATCCTCGCCGGCGACGAGACGAGCCGGCTGGCGATGATCGCCGCGGTGCTGAACTTCGTGCAGTACCCGGACCAGTGGCGCGCGCTGCGCGACGGCAGCGTGTCGCTGTCCAGCGCGGTCGAGGAGATCCTGCGCTGGAACACCCCGGCGATGCACCTCGGCCGCACCGCGCTGGCGGACGTCACGATCCACGGCCGCACGATCCGCAGGGGCGACCTCGTCACCGTGTGGAACGCGTCGGCGAACCGGGACGAGGAGGTGTTCGCCGACCCGGACACCTTCGACCTCGCCCGCAGCCCGAACAAGCACCTGGCCTTCGGCTACGGCCCGCACTTCTGCCTGGGCGCCTACCTGGGACGCGCCGAGGTCGGAGCCGTGGTGAACGCGCTTCGCGACACTGTGCAGACGATCGAGCTGCGCGGCGCGCCCAGGCCCCTCTACTCGACGTTCCTGCGCGGATACAGCAGCCTGCCCGTCGCATTCCGGCCCGCCGGCCACCCCAGATCGAATTGGAGTACGTGATGGCTTCGACTTCCATTCAGGAGTGCTTCGCCGCGCAGGTCGGGCGCACGCCGGATGCCGTGGCGGTGTCCTCGGGCGAGGTCCGGCTGACCTACCGGCAGCTGGACGAGCGGGCGAACCGGGTGGCGCACCGGCTGCTCGGCCTCGGGGTGCGCAGGGAGACCCCGGTCGCGGTGCTCATGGAGCGGTCGGTCGACGTGGTGGTCGCGCTGCTCGCCGTGCTCAAGGCCGGCGGCTGCTACCTGCCGCTGCACAGCTCGTACCCGCTCGAGCGGATGCAGTGGATCATGGACGAGTCCGGCGGGCCAGTACTGCTCGCCGACCGGGCCATGCGGGAGCGCGGGCTGCCGTCGGGCGGACCCGTGGTCGTCGTCGACGACGATGCCGAGCTGGCGTCGCTGCCGGCGTCCGACCCCGGCGTCGCGGTGCACCCCGACCAGCTGGTGTACGTGATGTACACCTCGGGCTCGACCGGGCACCCGAAGGGCGTCGGCGCAAGCCACCGCGACGTGCTGGCGCTGGTGCTGGACGAGTGCTGGGACACCGGCCGGCACGAGCGCGTGCTGATGGTGGCCCCGTACGCCTTCGGGGTGTCCACGTACGAGATCTGGGTGCCGCTGCTGCACGGCGGGCAGACCGTCGTGGCGCCGCCCGGCGACCTGGAGGTCAGCACGCTGCGCCGGCTCGTCGCCGAGCACGACATCACCGGCCTGCACCTGACCGCGGGGCTCTTCCGGGTGGTGGCCGACGAGGCGCCGGACGCCCTGGCCACCGTGCGGGAGGTGATGACCGGCGGCGACGTGATCTCGCCGGCCGCCGTGCAGCGCGTGCTGGACGCCTGCCGGGACACCGTGGTGCGGGCCATGTACGGGTCCACCGAGTCGACGCTGTTCGCCACGAACTCGCCCATGACCGCGCCGTACGCGGCCGGCACCAGCGTGCCGATCGGCCGGCCGATGCAGAGCATGCGCGCCTACATCCTCGACGAGCGGCTGAGCCCGGTCCCGGCCGGCGTGACGGGTGAGCTGTACGTCGGCGGCATCGGCGTGGCGCGCGGCTACGTCGGCCGCAGCGGCCAGACCGCCGAGCGCTTCGTCGCCGACCCGTTCGGCGCCCCCGGCGAGCGGATGTACCGCACCGGCGACCTCGCCCGCTGGACCGCCGACGGGCTGGTCGACTTCGCCGGGCGCGAGGACTTCCAGGTGAAGATCCGTGGCTTCCGGGTGGAGCTGGCCGAAGTGGAGGCCGCGCTGGCCAGGTACCCGGGGCTGGCGCACGTCGCGGTCGTCGCCCAGGAGCCGGAGCCGGGCGACAAGCGGATCGCCGCCTACGTGGTGCCCGAGTCCGGTCCGGCCGACCTCGGGGCGCTGCGCGCGTACGCGATCGAGTCGCTGCCGGACTACATGGTGCCGGCGGCGTTCGTCGAGCTGGACGCGCTGCCGCTGACCCCCAACGGCAAGCTCGACCGCAAGGCGCTCCCCGCGCCCGACGTGGAGAGCGTGGCGACGTACCGCGCCCCCGAGACGGTCACCCAGGAGATCCTGTGCGGCCTGTTCGCCGAGGTGCTCGGCGTGCCGCGGGTGGGCATCGACGACGACTTCTTCGACCTCGGCGGCCAGTCGCTGCTGGCCATGCGGTTGATCAGCCGCATCCAGGCGGTACTCGGCGCGGAGCTGTCGATCGCGGTGCTGTTCGAGGTCTCCACGGCGGCCGGGCTGGCCGCGGAGCTGGAGCACGCGACGGCGGCACGAGCGGCCTGAGCTCACCCCATTCGGCCTGAAGGAGGCTTGCAAACGATGAGCATCACCGAGACGTCGCCGGCGCCGGTCGACCTGGACACCAAGGTCCCGCTGTCGCTGAACCAGGAGTTCCTGTGCGTCTTCGACCAGGGCGACACGCAGGGACCGTTCGGCCCGAGGTACCACATCGTGCACGGCTGGCGGGTCCGCGGCGCGGTGGACCTCGACGCGCTGCGCGGCGCGCTGGACGACGTGGTCGCACGCCACGAGTCGCTGCGCACGTCGATGGTCCGTGGCGACGGCGAGCGCTACCAGACCGTGTTCCCGCCCAGCTCCCCCGAGTTGGAGCTGCGCGACCTGTCCGGCGTCGAGCCCGCCGCCAGGGGCGCGCGGATCGAGGAGCTGCTCATCGAGGTCGAGGCCGGCGAGTTCAGCGTCAACGAGCTGCCGCACCTGCGGGCCGTGCTCGGCCGGTTCGACGACCGGGACGCGGTGCTCGTGCTCGTCGCGCACCACACCGCGACCGACGGCTGGTCCATGCGGCTGATCATCCGCGACCTGGCCGCCCGCTACGCCGCGCGTACCGGGCACGCCGGCCACGACCTGCCGCCGGCGCGCCAGTACCGGGAGTTCGCGGTGTGGCAGCGCGAGGCGTTCGTGGACCCGGCGCAGGGCCCGGCGCGCGCGTACTGGCGCGAGAAGCTGAGCGGCGGGCAGACCTTCGCGATGCCGACGGACCGGCCGCGGTCGGTCGCGGCCGGCCTGCCGCCGACGACCGCGATGTACCGCTTCGAGATCGGCGCGGAACTCATCACCCCGGCGCTGAAGATGGCCCGGGTGATGCGCGGCTCGCCGTTCATGGTGCTGCTCGCCGCGTTCAACGTGGCCGTGCACCGGATGACCGGCGCCACCGACGTCGCGGTGCCGACGTTCACCCCTGGCCGCGGCGGCGAGCTCTTCCAGGACACCGTCGGGTCGTTCTTCAACTTCCTGCCGCTGCGCACCGACATCGCCGGCTGCAGGACCTATCGCGACGTGGCCAACCGGACCCGCGCCACCTGCATCGAGGGCTACGCGCACGACGTGCCGCAGATCCTCGCCGAGGCGCCCGAGTTCATGATGCCGGCGATGCAGGACAACCTCGCGCCCGCGGTGTTCCAGGTGTTCCCGTACCCGTTCCTGCTGGACGGCGACCGGATCGGTGACCTGGAGTACTCCGAGGTGCGCAGGCGGCTGGTGTCGCAGCAGCTCGCGTCCGACATCCCGGACGGTGGCCTCTGGACGCTCAACCTCGACACCACGGGTGACGTGATCGGCGCGGTGGCCTACAAGAGCGCGCTGTTCGACGAGGGCACGATCCGCGAGTGGGTCACCCAGTTCCGCACCGCGCTGCACACCCTCGTCACCGCACCCGACGCCGAGGTCGACCTCACCTGAGCACCGCGAGGTCGACTCGCAAGGCACCCTCGGGCCACTCACAGGCCGCGCGGCGGCGGTCAGGGGTGGCGGCCGAGGAAGGCGATCAGCCGGTCGCCGGGGCTGGCCAGCGCCGGCACCTCGACGGGTGACGCGAAGCGTGCCGGCCGATCGGCGTCGGTGACGAGCAGCCGGGCCAGCTGCAGCATCTCCTCGGCCAGCGGCCCCGGCAGCGACCGGCGATGCCCGCACGCCCTGGCGATGTCCCAGCCGTGCACGGCCACCTCGATGGCGCCGGTGCTGGTCACGATGCTGGCCGTGAGGGGAAGGCCGCCGATCCGGAGCAGGTCGTCGCCCCCGGCGTTGGTCCAGGAGCCGAGCAGCCGGCTGGCGCGGTTGCGCAGCGCGGTGACCGGGTCGGCGGCCTCGTCGGGAGGACCGGCCGGGTCGAGGCCGACCCGCCCGAAGTCGACGGCCCCGAAGTCGATCGCCCCGAAGTCGATTGCCCCGAAGTCGATTGCTTCGTGCAGCGCGGCGAACGAGTCGTCCACGTGCCGCAGCAAGGTCCGCAGGTTCCAGCCGCGGCACGGCGTTGGCAGCGACATGGCGGCCGGCGTGACGACGCGCAGGCTGCCCAGGGTGTAGTTGATCGCGCGTTCCAGCAGGGCGACCCCGCCGATCAGCGCCGCGTTCTCGCGGGTCATGGCCGGCCCCGCGTCAGCGCTGCGCCGGCTGGACACGTCCGGCCGCCGGTTGGGTCGGTGGCAGGCCGAAGGTGTCGAACAGGCGCAGGTCGAGGAACATCGTAACGTTGCTGATCGCCCCGCCGGTCAGCGTGAGGACCTGCAGGGACGTCGCCCGGTGCACGCCGTCCTCGCCGCGCAGGTAGATGCCGAACGCGGGCTGGCCGTTCGCCATCGTGGGCACCAGACGCACGTCGCCGGGGCGACCGGGGCACATCTGCGCAAGGTGCCGGCCGATCGTGTCGCGGCCCTGGTACCAGGCCGGGTACGGCGGCATCTCCCACGCGACGTCCGAGGTGAACAGCGCCACGATCGCGGCGATGTCCCGGTCCTCGAACGCGGAGACGTAGCGGTCGAGCAGCTCGCGCTGGTCCTGCGTGGCCGGCTCGACGACCTCGTCCGCCGAAGGCGCCACCTGCTCCAGCTGCGCCCTGGCCCGCTGCAGGATGCTGTTGACGGCGGTGGTCGTGGTGTCCAGCACCTCGGCCACCTCGGCCGCGCGCCACTTCAGCACGTCGCGCAGCACGAGCACGGCGCGCTGCCTCGGCGGCAGGTGCTGCAGCGCCGCGACCAGGGCGAGCCGGATGGTCTCGCGGGAGGTGACGATCGCGGCGGGGTCGGTCCCTTCGGCGCCCACGGCCGCGTCCGGCACCGGCTCCAGCCACGGCACCTCCGGCCGCATGCCCGCGCCGTCGTCGAGCTCGGTGCTCGGGCCGCCGAGGCCGGTCGGCAGCGGCCGGCGGCTGCGGCTCTCCAGCGCGGTGAGGCACGCGCTGGTGGCGATCCGGTACAGCCAGGTGCGCACCGTCGACCGGCCCTCGAACCGGTCGTAGGCGCGCCATGCCCGCAGGTAGGTCTCCTGCACGAGATCCTCGGCGTCGTGCACCGAACCGAGCATGCGGTAGCAGTGCGCCAGCAGCTCGCGGCGGTACGGGTCGGCCTGGCTCAGGAAGTCCCGGTCCACCGGACTGCCTGCGATCGGGTTGTCTGCCATGGTCACGGCCCCTCGGTCCCCTGTCCACCCACGGTATCCGACTAGCGGCGCTCACCAGTACAGACCGGTTGGAGGACCAAAACTCATCGCACGGCCGCGACGGGCGCTAGCCGAACAGCTTCCACTCCCCTTCGGAGACGACCTCCACCTCGCCGTCCACCACCTTGATCGCCGTCTGGTCGTCGATCGCGTACAGCGGCACGCCGGCCTTCTCCGCGGCCCGCGGCATCACCTCGAGCGTGGTGTTCGGGAAGTAGTAGGAGTGCAGGTGCGGCCGGATGACGAAGTCCACCAGCTTCAGCGTCCGGTCGCTGCCGGCGCCTGGCGGCGCCGCCTCGTCGTACTCGTCGTCGTAGTAGACGCCGGTCCGCGCCAGCCGCTCCCGGTCCACGTTCAGGCTGTGCGTCACCACCAGGCTGCCGGCGCTCACGCCGAAGTAGACCCTGGTCCGCAGCAGCTCGGGGAGCCTGCCGCCGAACCCGGACTCCTGCAGCCAGTGGCTCAGGTACCCGCCGTTCCCGCCGCCGATGACGATGACGTCCGCCGCCTCCACCGCGGGCAGCCAGTACTCCTCGGGAACGGTCGGCAGCGCCGTCAGCTCCAGCACGCCGAACTCCTCCCAGCCCATTTCGCCGAACCCCTTCAGCTGCTGCCAGCCGAAGACGGGGCCGCCGGGCAGCGCGTATGGCGCGGTCGGAACGCACACCGCGCTCGATTCGCCGATCGGTTTGCCGAGCAGCTCGACCAGTGCCGTTCGGATGCTGTCGTTGGTGACGCCGGCGGAGGTGAGAAGCAGTTTCATGGCCAATGCCCTCTTGGAGTTTCGTGGACGGTATCAAATGCGCGAGGCGGCCTCCCGCCGGATGCGGAAGGCCGCCTCATTCGCCTGCGGATTTCGGATCAGAACGTGGCGATCCCGGCGGGGCCGCCCTCGCCGCCCATTCCGAACGGCCGGAGGTTGAACACCTCGTGCTTCTCGATCAGCGTCAACGTGGCATTCGCGTTGACCTGGAACACGTACAGGCCGCCGTCCAAGCCGTTGAGCTGGTACAGGTACCTGCTGTCCCGGCTCAGGCCCAGGTCGAAGATGCCGTCCGGCACGCCGTCGTTGACGTGGTCCCGGCCGTCCGCGGCGGTGGCCGCCGCGTGCAGCAGGGTCAGCGTGCCGTCCTGGTTGATGCTGTAGGAGCCGATCTGGCCGCCGCCGAACGGGCTGGCCACGAACGCCACCTGCTGGTCGGAGATGACGATCCAGCAGGGGTCGGTGCCCTGGTTGGCCACCGAGCCGCCGACCGGGGTCAGCGAGCTGTCCGGGTTGACCCGGTAGTTCGCCGCGTACCCGCCCTGGAAGTTGAGGAACGCGCCGTTCTGCTCGGTGGTCACCATGGTGCCGTCCTCGGCGAACGAGAAGCTGTACGGGCCGTTGCCGGTCGGGATGTTCACGATCGCCGCGCCCAGCGTGCCGTCCTGGCGCACCGGGAAGGTGACGATCGCGCCCTTGGCCCAGCCGCCCTCGCCGGTGGCATCGCCGGCGATGCGCTCGGTGACGACCAGCGTGCGGCCGTCCGGGGTGAACCCGACCTGCGCGCAGCCGGAGTTCTGCTCGCCGGTGAGCAGGCGGGTCGAGCCAGGGATCTGGCTGAGCTGGCCGTCCTGGCTGACCTTGAACCCGGTGACCGACGGCAGGTGGCCGGTGGTGCAGTTCTCCAGCCCCTCGGCCGGCCCGAGGATCAGCCGGTCATCGAACTCGCCGCTGTTCAGCACGTACAGCAGGCCACGGTTGACGGCCAGCGACACCGGCTTCTCGCCGCCGGACGGCACCCTGGAAACCAGCTCGAGGCCGTCGGCGTTGATCTTCATGACGGAGACCGTGTTGTCGCCGCCGTTGGGCACGAACAGGAACTCGGCCTTGTCCACGTTCTGGATGGGCGAGGCCTCGCCCTCGGCGGTGCCGAGGACGAGCGCGTTCGAGTTGTCCTCGGCGGTGCCGCTGCCGAGGCCGCCGGTGGCGAACCGGCCGACCTCGGTGAGCTTGCCGTCCTGGGCCCGGGAGAACGCGACGATCTCGTTGCCCTTCGCGTCGTTGGAGTGCAGGAACACGGCGGCCTCGCGGAGGTCGACGGCCTGCTCCGCGGCGTCGGCACCGGCCTGGCCGGCCTGCGCGATGGCGGCCGTCGCGTTGTCCGGTTGGGTGATGCCGATCCACTCGCCCACCGGCGTCCATGCGACGACGGCCGCCGGCAGGCCGAGCACGAGCGCCAGCGACATCCCGATGCTCACGCCGAGGACCGCGGCCTCACGCACCCTCGGCCGGGCCACCACCGGTGCCGTGGCCCACTGCGGCGGGCCGGGGTGCTGCGCTACCGGTGGCGGCGGTTCGTAGGCCGGGAAGTCCTGCGTCTGGTGCTGCTCGTGGTAGGCGTCGTCGGGTTGCGGCGCCTGGGTGTTCTCGTCCTCACGCATGAGAACCCTCCTGTGTTCGGAGCCGGGGCCAATCGTGGTGAGGCCGACGCGCGGAACCCGGCCGTTATGGCTTTTATCCACTCTTCCGCGCGCGGCTCCTCGAACAGAGGATGGACATCGAATGCCTGTCGGTGCTTCTTCGCGAATGCGCAATGCGGCGGATCGGGCTGGCGGATCACCGCACCGCGACCCGTCGACGAACTCCGCATTCTAGAAGATCCATGCGACGCCCACTCGTTGCTACCATTCACACCCGAGAAAAGTCCCACGAGCATGGTGAGTGGCGTCGACCACGTTCGCACCAACGGCTAGAGCCGCACTCGGCCGAGCCTTGAGCCGGGGCCTTGAGCCAGCCTTGAGCCGGGGCCGCCCGCATTTCCGCAGATCGCATCCGCGCTAGTGAAAGCAGCCGCGCATGACATCCACGCAAGAATTGTCCTCCAGGCTTCCCTCGCTGACCGGACTACGTTTCGTCGGCGCGACGTTCGTGTTCGTCGCGCACGGCGTCAACCTGTTCCTGTTCGCCGACCCGTCGGTGCAGAAGAACTACAGCTTCTGGGCCGGCAGCAACCTGGGCGTGCTCGGCGTCTGCTTCTTCTTCGTCCTCAGCGGCTTCGTGCTGACCTGGTCGGCCAGGCCGGGCGACACCCCGCGCACCTTCTGGCGCCGGCGGTTCTGGCGGCTGGTGCCCAACCACGTCGTGGTCTACCTCGTCGCGCTCGGGCTGCTGCTGCTGGCCGGCACGGCGCCGACGCTCAAGCAGGGCATCACGCACCTGTTCCTGCTCCAGTCCTGGATTCCCGACAACACGCTGTTCTTCCCGTCGGTGAACGGGATCACCTGGTCGCTGTCGGTCGAGGTGTTCTTCTACGCCTGCTTCCCGCTGCTGATCCTGCTGGTGACGAAGATCCGGCCGGCGCGGCTGTGGCTGTGGGCCGGCGTGGTGGCCGGCACCGCGCTGCTCATGCCGTGGGTATCGGTGCACCTGGTCGCCGACGCTCCGGCGAGCCTGTTCCCGACCATCCGGGTGTCCTGGCCGCAGTACTGGTTCCTGTACTTCTTCCCGGTGGTGCGCGCCCTGGAGTTCACCCTCGGCATGATCCTGGCCAGGATCGTGCAGAGCGGCCGCCGGGTGGGCTTCGGCGTGCTGCCGGCGGCGGTCCTGGTGGCGGCCGCCTACCTCGCCTCGCTCTACGTGCCGCAGGAGTACACCTTCGCCGCGATCTACCTCGTGCCGGTCGGCATGCTGATCGCCGCGCTGGCCGTCGCCGACATCGGGGGCCGCGGGACGTTCCTCGCGACGAGGCCGTGGGTGTGGCTGGGCGAGATCACCTACGCGTTCTTCCTGACCCACCTGCTCGTGCAGTTCTACGTGCACGGCGCGTTCCTCGGCCAGTGGGGCGGCACCGGCGCGTACCAGCGCAGCGAGCAGTGGAGCACGCCGGTCGGGCTGCTGTTCCTCGGCACCCTGTTCGTGTTCTGCATCGGCCTCGCGTGGCTGCTGTACACGCTGGTGCAGGTGCCGGCGACGCGCCGCTGGTCCAAGCCCAAGGCCGCCCGCCTGGCGGCCGAGGCCGCGCGCCGGGACGCCGCCCAGCAGCTGACCGGCACCCGCAGCTGACGGCGCACTCCTGACCCGGCTACCTGACGACGCGGTACACCAGGTGGGTCGCCTCCGGCGTCCACGTCGCCGCCGTGCCCTCCAGCCGCAGCCGGCCCGGCTCCAGGGTGTCGAACAGCCGAACGCCGCCGGGAATGACCACGGGCCGCAGCGCGAGCCTGACCTCGTCGACGAGCCCGGCCCGCAAGAACTCCTGGGCGGTCTGCGCGCCGCCGGCGATCACCACGTTGCGGTCGCCGGCGGCCACCTGCGCCTGCTTGACGGCGCTGTCCGGGCCGTCGGTGACGAACACGAACTGCGCCTTGGTCACCGGCGGCTCGGCCGGGGGCTCGTGCGTCAGCACGAAGTACGTGACGTCATAGGGATCGTCGTCGTACCCGCCGGCCTCGACGCCGAGGTCGTACGCCCGGCGCCCCATGACGATCGCTCCGGTGGTGTCGATGAGCTGCTGGATCACCTGCTGGCTCACCTCGGACGGCGCGAAGTACCAGTCGTGGATGCCGGCCTCCGGCAGCCCGCTCGGGCCGGCGACGGCACCGTCCACCGACATCGTCATGTCCACTACGACCTTGCCCATTGCGTCTCCAAGTCATCCAGCACCCGGGCGTCCCGCACTCCGTCATACGAGCATCGGGACGCCCAGGTGGCATCGTTCGGGCGAGCAGGCCGGGGGCATCGACCTGCTCGCCCGTGGTTGGTTGGTCGATCGTCAGTCGACGACGGCGACCCGCGGCTCCTCGTCGGCGGCCGCGGCCTCCGGCTCCGTCGACGGCGCGGGGCCGCCGAGCTGGATCTGCCGCAGCGCCACGCCGGCGAGGGCGGCCAGCCCGAGGAACAGCACCATGCCGACGACCGCGGCGGCGTTGAGCCCCGAGGTGAAGGCGTCCCGCGCGCTGGTCAGCAGCTGCTCGGCGGTTGCCGCCGGCAGCTGGCCGGCGGCCGCCACCGCGTTGCTGACGCTCTCACCGGCCACCTCGGGCGCGCCGTCCGGCACGTCGACCCGGCCGCGGTACACCGCGTTGCCGATGCTGCCCAGGATGGCGATGCCGAGCGCGATGCCGAGGTGCGTGCTCGTCTCCGAGGTCGACGCGGCGGATCCGGCCTTCTCCGGCGGGGCCGCGCTGACCACGAGGTTGGTGCCGAGCGCGCCCATCGGACCACCGCCGAGGAAGGCGACCACGAAGCCGACGACCAGCAGCGCGAGCCCGCCCTCCGGGCCGACCTGGGTGAGCAGCAGGTAGCCGAACGCGGTGAGCAGCAGCCCGGCCGCGATGAGGTTGGACGGGCGCACCTTCTGCGCCAGGCCGGGGGTGATCATCGAGCCGATCACCGCCGCGAACACCGCGGGCAGCAGCCACAGGCCGGCCCTGAGCGGCGAGAGGCCCTCGACGTTCTGCAGGTACAGGCTGACCAGCAGGTAGATGCCACCGGTGGTGAACGCGCTGAACATCAGGATCGTCAGCGCCGAGTTGAACGTGCGGCTGCGGAACAGCCGCAGGTCGAGCATCGGGCTGGTCAGCCGGCGCTGCCTGAGCACGAACACGGTGCCGAACGCGACACCGAGCACCAGGGCCACGATGGGGCCCGCGGCGAAGCCGTCCTTGGCCAGTTCCTTGATGCCGTAGATCACCGGCAGGATCGCGACGAGCGAGAGCGCGACGCTCGGCAGGTCGAGCCGGCCGGCCTGCGGGTCGCGGTACTCGGGCAGCAGCACCGGGCCGGCCACCAGCAGCAGCACCATCACTGGCGCGCCCATCAGGAACACCGAGCCCCACCAGAAGCTCTCCAGCAGCGCGCCACCGATGACGGGGCCGAGCGCGCCACCGACCATCAGCGCGCTGAACCACGCGGCGATCGCCACGCCGCGCTGCTTGGCGTCGACGAACATGTTGCTGATGAGCGCGAGCGTCGACGGCATGAGCGTGGCCCCGGCGACACCCATCAGCGCGCGGGTCGCGATCAGCATCTCGGCGCTGTTGGAGTACGCGGCCACCACGGTGGCGACGCCGAACGCAGCCGCGCCGATCAGCAGCAACCGGCGGCGGCCGATCCGGTCGCCGAGCGTGCCCATCGTGACCAGGAAACCGGCCAGCATGAACCCGTAGATGTCCAGGATCCACAGGCTCTGCGTGCTGCCGGCCCCCAGGTCCGCGCTCAGGTGCGGCAGTGCCAGGTACAGCACGCTCTGGTCGAGCGCCAGGAGCAGGGTGGGTAGGGCGAGCACTGCCAGCCCGAGCCACTCCCGCCGCCCCGCCTGCAGGCCAGCCCCCGTCAGGGTCGTGTCTTGCATGGCAGTTCCTTTCACTTCGGAGGTGGTCACCAGTACTGACCGAGGCCACGGCGAAAACTCATCGGTGGCGCGGCGAACCCGGCGCCTACGCAACGTGCTCGGAGATTAGCCATCGGTGTCCATGAAGCCCCCAGCGGCTGGAGGCGCGCTGGAGCCACGGTGGAGTGTCGCTGGGCTGCGGCCGCGCCCGGCGTCCGGCGTCCGGCGTCCGGGCATCGCGGCACACCCGGCGGGCAGACCGTCGTGATCGCCGTTTGTGATAGCTGAGGACTCAGATGTGGCTCTGGCGTGAGCCCTCAGTTGTCACAACCGGTGATCATGGGCCTCAGTGGTTGCGGTGGGAGTAGTACCAGAGCTGGCGGTTGCCGACGGCCGCGGCCGAGCCTGGGCGCAGCGCCACGCTGGCACCGCTCGGCAACCTGGTCCACGCGGTCTCGTCGGGGGCGCACACGAACGTGCCGTTGACCGAGCCGGCGTCGACCAGCGTGACGTCCCAGCCGCGCAGTTCCACCCTGGCGTGCACCCTCGACACCAGCGGATCGGGGAGCAGCACCGGGCGCGCCCGGCCGGCGGCGACCGCGGGGTCCGACTCCGGCAGCCGGCCGAAGACGTGGTCGCGCGTCAGCGCCAGCATGGTCCCGTCGTCGAGCACCAGCACGCCGAGTTGCGGGCGGGGGCCGGACACCGGGACGCGGTTCGACTGCGACATGGCGAGCCCGCACACCGAGCAGTAAGCCACCACCGGGTCGTTGAAGTGCGACTTCTTGCAGTACAACCCCACCACGACCGCGGCGTCCACCGCCGGCTCGCCGTCCGTCTCCGGCGCCTCGGCCGGCGGCGCAGCGGCCGCTCCTTCGGCGGGCACGGGCGCGGCCGGCGGCCCGGCGCCGGCTCCCCCGGCGGGCACGGTCCCGGCCGGCGGCGCCGGCATGGCCGGCATCGGCGTCGCAGGCGTATCCGGCGCCCCCGCGGGCTGGTCGGCAGCGGGCGGGGTGGCAGCCGGCGGATCGGCGACCGTGGCGGCGGGCGCGGCGCCAGCCGGCGGAGCGCCGGGCGCGGCGGCAGCTGGCGGGTCGGTGGGCGGGAGGGCGGGCATTGGTTGAGCGGGGAGGGCGAGGGCGGGCGGGGTGCCCGTGGTGGCCAGCTGCAGGACGAGGGCGTCGGCGCGCACCACGCCGGCGACCAGGCGGCTCCACCGATCCACCGATACGTTGCCGTTGCCGTCGCCGAGCACGGCCTGGATCGACTCGACGGGCCCGCCGACCACCCGGTCGACGACGGTGACGGCGTCGCGGCCGTTCAGTCGCAACTGCCGCCCGCCGCTGGTCAGGGTGACCTCGGCGCGGCCGTGCACGACGGCGGCGACGCCGTCACCGGCCGGCCCGAATGCGCACAGCGCGGGGAACTCCTCCTGGCCGGCGCCGCCGAGCAGGCCGACCAGGCGCCGGCTGAGCTGCCGGCCGCACTGCTGCGAAGCGGCCGCGGCCAGCTCGTCGACGAGCGCCTCGACCTTCGAGTCCTGCCCGGCGGGGGCCTCGCACAGCAGCACGAGCTCGCCGTACCTGGCCAGCACGCCGTGTCCCGGCAGGTGGCGCAGGCCGCGCAGCACCGTCCCGGCCACCCGCTCCGGCTGAACTACGCCGCGCCGCTCCGCCACGGCCCAGCCACCCGACGGCACCGCCACGCCGCCAGGCTGCACGGCCCCACCGGAGGGCCGCGTCCCCACGCCGGCAGGCTGCACGGCCGCACCGCCAGGCTGCACGGCCCCACCGGAGGGCGGCGCCATGCCGGAGGGCTGCACCGCGCCGATAGGCTGCGCCGCGCCGGCAGGCCGCGCCGCGTCGGGCTCCGGGGCTCCGCTCGGGCGGATGTGCCGCAGCGCGGAAACCGCGACGACGGCGACCGCAACGAGCAGCACCGCGGAGAAGCCGGCGACCGTGTGCAGCCCGCTGGTGAAGGCGTCGCGGGCCGGCGTCAGCAGCGCCGCGCCGAGCTCGGCCGGCAGGTCGACGACCGCGGCCGTCGCGCCGGCGAGGGTCTCCATGGTGGCCTCGGCGGCCGGCGCCGGCGTGCCGGCCGGGATGGCGTCGGCGACCTGGTTGCGGTAGACGGCGGTGCCGATGCTGCCGAGGGCCGCGACGCCGAGCGCGAAGCCGAACTCGCTTCCGGTCTCCGACAGCGACGACGCCGAGCCGGCCTGCTCCGGCGGCGCGGACCCCACGATCAGGTCGGTGCCGATCGCCGCGAGCGGGACCGTGCCCAGGTTGATGTACGCGAAGCCGATCACCACGGCGGCGAGCCCCGAGGCGCTGCCGACCTGGGTGAGCAGCAGCAGGCCGATCGCGGCGATCGCCAGCCCGCCGGCGACCACGTAGGCCGGCCGGAACCGGCGCGCGACCAGCGGCGCGAGCAGCACGCCGACCACCGCGGCGCCCACCGCCGGCAGCAGCCACAGGCCGGCCGCCAGCGGCGACAGCCCCTCGATCAGCTGCAGGTACTGGGAGACGAGCAGGAAGACCCCGCCGAGGATGGCGCCGCCGAGCAGCATGATCCCCAATGCGGCGCTGAGGGTGCGGTCGGCAAACAGCCGCAGGTCGAGCAGCGGGCTCGGCAGCCGGCGCTGCCGCCGCACGAACGCCACGCCGAACGCGACGCCCACGGCGACGGCGAAGACCGCCAGGGCGGACGGCCCGTCCTTCGCCAGCTCCTTGAGGCCGTAGATGACCGGCAGGATGGTCGCCAGGGACAGCGCGACGCTCGTCAGGTCCAGCCGTCCGGCGTCCGGGTCGCGGTACTCCGGCAGCAGCGCCGGCGCCGCGATCAGCAGCAGCACCATCATCGGCACGGCGATCAGGAACACCGAGCCCCACCAGAAGCTCTCCAGCAGCGCACCGCCGACCAGCGGGCCGATCACCATGCCGACCATCACGCAGATCACCCACAGGCCGATGGCCAGCGCGCGCTGCTCCGCGGCGCGGAACATGGTGCCGATCAGCGCGAGGGTCGACGGCATGAGGGTCGCACCGGCCACGCCGAGCACCGCGCGGGTGGCGATCAGCATCTCCGGGCTCGTGGAGTACGCGGCAAGCAGCGACGCGACGCCGAAGGCCGCCGCGCCGATCAGCAGCAGCCGGCGGCGGCCGATCCGGTCGCCGAGCGTGCCCATCGTGACCAGGAAGCCGGCGAGCATGAACCCGTAGATGTCCAGGATCCACAGCTGCTGGGTGCTGCCGGCGCCCAGGTCGGCGCTCAGGTGTGGCAGCGCGAGGAACAGCACGGAGACGTCGATCGAGACGAGCAGGGTGGGCAGGGCCAGCACGGCCAGCCCGATCCATTCCCGCCGCCCTGCCCGCACGCCGCGGTCCGCCACGATCATGTCGTGCATTCCAGACCCCTTCTGGTTCGCCAGAGCGGCAATCTCGCCGACCATAACCGCGGACCGGCCGGGTCGGACATGCGACGGCGTTGATTCCGCATTCCAGAAGAACCGCGCATTGTTGCGATCCGGCAATCGCGAACCACAAGACGCAGTACAGATCCGCAGTGCGGAGAACGTGCGTCGCCGGCCCGTGCGCCGAGCGGCCAACACCGCACTCCGGGAGATGCGTCGCTGCGCGGCCGGATGCCAGCGTCACGACAGGCGAGGCCGAAGTCCCTGTCGCATTTCCCGAGGAGGACCTGATGGAGATCACCGAAGCACCGCCGAGGACGGAGCTCGTTCGTCGCGTGTCGGAACTGGTGCCGCTTCTCCAGAAGAACGCGCTATGGAGCGATGAGAACAGGCGTCTGCACGACGAGACCATCCAGGCGTTGACCGACGCCGGCGTCCTCAAGATGCGAGTCCCCACCCGTTACGGGGGCTACGAGTCCGACATGCGCACCGTGGTCGACGTGATCGCGGAGGTCGGGCGGGGCGACGGTTCCGCGGCCTGGACCGCGGCGGTGTGGTGCATCAGCTCGTGGATGGTCGGCCTGTTCCCGGACGAGGTGCAGGACGAGATCTTCTCGATCCCCGACGTGCGGGTGACCGGCATCCTGAGCCCGACCGCGCTGGCCGTGCCCACCAAGGGCGGCGTGCTGCTGAACGGCAAGTGGTCGTTCAACAGCGGCGCGCTGCAGAGCCACTGGAACACCAACGCCGCGGTCCGGCCGCTGCCGGACGGCAACTACGAGCCGCTCATGGTCGCGGTGCCGCTGTCTGACCTGCAGGTCGTCGACGACTGGCACACCTCCGGCCTGCGCGGCACCTGCAGCGTCACCACCGTCGCCGACAACGTGTTCGTTCCGGACGAGCGCATCCTGTCGATGATCCCGGTGCTGCAGGGCCAGCACCGCTCGAAGCTGAACGCCAACTCCCCGGTCTACTGCGCGCCGTTCATGCCGACCGCGTGCGCCACCGTGGGCGCCCCCGCGCTCGGCATGGCGAAGGCCGCCAGGGACGTCTTCTTCGAGCGGCTGCCCGGCCGGAAGATCACCTACACCGAGTACACCAACCAGGCCGAGGCGCCGATCACCCACCTGCAGGTGGCCGAGGCCGCGGTGAAGCTCGACGAGGCGGAGTTCCACGCGCACCGCTCGGCCGCGCTGCTCGACACCAAGGGCCCGAGCGGCGAGCCGTGGACGCTCGAGGAGCGCGCCCGCGTCCGCCTCGACCTAGGTGCGGTGTGCCAGCGCGCCAAGGAGTCCGTGGACATCCTGAGCCTGGCCAGCGGCGGCTCGTCGGTCTACAGCGACGTGCCGATGCAGCGCATCGTGCGCGACATCCAGACCGTGAACCTGCACGCGATCCTGCACCCGAACACGAACCTGGAGCTCTACGGCCGGGTCGTCTGCGGCCTCGGGCCGAACACCAACTACATCTGACGGGCGCGGTCGCGCTGACGAAAATCCGCATGCCAGAAAGGGATAACGCATGTCCAGCAACTCAACGCCCAGCCTGACCAGCGCCAAGGCGGCTGTGTTCGTTCCCCAGCGCATCGTCGACGCGTGGGCGAACAACGACGCCGACGGCTTCGCGGCCGTGTGCGCCGAGGACGCCACCATGATCCTGCCCGACGACGTCTACCTGGCCGGCCGCGAGCAGATCCGCTCGTACATGAAGGCCGCATTCGACGGCCCGTACAAGAACACCACGGTGTTCGGCGCGCCGCTCATGGTCAGGGCGCTGTCCGAGGACGTCGCGGTGCTGACCACGCGCGGTGGCGTGGTGCAGCCGGGCAACAAGGAGGTGGCGCCCGAGGACGCGATCCGGGCCACCTGGGTCGTCGCCAGGTACGGCGAGGAGTGGCTCGTCGCGGCGTACCAGAACACCCCGGTCGACCGCGCAGCCGCCGCCTGACCGCCGGTTCGAGACGTGAGGAGGCGACCGTGATGGGCAGCCGCATCGGAGACCGCGCGGTGGTGCTCGGCGGCAGCATGGCCGGCCTGCTGGCCGCCAGGGTGCTGTCCGAGAGCTTTGCCGAAGTGATCGTGGTGGACCGCGACGAGCTGACCGGGGTGACCGGGTATCGGCGCGGTGTCCCACACGGTCGCCACGCTCACGCGCTGCTGGCCAGCGGCCAGCAGATCATCGAGTCCTACTTCCCCGGACTCACCGACGGCCTGATCGAGGCCGGCGTGCAGCCTGGCGACTTCAACGCCGACATCCAGTGGTACCTCAACGGCCAGCGGCTGAAGCCGAGCAACTCGAACCTGCTCTGCGTGCCGGCCATCCGCCCGGTGCTGGAGTACCACGTGCGCAGGCGCGTGCAGGCGATTCCCAACGTGACCTTCCTGGAGCGGACCGACATCCTCGGCCTGCAGACCACGCCCGACGCGGGCCGGGTCACCGGGGCGCGGGTGCAGCGGCAGGCCGAGGACAGCGCGGTGGAGGTACTGGAGGCGGACCTGGTGATGGACTGCACGGGCCGCGGCTCGCGGACCCCGGTGTGGCTGGAGGAGCTGGGCTACGACCGCCCCGAAGAGGAGCGGATGAAGATCGGCCTGGCCTACACGACCCGCCACTACCAGCTGCCGGCCGACCCGCTCGGCACCGACCTGGCGATCATCCCGATCGCGACGCCGTCGCACCCGCGTGGCGGGGTCTTCTACCGGCTGCCCGGCGGCGGCGGTCGCATGGAGCTGTCGCTCACCGGCATCCTCGGCGACCACGCGCCGACCGACCCGGACGGCTTCGAGGCCTTCGCCAAGTCGCTGCCGGTGCCGGACATCTACAACTTCATCCGCGCCGGGGAGCCGCTCGACGACCCGGTGAAGTTCAGCTTCCCGCAGAGCGTGCGGCGCCACTACGAGCGGCTCACCCGCTTCCCCGATGGCTTCCTCGTGCTGGGCGACGCGGTGTGCAGCTTCAACCCGGTCTATGCGCAGGGCATGACCGTCGCCTCGTTCGAGTCGCGCACGCTGCGCCGCCACCTGCAGCGGGGCGCCGTGCCGCCGGCCCGCCGGTACTTCAAGGACGTGGCGAAGGACATCAAGGCGGCGTGGGAGCTGTCGGCCGGCGCCGACCTCGGGTACGCGGGTGTCGACGGCCGCCGCACGCCCAAGGTGCGGATGGCGAACGCGTACGTCGGCAGGCTGCACAACGCGGCGGTGCACGACTCGTACCTCACGAACGCCTTCATCCGGGCCGCCGGCCTGCTCGACCCGCCGCCGGCGATCATGCGGCCCGGCGCGCTGGTGCGCGTGCTGCGGTACGGCTGGCGCCAACCGCCGGCAACCGTCACCCAGCTGCCGGAGAACCAGGCGCCCGCAATCGGCGACGGCTCGACCGACAGGTTGGCGAGCTAGCGCCCAAGGCCGCAGAAGGAATTCGCGCGCCCTGGAAAGTCCCGGAATGCAGGGCGCGCGACTGAAAACAAACCCCAAGTCGCACTCGACTGCACAGCTGTCGAACGAAACCGAGGTGTCCGAATGCGTCCCTTCCGTATCGAGATTCCGCAGGCCGATCTCGACGACCTGCACCGCAGGCTCGACGCGACCCGCTGGCCGGACGAGGTGCCTGGCGTCGGCTGGGACCGCGGCGTGCCCCTCGACTACCTGAAGGAGCTCGTCGAGTACTGGCGGACGAGCTACGACTGGCGGGCCGCCGAGGCGCGGCTCAACGAGTACCCGCAGTTCGTCACCGAGGTCGACGGGGTGAACGTGCACTTCCTGCACGTGCTCTCGCCGGTCGAGTCGGCGCGGCCGCTGATCGTCACGCACGGCTGGCCGGGCTCCGTCGCGGAGTTCGTCGACGTGATCGGCCCACTGACCGATCCGGCCGCGCACGGCGGCGACCCGGCCGACGCGTTCCACCTGGTGATCCCGTCGATCCCCGGCTACGGGTTCTCCGGCCCCACCAACCAGGTCGGTTGGGACACCCGCCGCGTCGCCCGCGCCTGGGCGCAGCTCATGGCCCGGCTCGGCTACGACGAGTACTACGTCCAGGGCGGCGACTGGGGCACGGCCATCTCGCTGGAGCTCGGCCTGGCGGACCCGGACCACGTCGCCGGCATCCACCTGAACATGTTCGCCACGTTCCCGCCGCAGGACCCCGCCGCGTTCGAGGGCCTCGACGAGCGGGACCTGGGGAGGCTGCAGTTCGCCGGCGGGTTCGTGCAGGACGGCATGGGCTGGCAGAAGATCCAGTCCACCCGCCCGCAGACGCTGGCCTACGGGCTGACCGACTCCCCCGTCGGGCAGCTCGCCTGGATCGTCGAGAAGTTCAAGGAGTGGACCGACTCCGAGAAGGCGCCGGAGGACGCGGTCGACCGCGACCACCTGCTGACCAACGCGACGATCTACTGGCTCACCGCGACCGCTGGCTCCAGCGCACAGCTCTACTACGAGTCCGTGCACGGCGACGAGGCCTTCTTCAGGACGTGGGGCGGGCCGTGGCCGCTCGCCATGCCGGTCGGCGTCGCGGTCTTCCCCGAGGACGCGGTGCGGCCGATCCGCCGCTGGGCCGACGACCTGCTGCCGACGCTCACGCACTGGACCGAGTTCGACCGCGGCGGGCACTTCGCGGCGATGGAGCAGCCGGAGCTGTTCGTCGGCGACGTGCGGACGTTCTTCCGGTCGCTGAGCGGGGGTTCCGATGCTTAGCCGGCGGCAGCTCATGGCGCTCGGCGGCGCGGTCGGCGGGGCGATGCTCTTCCGGACCAGCGCGCCGGGCCTGGCCGGGCCGAACGCGCCCGTGCACATCCACAGCGCGGACCACCACGGACCGGCCGTGCTCGGCGGTTCGAGCGCCTCCGCCACCCCGTTCTCGGTGCAGCTGCCGGTGCCCTCGGTGCTGCGGCCGACGGACTCGCGCGGCGGCGTCGACTTCTACCGGGTGCCGATCCGGCCGGCCAACGTGCAGATCATCCCCGGCCTGGACACCCCGGCGCTCACCTACGGCGGGCAGTTCGTCGGCCCGACCATCCGGGCCAAGGAAGGCCGCCGGGTGAAGGTCGAGTACCGCAACCAGCTCGGCATGCCGGCGAACGTGCACCTGCACGGCGGACACGTCTCGCCGGACAACGACGGCCATCCGATGGACCTCGTCGAGCCGGGCACGGCGCGCGTGTACAGCTACCCGAACCGGCAGCGCGGCGCGACGCTCTGGTACCACGACCACAGCCACCACATGGAGGCCGAGCACGTCTACCGCGGCCTGCACGGCTTCTACCTGATCGAGGGCGAGGACGAGAAGCGCCTGCGGCTGCCCGACGGCCCGTACGACGTGCCGATCATGCTGCGCGAGGCGCGGATCGACGAGTCGGGCGAGCTGATCTTCAGCCCGTTCGACTTCGAGCGGCCGATGATCCTCGCCAACGGGCGGCTGCAGCCGTACCTCCGGGTCGCCGCGCGCAAGTACCGGCTCCGGCTGCTCAACGCGTCGACCCACCGGGTGCTGCAGCTGGACCTCGGCGGCGCGGAGATGGTGCAGATCGCCTCCGACGGCGGGCTGCTGCCCACGCCGGTGCCGAGGACCGAGCTGGTGCTGGGCCCGGCCGAGCGGGCCGAGGTCGTGGTGGACTTCTCGCGCCACCCGATCGGCAGCCAGCTCGTGCTGTCCAACTCCAACATGCAGGGGCCGGTGCTGCGGTTCGACGTCGTACGCCGGGTCGCCGACCACAGCCGGGTGCCGGACGAGCTGACCCGGCTGCCCCCGCTGCCGGTCGCGACGAACACCCGCGAGGTGACCCTCAGCACGGACTTCGTCAACATCCGCAGCCTGATCGACGGCAAGGAGTTCGACGCGACGAGGGTGGACGCCCGGATCAGGGAGGGCTCGTCGGAGATCTGGCACGTCCGCAACGTGGACACCGACTTCGGCGGCGTGAACCACACCTTCCACCTGCACCTCGTGCAGTTCCGGGTGCTGGACCGCGACGGCAACCCGCCGTGGCCCGGCGAGTCCGGGTTCAAGGACACGGTGTTCATCCCGCCGGGGCAGTCCGTGCGGGTGCAGGCCACCTTCCGTGGCTTCACCGGACGCTACGTGTACCACTGCCACATGCTGGAGCACTCCGCCTTCGGCATGATGGCTCAAATGGAGATCGTCTAGGCGTCCCTCAGGCGGCCTCCCTCGGGCGCCTCCCCTC
>Ga0299913_10000687_pt1 | contig 22594 bp, 28 predicted proteins | sample RVTome_9_FD_201360 | JGI IMG/M metagenome (GOLD analysis project Ga0299913, IMG submission 201360) | Soil microbial communities from uranium-contaminated site in the Upper Colorado River Basin, Wyoming, United States - RVT155D38 (version 2) ... | reverse complement strand
GCGCCGGCCCAGCAGTCCCGCGCCTGCCATCGCGAGAAGCTAGCGGCGCTTCCCGAACGTAACGACAGCGCTCAGGCCGCGCCCGAGGTCGACGGTCGCACCCGTTCGGTGGGCAGCCTCCGATCCACCTCGCAAGGTCGGCCTGACCGCAGCCGGAACACGCGCCCACAGTCCGTGCAGTCACCCTGGAGCGTCGAGCCCCACGCGCGAACGTGTCCGTACCGAACCTCGCCATCGCACCCGGGAGCGGGGCACTTCTGCAGGATGGTCAGCATGTGGCCGCCCAACTACCCGGGGCGCAGACGGGTCAGTCGCGTAAACCGGGAAAAGGTTGCCCGTAACGGTCGAGATGGACGACCTCACCGACCGGGCGGCGGGTGGTCGGGCCGTACCGACCGCGAGGCCATCCCAACAGCACGACCGAGCGCAGGATCTTCTCCATCGTCTCGTCACCCCGCGCGGCGCGCTCCCCCATGCCGCCGTAGAGGCGCCAGGCCTGGCGATAGCGGCGCGCCAACACCGCTTTCACCGCCGGGTCCTTGACGACGACGAACTCCCAGCTGCCCGTTCGACCCCGTGGGTGCCTTGAGCGCAAGCTCGATGCAGCGCAGCACGATCGCGTCGTCGACCGGATCCGGCAACACGCGTCGCACCGCTCGCTGGGTCGTCATCGCGTCGACCAGCGGCATCTGCAGGCCGGCCTCGACGTCGCTATACGTACGGCTCATCGTCTCCATACACGCGGACCCTAGGTCGACGCGCGGAATCGCCCTGCCACCTTGCGATACCGCTCGGAGATCTCGCTCATTGGCTGTTGATGAGGCTGTCGGCGGCCATCGTGAAGTAGTCGTCGAACCGTTTCCGGACGTCGGGATCGAGGTCGGCCTCGTCGAGCGCCGCGGTCATCGCGGTCAGCCACCGGTCACGCTCGCGCTGTCCGATGGCGAACGGCGCGTGCCGCATGCGCAGGCGTGGGTGACCGCGACCTTCGCTGTACGTCGTGGGCCCGCCCCAGTACTGCGCGAGGAACAATGCGAGGTGCTCGGCCGGCGGGCCAAGGTCGTCCGGGTACAGCGGCCGCAGCATGATGTCGTGCGCAACGCGGGCGTAGAACCGGTCGACGAGTGCGACGAAGAACGGCATGCCGCCGACGGCGTCGTACACGGAAATGTCCGATTCCACGCCTCGACACTAGGGTCGTCAGCGTGCGAGCCGGTGACAAGGTTGATGACTTCGAGCTTCCCGACGAGACGGGCACGACGCGCAGGCTGAGCGAGTTCCTGGTCGACGGCCCAGTGGTGCTGTTCTTCTATCCCGCCGCGTTGACCGCGGGATGCACGAAGGAGAGCTGCCACTTCCGTGATCTCGCCGCCGAGTTCAAGGAGGTGGGCGCGCACCGCGTCGGGATCAGCGGCGACACGGTCGAGAAGCAGAAGCAGTTCTCCGAGAAGCACAGCTTCGACTATCCGCTCCTCGCTGACACGGAACGGACGGTCGCCGCTCAGTTCGGGGTCAAACGAGGGTTCGGCGGTCTCTCGCCGACGAAGCGGTCGACGTTCGTCATCGACCCCGACAGCACGATCCTCGCCGTCATCAACAGCGAGATCAGCATGAACACGCACGCCGACAAGGCGCTCAAAGTGCTGCGCGAGCGCGCCAGCTGAGGAACTCGCGCGCCGCCATTGCCGCGGCCATTGCGGCGCCGGCGACAACCGCGTCGGTGCTGCTGTCCGTGCCCGTCTCTGCCAGTAGTTCGACGGGGTTCGAGGCGAAGCCGGTGCCGTCGCCGGCGCGGAGATCCGAGCAGTCACGGGCCACCACCGAGTTGCGGTCCGCGACACTGCCGAAGACGTAGAACGGCGCGAGGCCGCCGTACTCCTGGCGGCTCCGCTCCGACCACTCCTGCGCAAGCGTGTCGCGGAACTTGTAGGAGTTCAGCGCGTAGCCACCGGTGAACACACGCAGCTGGTGAAACCCGCCCGGATACTCCTTGACGGCGGCGACCTCCTGGAACACGACATCGGGCGCGGTCGTCGACACCGTGCGCTTGTTGCGGTGCGTGTGCCCGGCGTGATGCAGGAACACGCCGGGTGTCGCGGCGTAAAGCGACTCGAGCCGCGCCGCTTGCTCTGGATCCATGTTGAAGATGATTGGAGGAACGGTCGTCACCGTCGCCTCGACCGTCACCGGGTGATGCCCGAGCACGAGCGTCGGCTGATCCCTGTCGCGGGCGAGTTCGGCACTCAGGAACGCGAACTGCTCCTCGCTGAGAACACCGTTGTCGCCACCGCTACCGATCTTGTCGTAGGTGTCGAGCCCGATGACCCGAAGGCCGTTGGCATCGGCGCTGAACCACGTCGGTCCTGAGGAGAAGAACGCGTCCTTGAAGCAGTCGTGATACGTCTCGTGTCCGGGAACGGCGGAGCACGCGGCGGCGTCTTCGCCGGTGTGGGGCCGGTCGTGGTTGCCGCGGGTCACGACGTAGCTCTGGCCGTACGGTCCGAAGGCATCGAGGAACGTCCGCGCCGTGCCGACGTCGGGCTGTGCGGCTTCGGCGGTGAGGTCGCCGGCGGCGACGAGAAGGTCTGCGCCGCGCAGACGGGCTTCGGCGGCGAGGGCGGCGCCCATCACCTCGGGGTAGGGCGGATGGCCGGGCACCTGCTCGATCCCCGGCGGGATGCCGCCTCCCGCGCTCGTGGCGAGCCCCGCCACGGTCTCACCGAAGTGCAGGTCGTTGCACAGCGCAATCGCAAAGAGGAACGTGCCCGGCGGCGGCTCGGGCGTGGTGAACGTGAACGGGCCGGTGGACGTGGCGTCGAGGGTGGAACTGCCGACGCCGTTTCCGAACGCGTTGAACGACGACGTCGCGGGTACACCGCCGGACTGCGCGACGTAGAAGTACGTCTGGCCCGGCTCGAGGCCGGTGAGCTCGACGTAGTGATAGGGCGTCGGTGTCGCGTCGAAGAAGACCCGTTGAAGCGCCGATGTCGCCGTCCCGAGCAACACCACGGTGTCCGCCGGTACCGGAGCGAGCCGGCCCATGGAGTCGGGACGGCTCGGGTCGCCGGTGAACCACGTGAGGATCGCAGTGGTCTCGGTCAGCGTGACCAGCTCGAGGTTGATCGGCAGCATCGGCCCCGCGCTCGCCTGCTTCGTCATGCCGTACGCGTGCGCCGTGTCGTCGAGCGCGGTGAGAAAGGGCGTCGCCGCGACGAGACCTGCCCACTGCAACAGCTGTCGCCGGGTCATGTGGCAACAGCACGGCATCGTGGTCGCCGATCAGAGGCCAGAGACGGGACGCGGCGCGTCGCTCCGCGCGAACGCAGTGCCTGCACCCCAATCCACCGGGACGGCGTCGGTCGGCGGCTGGGCGGCGTCGCCGCAGAGGAACGCCAGCTCGAGCTCCGTCAGTAACGGCCACATCGCCAGCGCCTCGTCGGGTGTGGGATCGGCGCGGGCATCGCTCGTGCTTCCGGGCAGTGCGGCCTCCATCGCGTTGACGTACGCGTCCCACGGTTGCCATCCCGGCACGGTGTGCTCGCCACCGGGGCCGCGGAACAGGATCGTCGGGAACACGAAGCGCCAGCCGTCGCCGTCGGGCTTGGCGTTGCCCTTGCCTTCATGCGTCTCCCGGAGTTGCAGCACGTAGTCGTTCGGCCGGCGCGTCTCCTCCCGGTCGGCGGCGAACGCCTTGACAACCTCGTCACGGTCGAAGTCGTCGCGTAGGCGCCCCGCGTCGACGCCGGGGATCGTCTCGGCCAGCGCCAGCACCCGCGGCAAGGTGTCGGCCGGTTCCCAGTACACGAAGCACGACTCACGGATCGCGCGGAGCAGCGCGGCCGCCGCCGCGTCGGTCTGTCGTTGCGTTGCCTTCACCGCTTGCCCGGCGATCGCGCTGAGCCTCGGTGCGCGGCGCAACTCGACCGGCCACGGCATCCCGGTGTGCTCGTGCACCTTCTGCCAGTACGTCGCCATCTTCGGCGCAGCGCGTTCCGCGTCGAAGTCGGGCCTGTCCTTCAGCCGGTCGGCGACGAGGTCACCCATGACCGTGCGCCACTCGATCCGGTCGCCGTACCGCCAGCGCAGCCGCCGCAGCTTCGGCTCCGTTCCCCACGCCCACGAGCACCATGGGTCGGAGTACTCAACGACCTCGACGCGCATCCGGGACATTCTGCCCGTTCGCCACCCAACCGGGACGATCCGGCTCAGATCCGTGGAAAAGGCGGATGTGAGCCGGATCGTCGTCAGGTCGGTGGCGGTTTGCGCTTGAGGCCATGGCCGAAGAAGCCGCCGACCGGGCGGGCGTGGGCGTGGTAGTGGTCCGGGATGTTGCGCATGTTGTCGTCGACGTAGTGGTCGAACGTGAAGTGCTCTTGCACGATGCTCGCCAGCCGGTCGTGGAGCGCGGCCTTCACGTCGTCGGCGGGCGCGGCGTGGTGGTTGCGCCACACGACCATCGGCACGGCGCAGATCTCGCACTCGGCGATCCAGCAGAGGTCGTCCTCGAAGAACCACGGCGTGATTCGAGCTTCCCCACAGAGGTCGCAGTTCGGATCGTGCAGCTCACCCACGGTCGAGACCTTCGCGCAGCTCGGCCACGAATGCGGCGGCACCGTCGGGCCCACCACCGTCGAGCAGGCGGCGGATCAGCGCGGATCCGACGACGACCCCATCGGCCTCCTGACAGATCTCGACCGCCTGCGCGGCAGTGGAGACGCCGATGCCCACGAGGACCGGGAGGTCGGTGATGGCCTTCAGCCGTTTGGCCATCACGAGCGCGGACGCCGCCAGCGCGGTGCGTTCGCCCGTCACGCCGAGAAGCCCGACGCCGTACACGAAGCCCCGCGACCGTTCACAGATGCGCGGCAGCCGTTCGTCGGGCGCCGTCGGCGCGGCGAGCATCACGGTTTCGACGCCCGCGTCATCGGCGACGGCGCACCACGGTCCCGCCTCTTCGAGGGGAAGGTCGGGCAGGATCGCCGCCGCGACGCCGACGTCGACCAGCGACCGGGCGAACCGCTCGTGGCCCATGTGGAACGCGATGTTGTAGTAGGTCATGACGGCCAGCGGGACACCGGCATCGAGACCTCGGAGCCCGTCGAGGATCGATTGCGGTGTCGCTCCGGCGGCGAGCGCGCGTTCCGATGCCTCCTGGATCGTCGGGCCGTCCATCACCGGATCCGAGAACGGTATGCCGATCTCGATCGCATCGGCGCCGGATGCGGCCACCGCTCGCAGGACATCGGTCCAGTCGTCGCCGAGGCCACCCGTCACATACGGGACGAGCAGCTTGCGACCGCGATCGCGCGCCGCTCGCAGCGCGGCTTCGAGGTCACCCACTTTTTCCGCCGACGATGTCGCTGACCTGCTGGACGTCCTTGTCGCCGCGCCCGCTCATGTTGAGCAGCACGGTCTTGCCGGCCAGTTCGTCCGTGGCCGACACCACCCACGCGAGCGCGTGCATCGGTTCGAGCGCGGGGATGATGCCCTCGGTTCGCGACATCAACGCGAACGCGTCCAGCACCTGCGTGTCGGTGACCGCGACATAGCGGGCGCGGCCGAGATCGAAGAGATGCGCGTGCTCGGGACCGACCCCCGGGTAGTCGAGCCCCGCGGAGATCGACTCCGCCTCGAGCACCTGTCCCCATTCGTCCTGCAACAGGTAGCTGAGGGAGCCGTGCACCACGCCGGGGACCCCGTGACCCACGGCGGCGCCGCCCGCCGGCTCGACGCCGACGAGCTCGACATCAGGAAGCTCCGCGAACCCGCTGAAGATGCCCGCGGCGTTCGAGCCGCCACCGACGCACGCGGTGACAACATCAGGATCGCGCCCGTCGAGCAACGCGCGGCACTGCTCACGGGCTTCGGTGCCGATGACGCGCTGCAGCTCGCGCACCATCCACGGGTACGGGTGCGGCCCCATCACCGAGCCGAGGCAGTAGTGCGTCGACTCGACGGTGGCGACCCAATCGCGCAGCGCTTCGTTGATCGCGTCCTTGAGCGTGCGACTGCCGGAGACGGCGGCGCGTACTTCGGCGCCGAGCAAACGCATGCGGAACACGTTGAGCTCTTGGCGCTTCATGTCGACCTCGCCCATGTACACGACGCACTCCATGCCGAGGAGTGCCGCCGCAGTCGCGGTCGCGACGCCGTGCTGCCCGGCGCCCGTCTCGGCCACCAGCCGCGTCTTGCCCATGCGCTGGGCGAGGAGCGCCTGACCCAGGACGTTGTTGATCTTGTGCGAACCGGTGTGGTTCAGGTCCTCACGCTTGAGCAGCAGGCGCAGGCCGAGCTGCTCCGACAGTCGGTTGCACACGGTGAGCGGCGACGGCCGGCCTGCGTAGTCGCGCAGCAGGCCATCGAGCTGCGCACGGAACTCGGGGTCGCCCCACGCCGAACGGAAGGCCCGCTCGAGCTCGCCGCAGGCAGGGACGAGGGTCTCCGGCACGAACCGTCCGCCAAACCGCCCGAACCGGCCTTCGGGCGTGGGCTCGCCCATCACCGGCGTGTCCGCGGCGGTCAAAATTCATCCTCCTGCCAGTCGAACGGGCGCTCGTCCTCATCGCCGCGGTAGCGGCGGGGCGCAGCCTCCTTCGCGATGCGGACGAAGTCCCGAACCTTGCGGGCGTCCTTCCGCCCAGGCCCTTCCTCGACGCCGGTCGACACGTCGACGCCCCACGGCTTCACCCGCTCGATGGCCTCGGCGACGTTGTCGGGGGTCAACCCGCCCGCGAGGATCACACGCCGGTTGACCGGCGCACCCTCGGCCAGCGACCAGTCGAACATCTCGCCGGAGCCGGGCGCGTGCGAGTCGATGAGGATCGCGTCGGCGCCGAAGTCGTCCGCCCGATCGAGTGCCGGGTCGCCCGCCGGGAAGCCCTTGATGACGAACGGCACCTTCGAGCGCACCAGCTTCGTCTGCTCGATGGTCTCGTGCCCATGGAGCTGGGCGGCGCGCAGGCCGACGGTGTTGACGATCTCAGCGACGCGCTGCGGAGATTCGTTGCGGAACACCCCCACTGTCAGCACCTCCGGCGGAAGCCGCCGCACGATGTCGCGCACGAAGCCAGCTGCGACCTGACGCGACGACGGCGCGAACACGAAGCCCACGGCATCGGCACCCATGGCGATCGCGAGGAGCGCGTCCTCCTCACTCGTGATGCCGCAGATCTTCACAAACATGGTGGCGCCAAGTTACCGGTCGGTCTTCTCACCGACCGCACGCAATGCGGCCACTGCAGCGGACGGATCGGCGGAACGCACCAGGCTCTCGCCCACCAGCACGGCGTGATAGCCGGCAGCCGCCAACGGAGCGGCAGCCTCAGGGCCCGTGATCCCGGACTCGGCCACGCGGACAACACCCTCGGGCATCTGCGGCGCCAGGCGAACGGCGCGGTCGGTGTCCACGTCGAAGGTGAAGAGGTCGCGCTGGTTCACGCCGATGAGGGTGGCGCCGACCTGCAACGCGCGCTCCAACTCGTGCTCGTCGTGGACCTCCACGAGCGCGTCGAGCCCCAGCTCGGTTGCGAACGCGTGGAAGTCGGACAACTCAGAATCGTCGAGCGCCGCGACGATCAGAAGCAGCGCATCGGCCCCCATGATGCGGGCGTCGCAGACGTCGGCGAGCGAGACCGTGAAGTCCTTGCGCAGCACCGGGAGGCTGACCGCGTCGCGCGCTGCGGCCAGGTCAGCGGGCGAGCCGCCGAAGTACTCGACGTCGGTGAGCACCGAGATGCACGCCGCCCCGCCGCGCTCATACGACGTGGCCAGCGTGGCCGGGTCGAGGCCTTCGTCGATCGCGCCTTTCGAGGGCGAGCGCCGCTTGACCTCTGCGATCACGGAGAACCCGGCGGTGAGCGCGCCCGCGAATTCTCTCGTCGGCGGGCCCGCACGAGCCTCGTCCGCCAATCGCTCGAAGGGTCGATCGTCGGCGGCCACCCGGCCTCGATGGGCAGCGAGGATCGCATCGAGGTAGGTCGTGGCCATCACACAGTCCTAATGGGGGTCTCACGGGCCGGGAACGGGCGGCGCGACGATACTGGCCGATGGGAGAACCGCTGCCGGTGGTACTTGTCGAGGACGACGCCCACATCGCCGACCTCGTTTCCCTGTATCTGGACCAGTCCGGATTCCGCGTCTACCGAGCCGACAACGGCGCCGACGGCCTCCGAGTGATCGGCGAGCGTCAGCCGAAGCTCGTCATTCTCGATGTTGGCCTGGCCGGGGACATCGATGGCCTCGAGGTGTGCCGGCGGCTGCGCACGACCACCGACGTTCCGGTGATCATGCTGACGGCCCGCGACGGGGAGATCGATCGCGTGCTCGGCCTCGAGCTCGGCGCCGACGACTACGTCACCAAACCGTTCTCACCGCGAGAGCTCGTTGCTCGCGTCAAAGCGATATTGCGCCGGGCCGACGGCGCCAGCCGCAAGCCATCGCCGACGGTGTTGACCGTTGGCGACGTCGAGGTCGACATGGCTCGCGCCGAAGTGCGGGTGGCGGGGGCGGTCGTGGCGCTCACGACACGCGAGTTCGCGCTGCTGCAGTACCTGACGGAGAACAAGGGCCTCGCGCTGTCGCGCCGCCAGTTGCTGGATGGTGCCTGGGGCGCGGACTGGTACGGCGACGAGCGAACGGTCGACGTCCACGTTCGCCAGTTGCGCAAGAAGCTCGGCGATGGCTTCCCGCTCGCGACCGTCCGCGGCATCGGTTACCGGCTCGAGTAGCGGCGAGTGACCCGTCGTCTCACCCTGATCATTCTGGGCACCGTCGCGGCGACCCTCCTGCTCGCAGGGGTCGGCACGCTCGTGCTCGCCCGGCTGGGAGCCCGCCAGCAGACGCAAGATGAGTTGCGGACGCAGGCCACGGAGATCGCTGCATCGATCGAGAGCCTCGAAACGCCGGGGCAGATCAAGGTGTTGGGCAACCTGCGCCGGGCGCTCCACCTCGAAGGCCTCGCCATCGTTCGTTACGGTCCCGGTAACCGCACGGTCGACACGCTCCCCACCGGGGTCACGACCGAGGATCTCGACCTGACGCGGCTACGGGCGGGGGAAACGCTCACCGGCGGCCACGACTCCCTCGTGTTCGTCGCGGTGCCGGCGACCCTGTCCGCGCCCGCGGCTCCGGGCGGCGCTGCGCGCGGGCTCGTCGTCGTCGTGCTCACGCGCAAGACGGACGCGCTGCTGCGGCCCGCCGTCGGTTGGTTCTTGCTCGCCGCGGTGTTCACGCTGGCGATCGGCGCGTTGGTGGCGTGGCGATTCGGTCGAGCCCTCACCCGGCCCGTCCGGCAGGCCGAGGAGGCCACGCGCCGCATCAGCGCCGGCGACCTGTCGGCCCGCGTCCCGGCGACCGACCGCGGCACCAACGACGAGCTGAGCTCGCTCATCGCGTCGATCAACACGATGGCCGAGGTGCTCGAACGGTCAAAGGGCGTCGAGCGACAGTTCCTGCTGTCCGTCAGCCACGACCTTCGCACGCCACTGACGTCGATCCGCGGCTACGCCGAGGCCATCGCGGACGGCGCCCTTCCCGACCCGGCGAAGGGTGGCAACGTCATCCTGAGTGAGGCCCGCCGGCTCGAGCGCTTGGTCGGCGATCTCCTCGACCTCGCGAAACTCGAATCGCGGAGCTTCGCTCTCACCCTCGGGCCGGTCGATCTCGTCGATGTCGCCGCGGGCACGGTCGACGGCTTCCGTCGGGAGACGGACGAAGCGGGCGTCACCATGGAGCTCGTCCCGGCGGACGCGGCCGCCGTCGTGAACGGGGATGCCGATCGCCTCGCTCAGGTCGCCGCCAACCTGTTGCAGAACGCGCTCAAGTTCGCGAGGAGCGAGATCCAGGTGTCCGTCGAGTCGGTCGACGGTTGGGCACGCCTGTCGGTGAGCGACGACGGGCCCGGCATCGCACCGGACGACCTTCCCCACGTCTTCGAGCGTCTCTACGTCTCGCGTCACCAGCCGCAACGCAAGGAGATCGGCTCGGGGCTCGGACTCGCGATCGTTCGAGAGCTGGTCACCACCATGGGCGGCACCGTTCAGGCGAGTGCGGCGGCGACCGGCGGTGCCCGGCTCTCCGTGTTGCTCCCGCTCAGTTCGGCGGCGGCCCACTAGCGCTGGACGTCTGCGTCGACGTGGGCGGTGGCGCTCCGCTCGAAGCGGTGGCCGTCGTCGTGGTGGTCGCGGTCGGATCCGCGCAGGGCGACACCTCGAGCGTCGCGACCTGCGGAGGCTCGCTGAGCGTCGGCCGCACCGACACTTGCAGCTGGGCCGCGCCCGCCGAGCGGCACTCGAGGGTGAACACAGCGTCGCCGTTCCCGTCGGCGACGGTTGACGCCGACCCGCGCGCCTGCCAGCCCGGGGCGTTCGTCAGCGCGACGGCCGCGCCGGGCACCGGTTGACTCTGCACGACGCCGCTCGGGTCAACGGTCTTGCGCGCCACCCGAACCACGAACGTCACCGGCTGATTGAGCTGTGGCGGATCGGGCGCGACAGCTGCGGCCAAGGCCAGCTGGGCAAAGCTCTCGACGGTGAGATCGAGCGAGCGTTGCTCGCCGTCCAGGATGAAGAAGATCTCGGGTTCGGTCTGGGCCAGCGTCGGCGCCAAGAACGATCGCACTCGATAGCGACCGCCGGCGATGTTGGGCAGGTCCCAGCGACCGTCTGCTCCGGTGAGCACGTCGATCGGCGGATGGTCGTCGACGAGATGCTCGACGCGCACGGTCGCCCCCGGCACCGGGCCTTGCGGACCGTTGACCGAGCCGCTGAGGTGGGCGGTGCCCGTCGTCCGCACGGCTTCGATCGTGGTGGTGCCGTCGACGCCGGCGAGCTGCACCCCGGTGAGATCGACGGGCGCAGAGGTCGCCGCCGCCGGCGGCAGCGTGACGCCCGACGGCGGCTGCAGCAGCGGCACCTCCGCTGTGTCGCAGCCCCTGAGCACGAACACCGACAGCACGACCAGTGGGAGCGCGATCGGAATGGCGATGCGAAGATCGGCCAGGGAGGGCCAGCGCAACGTCATCGCATCGGCAACTCGACGAGACGCGCTTCGACACCGTCGACCAGCACATCCGCCGGGGGTTCGAGCGCGCGCTGGACCGAAGCAAGCGCCACGGTGTCGATGGTGCTCGTCACCGTGCCGACACGGTCGCCCGCGACCGTCGTGATCTCTCCACCGATGCGACCCGGTTCGGTCAACCGCAGTCCTCGGATCGGCCTCGGTGCGTTGCCGCCTCGCGAGTCGATGCGGGCGACGAGCTCCTGCCCCGTGAAGCAGCCCTTTGTGAAGCTCACCGACGCGTCGATCAACCACTGGCCGGCCTCCACCGGGATCGTCGCCTCGGTGAGCTCCCGCCCCATGGCCGGGACACCGGATTCGATGCGGGCCCGTTCGTAGCCGTCGGTCATCGGCACACCGTCCGGCGCGCCGTCGGCGGCATCGAGGAGGTCGTAGCCCTCGACGCCGGGCCACACGATCGGAAGTCCTGCGCCAGCCCGCCCGCGCACGGCAAGGCAGCGGGTGCGCTCGGCCAGCGTGAAGTCGCACTTCGTCCGGAGCTTGAACCGCTCGAGCCGTTCGACCATCGCAGCGCCGAAGCCGGCGTCGGTGTCGAGTTGCGTCTCGTCGTCACCGAGCCGGGTCACGCGAAGCCAGGTGTGCACCTTGCCGGTCGGCTCCAACAACAAGGACCACCGGCTGTCGCCGGTCGCCATCGCATCGACGTCCTGGCTCAGCTGGCCCTGCAGGAACGACCGCGCCTCTGGACCGAGCGCCCGAACCACATCGCGTTCGATCCACGCGCCAAACGGCGTTCTCGAGGCAATAACCATCCGAAACCGGACCCTATTGCCTCGAGTTCGCAACAGCGCGGCGGGCGGCGGTCATGCGGCGGGCGGCGGGGACGGCGGCGAGCAGCGCCTGCGCCTTGTTGCGGCACTCGAGGTCTTCGTGCTCGGGGACCGAATCGACGACGATGCCCGCACCGGCTTGCACGGACGCCCTGCCATCGGGGTGCACGACCATCGTCCGGATCGTGATCGCGGTGTCGAGGTTGCCGGAGAAATCCAGATAGCCGACCACGCCCGCGTACGGACCGCGCTTGACCGGTTCGAGCTCGTCGATGATCTCCATCGCCCGCACCTTGGGTGCGCCGGACACCGTGCCCGCGGGCAACGTCGCGCGCAACACGTCGATGGGGCCGAGCCCGTCACGCAGCCGCCCGGACACCTGCGAGGTGAGGTGCATCACGTGCGAGTAGCGCTCGAGCGTCATCATCTCGTCGACCTGCTCGGTGCCGAACTCGACGACCCGCCCGACATCGTTGCGGGCGAGGTCGACGAGCATGACGTGCTCGGCGCGTTCCTTCGGATGCTCGATGAGCTCTGCCGCGAGACGGCGGTCGTCTTCGTCGGTGCGGCCCCGCCGGCGCGTGCCGGCGATCGGTCGCGAGATCACCTTGCCGTCGAGGAGCTGCACCATCGGCTCCGGTGATGAGCCCACGAGCGTCACCGTCGGATGGCGGAAGAAGTACATGTACGGGCTCGGGTTGACCTGCCGGAGCACGCGGTAGACGTCGAACGGATCGGCATCGAGATCGAGGTCGAAGCGTTGCGACAGCACGACCTGAAAGATGTCGCCGGCAAGGATGTACTCGCGGGCCACCTCCACCGCCTCGCTGTACAGATGCAACCCCATCGACGAACGCACCTCTGGGAGCGGATCGCCGGGATCCGGCGGGTCGACAAGCGGCTCGTCGAGCGGCCGGGCGCCGTCCTCGCCGAGTTGGTCGAGCCGTGTCACCGCGTCGTCGTAGGCCGCGTCGACTTCCGCCGGGCTCGCCGCGCGAGGAAGGTAGGCGTTGGCGACGAGCGTGACCCGCTGGCGGTAGTGGTCGTAGGCCGCGAGCTCGCCGATGATCGACAGCACGGCGTCGGCACTGCCGTGGTCGTCGAGGGGAGCGTCGGGAAGCCGCTCGACCTCGCGCACGACGTCGTAGCCGAGGTAACCGACGAGACCGCCGTGCAACGGCGGGAGTTCTGGCAACACCGGCGAGCGGTAGTGCGCGAGCACACCCTCGACCGCCGCGAGAACGCCTCCGTCGAGTGGGATGTCGTCGGCCAGCGGCTGATCCACCGCGACGCGCCCACGCCGGGCGACGAGCGTGGCCACCGGACGCCGCCCGACGAACGACCAGCGGCCCCAGCGCTCGTGCTCGACCGACTCCAGCAGGAAGCCGGGCTCATCACCGACGACGCGCAGGAAACCGGCGACGGGCGTGGTGAGGTCCCCGAGCACCTCCCGCCATACCGGAACGACCGTGTGGTCGCGCGCGAGCGCGTGAAAATCAGCCCGCGAGGGCCGCGCCTTCACGTCGACGTCGTTGCGGAGTTCGGCGTGAACGCGCGATAGAAGCACGAGAACTCGCCGGTGTGGCACGCCCCCACTCCCCGCTGCTCGACGACGAACAGCAGCACGTCGCCGTCGCAGTCGTAGCGCGCCTCCCGCACGAGCTGGATGTCGCCCGACGTGTCGCCCTTGCGCCACACCTCGCTGCGGCTGCGGCTCCAATAGACCATCCGGCCGGTCTCGAGCGTCTCGCGAAGCGTGGCCTCGGTCATCCAGGCGAGCATCAGGACCGTGCCGGTCGCGTGGTCCTGAGCGATCGCGGGCACGAGCCCGGCCTCGTTGTACTTGACGTTCGAGAGCTGTTCGTCGAGCGCGGCGGTAGGCATCGACATCAAAGGTAGAGGCCGGTCGAGCCCTCTTCGAGACGTTTTGAGGCCACTGCATGGACGTCGCGCTCGCGGAGGATGACGTAATCCTCGCCACGCACTTCGACCTCGTAGCGGTCTTCGGGGTTGAACAGCACCTGATCACCCGGTTCCATGGCCCGCACGTTGGCGCCGACGGCCACGACCTCCGCCCAGGCAAGGCGCTTGGACATCTGCGCGGTCGCAGGGATCACGATGCCGCTGGCAGACCGGCGCTCGCCCTCGGACGCGCCGAGGCGCACCAGCAGGCGGTCGTTCAACATCTTGATCGGGAGCTTGTCGTCAGCGTTTGCCGCCGCCTTTGCCATCGCCGCAACGGTACCGTCGTCGGATGCGGGCGTACGACCTGACGGAAGCGGAGGTCCCGTGGGCGGGGGCCGTGCTGCTGCATCCCCACCCTGACATGGGCGGCGATCGCTACAACAACGTCGTCACCGCGCTGTACGAGGCGCTCCCGCAAGCGGGGGTCAGCGCCTTGCGCTTCGACTTCAGCGGTAGCGACCTCGATCTGGCCGTGGAGGACACCCGGGCGGCCCTCGATCGCATGCCGACGGAGCCGTGCTTCGTGGTCGGTTACTCCTTCGGTGGCGGTGTGGCCGCGACGATCACGGACGAACGCGTCGCCGGTTGGTACCTCGTCGCGCCCGCGCTCACGATGTTCGAGCCCGCGATCGGCGATGACCCGCGGCCGAAGGCCGTCGCCGCCGCGGAGCACGATCGCTTCTTCTCCCCGGCGCGACTCGAGATGGCCACCGCCGATTGGGCGGCAACGGAACGATCAACGATCACCGGTGCCGACCACATGTTCGTCGGCCGCACCGACGAGGTTTCGAAGCAGTGCCTCGACTGGCTCAAGCAGGTCGCACGGTGATGCCACGCGCCATCATCAGCTCCTTGGCCTCGCGAATCGTGTGCTGACCGAAGTGGAAGATCGACGCCGCCAGCACGGCGTCGGCGCCCCCGTCGAGCACGCCCTCCACCAGATGCTCGAGGGAGCCCACCCCACCTGACGCGATCACCGGAACGTTGCACTCGTCGACCACCGCCCGCGTCAGCGCGAGGTCGAAGCCGGCCTTCGTGCCGTCCCGGTCCATGGACGTGAGCAGGATCTCGCCGGCCCCGAGGCGCTCCGCTTCGCCCGCCCACGAGACGGCATCGAGCCCGGTGGGCTTGCGTCCACCGTGGGTGAACACCTCCCACGCGCCGCTCTCGACCTGTCGGGCGTCGATGGCCACCACGACGCACTGGTTCCCGAACTCTTGGGCGATGTCGGCGATGAGCTCCGGTCGCGCCACCGCCGACGTGTTGACCGACACCTTGTCCGCACCCACCCGGAGCAGTTGGCGGGCATCGTCGACCGAACGGACGCCGCCGCCGATCGTGAAGGGAATGAACACCTCCTCGGCGGTCCGTCGGGCGAGCTCGACGATCGTCTCGCGGGCGTCGGACGACGCCGTGATGTCGAGGAAGACGACCTCGTCGGCGCCTTCCTCGTCGTACCGAGCCGCGAGCTCGACAGGATCACCGGCGTCGCGCAAGTCGACGAAGTTCGTTCCCTTCACGACGCGGCCGGCATCGACGTCGAGACACGGGATGATCCTCACCGAGCGCACGCGAGCACCGCCTCGCTCACACCGAAGCGTCCTTCGTAGATGGCCTTGCCGACGATGGCCCCGGCGACACCAAGGTTGCGCAGGGCGACCAGGTCGTCGAGCGAACCGACACCGCCGCTGGCGATCACCGGCACGTCGATCGCACCGCGCAGCGCGCCGAGCCCTTCGAGATCGGGACCGATCAGCGTTGCGTCGCGCGAGATGTCGGTGACGACAAAGGCCGCCACCCCCGGAAGGGCGAGCTCGGCCGCCACCTCCAGCAAGCGACGCCCACTCCCCTCCTTCCAGCCGCGAACGCGTACCTCGCCGCCCCAGTGGTCGAGCCCGACCGCGACGCGGCCGGGATGCTCGGACGCGAGCCGGCGCACGAGGGCTGGGTCCTCGATTGCCGCGCTGCCGAGCACGATGCGCGCGACGCCTTCGTCCAGCAAGGACGCGTCCCGAACGCCACCGCCCGTCTGCACCGGCACCGAAACGCCTTGCGCTACGGCGACCACGACATCGCGGTTGGATCCGGTCCGGCGCGCCGCATCGAGGTCGACGACATGGATCCAGTGCGCACCGGCGGCCTCGAACGATCGCGCCACGGCGACCGGATCGTCGTCGTACACCGTCTCTTGGTCGAAGTCACCCTGGTGGAGTCGAACGACCCGACCGCCGCGCAGGTCGATCGCTGGATACAGCTCGAACGTCATGCGGCTGCACACCGACTCACGAAGTTCGACAGGAGCAGCAAGCCGTTCGCGCCCGACTTCTCCGGGTGAAACTGGGTGGCCCACACGTTTCCGCGCTCGACGGCGGCGACCACCGGTCCGCCGTAGTCGCACATCGCGGTCGCGTGCGTGACGTCGTCCGGCGCGTAGCTGTGCACGAAGTAGAACCAAGCCGGGTCGGGCAGGCCCTTGAACAGGTGCGACCGGCGCTTGATGGCAAGCGTGTTCCACTGCATCTGCGGGCGCTTGACACCATCCGGCAGGCGGCGCACGACGCCGGGCAGGATGCCGAGACCCGACCGGCCCGGGTTCTCCTCCGACTCGTCGTAGAGCAGTTGCATGCCGATGCAGATCGCGAGGAACGGGACGGCTCTGGTCACTGCGTCGCGCGCGACCGAGGACAGACCGGTGCGATCGAGCGCATCCATGCAACGTGCGAACGCACCGACCCCCGGGAGCACCACGCCCTTGGCCTGAGCGATCACCTCGCGGTCGCTCGTGAGCCGAGCGTCGGCGCCAACGCGGGCCAACCCCTTCTCGGCCGATCGCAAGTTGCCGATGCCGTAGTCGAGCACCGCGATCAGCGGTTGGCTCACAAACTCCCCTTCGTGGACGGCACGTCGCTGCCCTCGATCCGCACGGCGTTGCGAAGGCAGCGCGCGATCCCCTTGAACGTGGCCTCGACGACGTGATGCGTGTTCTCGCCGGCGCGCTTGCGTACGTGAAGAGTCACTCCGGCGGCGGTGGCGAACGAGTGCCAGAAGTGCCCGGACATCTCGGGGTTGAACGGCGGGTCACCGAGTGGCAGCACCTCCCCGAACGGGACGTTCCACACCACGAACGGACGCCCGGAGAGGTCGAGCGCGACCTCGATCAGTGCCTCGTCGAGGGGGAACATGCCACTGGCGAAGCGGGCCACGCCGGCCTTGTCGCCGAGCGCGACGGCAAAGACCTCGCCGACGGTGATCCCCACGTCTTCGATGGTGTGGTGTCCGTCGACCTGGAGGTCGCCCGACGCCAGCACCTTCAGATCGAAGCCTGCGTGACGGGCCAGCTGGTCGAGCATGTGATCGAAGAACGGCAGTCCGGTGCTCACCTCGGCCGAGCCCCGGCCGTCAAGGTCGATGTCGACGAGCACCTGCGTCTCCTTGGTCTCGCGCTTCTTCGTCGCGATGCGGCTCATGGCTCGAGTACCTCTTCCAGTGCGGCGAGCAGGGCGTCGTCTTCCGCCGGCGTGCCGACGGTGATGCGGAGACAGCCGTCGAGCCGGGGCCACGACGCACAGTTCCTCACGAGCACCGACCGGTCGAGCAGAGCCTGCCAGAGCTCGTCGCCGTCGACCGCCTTCGCCCGCACGAGCACGAAGTTCGCGCCGGAGGGCCAGATCTCGACTGGGAGATCGGCGAGCCGGGCCATGAGCCGGCCTCGCTCCTCGACAAGCGCCGCGACGCGCGCCTCCATCTCGGAGCGATAGTCGAGGGCGAGACGTCCGGCGATCTGCTTGACGACGTCGAGGTGATACGGCAGCACCACCTTCTCCAGCTGCTCGACCAACCACTCGGGACCGATCAGGTAGCCGAGCCGTGCGGCGGCCATCGACCACGTCTTGGAGTAGGTCCGGGTGACGACGAGCGGGCGGTCGTCGTCGACGAGCGCGAGCGCCGACCACGGCGCGAACTGACCGTACGCCTCGTCGACCACGACGAGTCCGGGCGCGAGGTCGAGCACGGAGCGGACGGTTTCTTCGGTCTCGACGAGACCGGTCGGGTTGTTCGGCGAGCACAGGAACGTGATCTCGGGCTTGTCCCCTTCCAGGACGCGCGCCACCTCGGTGAGATCAAGTGCAAAGTCGTCGGTGCGCTCTCCGACGACAACCCGTGTTCCGGTGATGCGGGCGATGTGACTGTGCAGCGCGTACGTCGGCTCGAACACCGCCGCCGAGCGGCCGGCGCCTCCGTACGTGAGGCACAACGTCTGGAGCACCTCGTTCGAACCGTTCGCCGCGAACACCTGCGACGGAGCGACGCCATGGCGCTCGGCGATCGCTGCTCGCAGCGCGGTCGCAGCGCGATCCGGATAGCGATGCCACTCCACGTTGCGCAGCTCGTCGGCCAGCCGCTCCGTGAATGCGGCCGGAGGCGGCTCGGGCGCCTCGTTGGTGTTGAGACGGACCTTCACCTCGACCTGCGGCGAGTGATACCCGGCCATGAGCGACACGTCGTCGCGTGGTTCGATCATCGCCGGCGCAGCTTGATCGAGTCCGCGTGCGCGCTCAGTCCTTCCGCAGTCGCGAGCTCCACCACTGCCGGCCCGAGCCGGTCGAAGGCGCCGCGGTCGAGGTCGATCACGTGCACCGGCTTGGTGAAGTCATCCGCGGTGAGCGCACCCGCGAAGCGGGCCGAGCCGTGGGTCGGGAGAACGTGGGAGGGACCGGCGACGTAATCGCCCATCGACGCCGGAGCCAGCGGTCCGCAGAACACCGCGCCCGCGTGACGCACGAGCGGCACCAGCGACTCCGGATCGGCGTTCAGCAGCTCGAGGTGCTCCGGCGCGATGAGGTTGGCGACCGCGATGGCCTGCTCCGGCCCGTCCACGAGCACGCACCGGCCGTTCGCGTCGAGGGTGGACTCGATCTCCTCGCGCCTCGCCGCGTCGCGCGCGAAGCCACTCACCGCTTCCGAGATCGCGTCGGCCGCCGACTCCGACCACGTGATCAACCAGGCGAGCCCGTCGGGCCCGTGCTCGGCCTGCACGATGAGGTCGATGGCGGCGAGCTCGGGCGCGGTCGACTCGTCGGCGATGACGACCACTTCGGAGGGCCCGGCGAACGCGGAGGGGATGCCGACGCGGCCCTCGCCCGCGACCTCGCGCTTGGCGACCGCCACGTACACGTTGCCTGGCCCGACGATCACGTCGACCGCCGGGATCGACGCGGTGCCGTAGGCCATCGCCGCGATCGCCTGAGCGCCCCCGACCCGGTACACGGCGTCGACCTCAGCGACGGCCGCGGCGGCCAACACGACGTCGGGAACGTTTCCATCACGATCGGGGGGAACGCAGAGCACGACCTCGCCGACGCCGGCCACCCGGGCGGGCACGGCGGTCATGAGCACGGTCGACGGATACACCGCTCGCCCGCCCGGTACGTAGCAGCCGGCGCGGTCGACCGGTCTGTGCAACGTGCGCACCACGAGTCCGTCTCGTTCGTACCGGAGGTCGGCGGACATCTCGACGGAGGCGAAGTCCCGCACGTTGGCCGCAGCTGTCTCCAGCGCGCTCCGGAGATCGGGAGCGATGCTCTCGAGCGCACGTTTGCACTCCGCATCGGATACGGCCGGTTCGGCGACGTCGACCCCGTCGAAGCGATTGGTGAGCTCGCGGACGGCGACGTCGCCCCGCTGTCGGACGTCCGCGAGGATCGCCCGGACCGCATCGATGACCGCCGCCTCGCCGAGCACGGAGGGCCGCGGCAGGAGCGGGGCCGGGTCGGTGACACCCCGGAGGTCGAGCCGCGCGAGCACCCCCCAACGGTACTGTCCGCTGCTTCCCGTCTCAGAAGGGGTATGGCAGCCGAATGGAGCACACGCGAGCAGAGCTGGCGCCCCTGGCCACCGCCCTGGACGAGCTCACGCAGCGGATCACCGACCTTGCCGAGCGTTATCGCACCGGAACCGACGACCAGGTGTCCACCGAGCTGTTCGAGATCGAGCGCACGCTGCAGCAGGCGTCCCGGCGCCTCGACCGCCTCGTCCGCGAACCGTGAGGCGCGACCAAAACAGGCGAAGGCTCCCGAGAACGGGAGCCTTCGCGGCGACACCAGGCGGCGGATCCCGATGTCGCGGGAACCAGGTGGCGGGAACCTGGTCAATCAGAACATACAACGCGGCCTTCAAAAACGCATCACTGAGTTGCCGTACCGGCCAGGCCCGCGGACGGACAAAACGACGCGAGGACGCAGTCGTGGCACCGCGGCTTCCGTGCATCGCACACGGCCCGCCCGTGAAGGATCAGTCGGAGGCTGAACGTTCCTCGCTCGGCGGGCGGCACCATGGTGTTGAGCTCGAACTCGACCTTTACCGGATCTGTCAGGCTCGTGAGGCCGAGACGGCGCGACAACCGGCCGACGTGTGTGTCCACCGGCAACCCTGGCTCGTTCATGGCCACGCTGCGGATCACGTTCGCGGTCTTGCGGCCGACTCCGGGGATCGTCACGAGGTCCTCGATCGCCTGCGGCACTTCCGAGTCGAACCGTTCGACGAGCGCGCGTGCCATGCCGATGAGGCTCTTCGTCTTGTTCCGGTAGAACCCGGTCGACTGCACGATCACCTCGACTTCGGCCGGGTCCGCGGCGGCCAGATCGGCCGGTGTCGGGTACTTCGCGAACAGTGCAGGTGTGACCAGATTCACGCGTTCGTCGGTGGTCTGGGCCGACAGGATCGTGGCGCACAGCAGCTCGAACGGGTTGGCGTGCCGGAGCGCGCACAGCTCCTTGGCCGTGCCCGGATACTCGGCCGCAAGGCGCGCCGTCGTCTCTCGCGCCCGCCCCTTTGGCGTCCTCGGCCGTGCCACGCCGCGGGACGCTACCGTCGCCCTTCGTGTCGGAGGCGCCCAGGGTCATGCGCACGCCGAGCACGTGGGTCGTCTACGCCGACGCCACCGAGTTGACCGCGGCGCTCGAAGACGTGGCCCGATCCGGCGGCGGACCGGTGCGGTGGTTCGTGACCGACCCCACCGCCGCGGAGGAAGCCACGGCGGTCCGACACGGGTTGCGCCCCGAGCGCGACCTGCTCCAGCTCCGCCGGCTGCTGCCCGTCGACGCGCCGGTTCCGTCAATCCCGGTGCGGGCGTTCGTGCCAGGCCGGGACGAGGCCGAGTGGGTGGAGGTCAACAACAGGGCATTCGCGACGCACCCGGAACAAGGTGGATGGACGGTGAACGACGTGCGGGAGCGCGAGGCCGAGCCATGGTTCGACCCGGCGGGCTTCTTCCTGCATCACGATGCCGAGACCGGCGCGCTCGCCGGCTTCGTGTGGACGAAGGTGCACGACGACGTGTCGCCGCCCCTCGGCGAGATCTACGTGATCGGTGTCGACCCGAACGTTCAGGGCCGCGGCCTCGGTCGGTCGCTCACGCTCGTCGGGCTCGACTGGCTCCACCGTGAGCGGAAGATCGACCACGGGATGCTGTACGTCGACGGCGCCAACGCCCCCGCCATCGCGATGTACGACCGCCTCGGCTTCACCACCCACCACCGCGACAGGTCGTTCGTCGGCGCGGTCTAGGTGACTCCTACGCCGACGGCGTATCCAACGAAAAACGTGACGCCCGCCGCGAACGTGGCGATGAGCATTTGCCGGCCGGCGGAGAACAGTGGCGATCGACCGGTGAATCGGGCGAGCAGCACGCCGACGACGGCACTGGCCAGGAGTCCGAGCACTATTGACGCGTCGACCGCGGCGTTACCGGATCCGAAGAACCACGGCACCAACGGCACCAGCGCGCCGACCGCGAACGCGAGGAACGACGCCACGGCCGCCGCGATCGGCGAGCCGAGCCTCTCCGGATCGATGCCCAGCTCCTCGCGCGCATGCGTCTGCAATGCCAGTTCCGGGTCGGCCATGATCTGCTGCGCGAGTAGCCGTGCCTGATCCGGTTCAATCCCGCGCGACTGGTAGATCTGCGTGAGCTCCACCGTCTCGACGTGTGGGTTGCGAGCCAGCTCGCGCCGCTCCAGGGTGAGCTCGTGCTCGTACAGCTCCGTCTGCGCCTTCATCGAGACGTACTCGCCGGCCGCCATCGACACGGCGCCCGCGATGAGACCAGCAAGGCCGGCGAGCCGGACGAATCCCGGGCCCGGGTCAGCGCCGGCGACACCGAGGATGAGCGACACGTTCGAAACCAGCCCGTCACTCACACCGAACACCGCGGCTCGCGCCGTTCCGCGGTCGAGGCCGCGGTGATGCTGCTCGGGACGGGGGGCGATCTCCGCCGCGGCGCGCCTGCGGCGCGTCAGTCTCGCACTGGCATCGGGCATTGGTCCGTAGCCTAGGAGCGTGACGACGAGGTATGACGTCGGCCTGCCCGCGTTAGGCGAGCTTCTCGCGGACTCACCGTCGTACCGAATACGGCAGGTGTGGGATGGCCTGTACCGGCGGCGCGTCGACATCGACGCCATGACCGAGCTGCCGAAAGACCTGCGGGCACGCCTCGCGGCAGAGCTTCCACCTGCGCTCGAATTGGCGGTGGAACGAGTCAGCGACGGCGGCGACACCGTGAAGCAGCTCTGGAAGCTCAACGACGGTCGGGCCATCGAGAGCGTGTTGATGCGGTACCGCGACCGCGTCACCGTGTGCGTCAGCACCCAAGCCGGCTGCGCGATGGGGTGCGGTTTCTGCGCGACCGGCCAGGCCGGATTCGATCGCCACCTGACGATCGGCGAGATCGTTGAACAAGTGGTTCGCGCGTCGCAGCGCTTGTCCGAAGACGGCGAGGGTCGCGT
>Ga0299913_10000686_pt1 | contig 22594 bp, 23 predicted proteins | sample RVTome_9_FD_201360 | JGI IMG/M metagenome (GOLD analysis project Ga0299913, IMG submission 201360) | Soil microbial communities from uranium-contaminated site in the Upper Colorado River Basin, Wyoming, United States - RVT155D38 (version 2) ... | reverse complement strand
CGCGCCGTCGCGCGCCGAACCGCTCGATACCCGCCGGCCGCGTCGATATGTCGCCGCCCGGCCAGATCCGCGCTCCGGCTGCGGCGCATCATCTGGAGGTGCAAGGGTCGTTGCCGTCACGCATGTGCGCCGGCCCCGGGCTGGACGATGCGCCACACGGCACGGCCGATCGCGGGCGCCATGGAGGCCGCCGACCAGGCGCCGTCCGACAGCAGGTCGCGGCGGACGCACTCGTGGGCCGGTGCCATGACGATGGGATCGATCTCGTCCGGCGTGACCGCCCGCACCTCGCCGGCGCGCACCCGTTGCTCGAACCAGGTGGCGACGGGTGCGAAGGCCTCGCGCTTGGCCGCGAGCAGCCTGGCGGGATGCTCGACCTCGGCGATCCCCTCGTACAGCAGGGTGGCGCGGGCCCGGTCGCCACAGCACCAGCCGACGTAGGCCGCGGCCATCGCCGGCACGGCGACCGCGGCGGGCCTGTCATCCAGCTCGGCGGAGACCGGCTGCAGGCACGCGACGAACGCCTCGAGGCAGAGCTCACCGATGATGGCGCCGCGACTGCCGAAGTGGTGGTACATGCTGCCGTTGGACATGCCCGACTCGGTCGACAGGCGGGCGATCGTCATTGCCGCCAGCCCGCCGGTGGCGATGATGCCGCGCGCCACATCGAGGACCCGGGTGCGCAGGTCCGCCGTCGCGAGTCTCGGGGTGTCGGAGGGCACGCAACCGAGGGTATCGTGACTGGAGCGTCACTCCAGAAAGGGCCAGTGTGAGCCTGCTCGCAGTGCAAGACATCCCGTCGATCCCCGCCCTGCTCGCAGCCAGGGCCGCGGGCACACCCGACGGCGAGGCACTGTGGTCGCCAACGACGGCGGGGTGGTCGCCGATGACGTGGTCACAGGTCGCGGACACCGTCCGCCGTGGCGCGGCCGGACTGCGCGCCATCGGCGTGCATGACGAGGACCGCGTCGCACTGCTGTCGACCACCCGCACGGAGTGGATCCTGGCCGACCTCGCCATCCTCACCGCCGGCTGCGCGACGAGCACGATCTATCCGTCGAGCACCCCGGACGAATGCGCCTTCATCATCGGCGACTCCGGCAGCCGGGTCGTCGTCGTGGAGGACGACGATCAACTCGAGAAGGTCCGCGCCATCCGAGCGAAGATTCCAGACGTCGTCGCGGTGATCGTCATCGACGGCCCGGGCGACGGCGACTGGGTGCTGTCGTGGGAACAACTGCACGAGCGCGGCGACCGGTGGCTCGCCGCCCGGCCCACCGGCGTCGACGACATCGTCGACGCCATCACGCCGGACCGGCTCGCCAGCGTCATCTACACGTCCGGAACGACCGGTCGACCCAAGGGCGTCGAACTGCTGCACGACTCGTGGTTGTACGCCGCGGGTGCCGCCGCCCAGCGCCGCATCCTCATGGCCGACGACGTGCACTTCCTGTGGCTGCCGCTGTCGCACGCGTTCGGCAAGGTCGTCGAGGTGGTCATGGTCGACACCGGTGTGGTGTCGTGGGTCGACGGGCGGGTCGACCGCATCATCGACAACCTGGCCGAGATCCGGCCGACGGTCATGGCGGGTGCGCCACGCGTCTTCGAGAAGGCGCACAACGCCGTGCTGTCGACCGTGCGCCAGGAGGGCGGCGTCAAGCTCGGGCTGTTCAGGTGGGCCCGCGACGTCGCGATGCGCGTGTCGCGGCTCCGCCGCGAGGGCCGGCGCGTGCCGCCGCTGCTCGCCGCGCAGCACCGCGTCGCGGACACCCTGGTGCTCGCCAAGCTGCGCGCGCGGTTCGGCGGGCGCATCCGCGGGTTCGTGTCCGGCTCGGCTCCCCTGGCGGCCGAGATCATCGAGTTCTTCACGGCGGCCGGGATGCCGGTGCTGGAGGGCTATGGGTTGACCGAGTCGGCTGCCGGAAGCTGCATCAACCCGCCCGACGCGGTCGTGCCCGGCACCGTCGGGCCGCCCCTGCCCGGCACCGACGTGCTGATCGCCGACGACGGCGAGGTGCTGCTGCGCAGCCGCGGGGTCATGCGCGGCTACCACGGGTTGCCCGACGAGACCGCCGCGGTGCTCCGGAACGGCTGGTTGCACACCGGCGACATCGGTGTCCTCGACGGCAACGGATACCTGTGGATCACCGACCGCAAGAAGGAGCTGATCAAGACATCAGGGGGCAAGTACGTCGCACCGGCCGCCGTCGAGGGCAAGGTCAAGGCCGCGAGCCCGTACGTGTCGCAGGTGGTTGTGCACGGCGACCGCCGCAAGTACGTCACGGCGCTGATCACGCTGGATCCCGACGCGATCGCGCGGTGGGCGCAGGGGCGCGAACTGCCCGCCGACCCCGCGGTGCTCGCGGGCACCGCTGAGGTCCGCCAGTTGCTCCAGGAGGCGCTCGACCGTGTGAACGCACAACTCGCCCGCCACGAGACCATCAAGCGCTTCGCCGTGCTCGGCACCGAGTTCGCCGTCGACACCGGCGAGCTGACCGCCAGCCTGAAGGTGCGGCGCCGGGTGGTCGAGCAGCGCCACGCCGCCGTGCTCGACACCCTCTACGACGAGGCGATCGACCGGGTGTGAGGTCGTCACGTCATGGCGCGTGAGGTCGGGCGGACGTTGCAGCGCATGGAACGCGACGGCCTCATCACCCGCAGGCCCGATCCCGAAGACCGGCGGCGCACCCGCATCCACCTGTCACCACGCGCCCACGACATCCGGGCAGAGCTGGTCGCCGGTGCCACGACGGTCAACGAACGTGCCGTGCAAGGCGTGTCCGGTGTCGATCTGGAGACGTTCGGTACCGTGCTCCGCCAGATCGCCGGCAACCTCGCGGCAGGCTCCGGGGAGCGCCACGCGCCGCCTCCGGCATGACCACCGCACGAGCCGCAGACACGGAAGGACGCCACATGGCCGACACCTATGACGTCGTGGTGATCGGTGCCGGCGCGGTCGGCGAGAACGCCGCCTGGTACGCCATCGACAACGGCATGACGGCGGCGCTGGTCGAACGTGAACTGGTGGGCGGCGAGTGCTCCTACTGGGCGTGCATGCCGAGCAAGGCACTGCTGCGCCCGGGCGAGGTGCTCGCCGCCGCCCGGCGCGTGCCGGGTGCGGCGCCGGCGGTCACCGGCGGGGTCGACACCGAGGCGGCGCTGCGCAGCCGTGACGCGTTCATCAGCTACCTCGACGACACGAGCCAGGTGGAGTGGGTCGAGGGGATGGGCGCTGCCCTGCTGCGCGGTACCGGCCGTCTGGCGGGCGCGCGCACCGTGGAGGTCACGGCACCGGATGGCGACGTCCGGACCCTGCACGCCGACCGGGCGGTCGTGGTCGCGACGGGCAGTTCCACCGCCCCGCCTCCGGTCGACGGTCTCGACACCTTCCCGTGGTGGGACAACCGTGACGTGACGAACATGGCGGTCGTTCCCGGCCGGCTGCTGGTGCTCGGCGGCGGCGTGGTCGGAGCCGAGATGGCGCAGGCCGTCAAGCGACTGGGCGCGCGCGAGGTCACCGTGATCGAACTGGACGACCGCCTGCTCGCGGCTGAGGAACCATTCGTTCACGAGTACCTGCGGGCGGCGTTGTCCGATGACGGCATCACGGTGATGACGGGCGCCGCGACCGAGCGGGCGAGCCGCGACGGCGACGACGGTCCGGTCACCCTCGAACTGGACGACCGCACGACCCTGACCGGCGACGAACTGCTCGTCGCGACCGGGCGCCGCCCGAACTCGGGCGACATCGGTCTCGACACGGTCGGGTTGACGCCGGGCGAACCCATCACGGTCGACGACCATATGCGCGCGGACGGCGTCGACGGTGGCTGGCTGTACGCAGCCGGCGACGTCAACGGGCGCGCCCTGTTCACGCACCAGGGCAAGTACCAGGCCCGCATCGCAGCGGACGCCATCGCCGGCAGGGACGTCGCCGCCCGTGCCGACCAGATCGCGGTGCCCCGCGTCGCCTTCACCGACCCTCAGGTCGCCGCCGTCGGGCTGACACGGAACCGTGCGGCGGAGGCCGGCATCGACGTCCAGACCCACACGATCGAGCTCAGCGTGGCCGGCACGTCGCTGGCCGGGCAGGACGTGGCGGGCACGGCCCACCTCGTGGTCGACGCGGCGCAGCGAACGATCGTCGGCGCGACCTTCGTGGGACCGACCGCCGGCGAGATGCTGCACGCCGCGACCATCGCGATCGTCAGCGGCATTTCGCTGGACGATCTGTGGCACGCCGTGCCCGCGTTCCCCACCATCAGCGAGGTCTGGTTGCGCCTGCTCGAAGCCGACCGCGGGATCAGCTGACCCTTTCGTTCCATTACGATCGAATTGGATCTTCACAGGGCACACGTGGGCCACTATGGTGTGGTCCTCGTCGCTGCACCGACGACCGATGATCGTGAGAGGAGGACACCATGAACACCGCTCAAGTGCCGGCCCGCACGCAGGTTTGCGGTCTTCTCCGTCCTGCCATCACGCCGTCGCCTCGTCGCCGCTCCGACTGAGTCCTGTCGCTTGAGGTACGAGGCGGTGGCTCCGGTCGCCGCCTTTGTCGTTTCCGCTCAGCAGTGAGTCGTGATCCGGACGAGTGCGTCGACCCGTCCGCCCATCTCGACCTCGATCACACCCGTGGACGAGGCACGACCCACGATCCCCGCGTCGCCCGGCGGCGCAAGGAGACGACCATGCTCCCCGACGCCCACATCGCCATCTACCGTGCTGAGCAGACCGCGCGGGAGCGTGCCCACCTGCGGTACGCGGACCGTCCGGCGCGCACGCGCAGCACCTTGTCCGACTTCATACGCAGCCTGACCAGCCGACATCGCTCCGGTGCGGCGTCCGGCTCGCACATACGGGGTGTCCGCCGCGCCCACTGACGGCGTGGCGGCACTCGCCCACGAACGAACGTCGCACCCTGACGGTCGCGTCTAGGTGCGGCGTTCGTCGCGGTGACCGGGGCGGCGCAGCGAAGCCTGGGAGGGCACTGCTGCGTCGCCCCGGCCCGCGCCAACGGCGGCTCAGAGCAGACCACTGGGGGGCGCCCGTTTCCCGCCACCACCGTTGTTCTGGGGTGCAACGTAGTGTTGCTGCCGGCAGTCGAGCAACGTCGGAAACGACACGTTTGCTACCATCTGCGACATGCAGGTTGGACTCGTCGCAATCGACGGATGCTTCAGCTCCGGCGTGGCCGCGTTGCTCGACATCCTCCACACCGCCGAGGCCCATCGGTCGACGGTCGATCAGGCGATCCCCGACATCGGCGTCGACGTGCTCGGCACCGGATCGCAGGTGACCATGAGCGCCGGGCTCCGCCTGCCGGTGGACCGCCCCCTGAGCGACATCGACCAGTTCGATGTCGTGGTGGTCCCCGCCATGGGCACCATGACCGGCGACGACACGCTGTCGGCGCTCGGCGGCGCCGACGCCCGTCGCCTGATCGCGACGCTCGCCGGACTCGACCGCACGGGCCACACCTTCGCCGCGGCGTGCACGGGGGTCTTCCCCGTCGCCGAGGCCGGGTTGCTCGAGGACCGCCGCGCCACGACGAGCTGGTGGTTGTGGCCGGCGTTCCGCCAGCGCTATCCAACCGTCACCCTCGATGTCGATGCGATGGTGGTCGCCGACGCCGACACCATCACGGCCGGGGCGGCCTTCGCTCACATCGACCTCGCGCTCGCACTGGTCCGCCGTGTCAGTCCCGCGCTCGCGCAACACGTCGCCCGGCTGCTCGTGATCGATCAACGCGCGTCGCAGAGCTCCTATGTCGCGCTGGATCACCTGTCGCACAACGACCCGATGGTCCTCGCCTTCGAACACCACGTCCGCGGGCACCTCGACGAACCCCTCGACGTCGGCGAGGTCGCCGCCGACATCGGGACCAGCCGGCGCACGCTCGAACGCCGCACCGCGGCCGCGCTCGGCATGAGCCCGCTGGCGGTCATCCAACGCCTCCGCGTTGAACGCGCCACGCATCTCATGCGGACCACCGATCACAGCCTCGACCGCATCGCCGCCCAGGTCGGATACGCCAACGCGTCGAGCCTGCGCACGCTGATGCGGCGCATCCTGTAGCCGGCACTGTGGACGGCGTCCGGCCAGGCCGGCAGGGCGGCTCGGTAAGGTACGCGGCGAACGCAAGCCGCGGGGAGGCCGCTGGTGCAGACATCACCACCGCTGTCAGCCCCCGTCGCGCAGGCGTCGTTGGGACCGATCACCACGGTCGACTACCACACGGCCGGCGAGCCGTTCCGCATCGTGACCGGCGGCGTGCCCGACCTCGAGGGCGCCGCTGTTCCCGCGCGCCGGCGCCACGCACAGGAGCACCTCGACCACGTGCGGGCGTTGCTCGTCAACGAACCACGCGGGCACGCCGACATGTACGGGTGCTTCGTGACCCCACCCGATGACGAACGGGGCGACCTCGGGGCCGTGTTCTTCCACAACGCCGGATACTCGACCGCATGCGGGCACGGCACCATCGCGCTGGTCACGTGGGCGCTGGAGCATGGTGTCGTGCCGGCGACGGGCACCCACACCGAGGTCGTGGTCGACGTGCCGTCGGGGCGTCTGCGCACGGTCGCGACCATGGATGGCGACACCGTGACGTCGGTGCGCTTCACCAACGTGCCGTCGTTCGTCGAGGCGACCGGTGTCCCGGTTGCGGTCGACGACCGCACCGTGCACGTCGACATCGCCTTCGGCGGGGCGTTCTACGCCGTCGTCGACGCCGCCGATGTCGGGCGCGCGGTAACAGCCGACGAGCTGCCGGCGCTGATCGCGCTGGGTCGCCGCATCAAGGCCACGATCGAGGCTGAACACGACGTCGTGCATCCGCTTGCGCAGCATCTGCGCGACATCTACGGGGTCATCTTCGTCGACCAGGCCACTCGCGAGGCGGACCGCGTGCATCAGCGCAACGTGGCCGTCTTCGCCGACGGCGAAGTCGACCGCTCGCCCACCGGCAGCGGTGTGTCGGCCCGCCTGGCGCTGCTCGACGCGGCGGGCGGGCTCTCGCGGGGCGCGCCCCTGATCACGACCGGCGTCACCGGTCTGGCGTTCACCGGACGCGTGGTCGACGATGCCGACGTCGCCGGCCGCCCCGCCGTCATCACCGAGGTCGAAGGCTCGGCGTACCAGACCGGCACGCACGAGTTCACGCTGGATGCCCGCGATCCACTCGGCACGGGATTCCTTCTGCGATGACGGGGCCGCCGTACATCGACGCCGACCAGTTGTGGTCGCTGCTGCCCATGACCGCGGCGATCGATGCGCTGGAGGACGCGTTCGGCAGGGCGGCCGGTGGCGGCCCGCCGCGTGCCCACATCGACGTGCCCGGCGGTGATCTGCTGCTCATGCCCGCCCACGGGCCCGGCGGCGTGGGCGTCAAGCTGGTGACGGTCGCGCCGGGCAACCCCGGCCGGGGCCTGCCGTTGATCCATGGCCTGTACGTGCTGTTCGCCGCCGACACCATGGCACCGACCGCACTGATCGACGGCGCCGCCATGACCGGGTTGCGCACCGCCGCCGTGTCGGGTCTGGCGACCCGGCACCTGGCGCGTGATGACGCGACGCGCCTGCTCGTGTTCGGCGCGGGCACGCAGGCGCGCACGCATGTCGCGGCGATGCGGGCCGTGCGGCCGATCGAGCACGTCATGGTGGTGGCGCGCACCACCGAGTCCGCGGCGGCGTTCGTCGAACAACTGCGCTCCGAGGGCGTCGACGCCCGTGTCGGCACGCCCGCCGCCCTGAGCAGCGCCGACATCGTGTGCACATGCACGACCAGCAGCACACCGGTGTTCGATGGCAGCCTGCTGGCCGAGGGCACGCACATCAACGCGGTCGGTGCGTACAAGCCCGATGCGCGCGAGCTCGACAGCACGACGATGCGGCGCGGGCGGGTCGTGGTCGAACAGCGTGCCGCCGCGCTCGACGAAGCCGGCGATCTGTTGCTGGCCATCAGCGAAGGGGCCATGAAACCCGCGCACATCGTCGCCGACCTCGGCGAGGTCGTGGCAGGCACCAGGGTTCGCCAGTCCGACCGGCACATCACGGTGTTCAAGTCGGTCGGCCTGGCGATGGAGGACCTCGCGGTCGCGGCGGCCGCGGTCGCGCGCCTGGTCTGAGCGGCGTCGCGCCCGAGCGCGGATCGGTGATGCGGGTGGCGGTCGGTCCCGAGGTGCCGAATGCTCGTGCTGCATGGCTCCAAGTGCTCCCGCACTGACGGACCTTCAGGTGCCTGCAATAATCCGGGGCGTGGACTCGTCTTCAATGACGAACGGCTTCGAGTCCTTCGAGCAGAGGTGAGAGCCATGGCGTTCACCCAGACCACGACCCACCGGATCGGATGAGTGCACGCGAGGCACGCTCCGACGACGTGCAGCCGAGCGGGTTCACCGCGGTTGCGCGCGACCAGCTGCCGTGGCTGTACTCGCTCGCCCACCGCCTGGTCGGCGCCGACCAGGCCGAGGATGCCGTGCAGGAGTGCCTGCTCAAGGCATACCGGGGTTTCGACGGCCTCCGCGACGTGCAGGCGGCGCCGGCGTGGTTCCGCCAGATCCTGCTCAACTGCATTCGGGACCGCTACCGCAGGCACGCGGGCCTGCCCCGCGAAGAGCCTGCCGATCCGCGGCCCGACTATTCGCTGTACCGCAAGATCGCCGAGGAGGACCCCTGGCCGTACTCCGACAGCGTGCACCTGGACTTCCTGCACTCGTTCTCCCAGGACGACGTATGGGCCGTCCTCGACCGCGTGAAGCCCATGTACCGGGTGCCGCTGGTGCTCGTGCACATGGAGGGCCATTCCACCAGGCAGGTGGCCCGGATGTTCGGGGTGGCGCAGGGGACGGTGCTGTCGTGGCTGCATCGCGGGCGCAAGCTGTTCGAGCGCGAGCTGTGGGAGTACGCCAAGGAACAAGACCTGTTGACTGCAGGGAAGGGGGCGGCGCGGTGATCAGTTGCAGCGAAGCGGTGCGCCGGTTGTGGGAGTACCTGGACAACGACCTCGGCGACGAGGACCGGGCGCGCGTCGAGGGTCACCTGGCCCTGTGTCACCGGTGTTGCGGTGAGGTCGAGTTCGCCGCGGCGCTCGGCGACCTGTTGCGCTCCTCGACCGGACCCGACCTGCCTGGTGAGGTCGAACAGCATCTGGTCAGCTTTCTCGACTCACTCGAGGACGGCCGCCCCGACCTCGAACAGGAGGCACCGTGACCCGGGACCTGATGTACAAGGATGTGATCCAAAGCCTCGTGGTCGACGCCTACCGCGCGCTCGACGTCCCCCGAGGTCCGGGCACCCGTCACTACCGCGACGAGCAGCTTGCGACCCTGCCGGAGGGCGCCCGCCTGTGGGCGCTCGGGGTGGGCAACCCGACCGCGTGGGCGGGGCTGCGCGACGGTGAGATGGTCGCCGACCTGGGCTGCGGCGCGGGCATCGACACGCTGCTGGCCGCCGCCGCGGTGGCCCCGACCGGACGGGCGGTCGGGGTGGATCTGCTGCCCGAGATGATCGAACGGGCACGGGCGTACGCCGCGGAGGCGGATGTCGGGAACGTCGCGTTCCACCACGCAGAGATGGAGTCGCTCCCGCTCCCTGACGACTCGATGGACGTGGTCATATCCAACGGTGCGCTCAATCTGTCGGCGCGCAAGAGCCGGGTGCTGGCCGAAGCCCACCGGGTGCTGCGTCCCGGCGGCCGCCTGTGCGTGAGCGACCTGACCATCAGCGAGGAGGAACTGCCGACACAGATCCTCACCCATCCCTCGGCCTGGGCCGGGTGAGTGTCGGGGGCACTGGCGGAGCGTGTCTTCGTCGACAAGATGACCAACGTCGGCTTCAGCGACGTCGAGGTGCTCGACCGACGCCGCTTCGGCATCGAGGACGCCGCGTCGTACCCGCTGTTCACCCCCGAACTGATCGAGCTCATGCGACAACTCCTGAGCCCGGGGCAGCACGCCAGCGTCGCGGTCGCGGTGACGGTGACCGCTCACAAGCCGTCGACCTCCGCAGTGCAATAGGTACACCTCCAGTTCGTCCTTACCCAATGACAGGGACGACCACAGGAGGAACCATGACCACACCACAGGCACTCGCGGTGGACCCCGAGGCACTCCGCGCGTCGGTGCGCGAGAAGTACCGCGCGGTCGCGCTCGACCCGAACGGCGCGTTCCACTTCCACACGGGCCGGCCGCTGGCCAAGCTGCTCGGCTACGACCAGGGCCTCGTGGATCGGCTGCCGGACCGGGCGGTGGAATCGTTCGCCGGTGTCGCCAACCCGTTCTCGGTGCGCCCGCTGGGCCAGGACGACCGCGTGGTCGACATCGGCGCAGGTGGCGGTTTCGACTCCTTCGTCGCCGCCTCCCTCGTCGGCACCGGCGGTCGCGTCGTGGGGGTGGACATGACCCCCGAGATGCTGGCCAAGGCACGCGAGACGGCCCGCCGGCTCGGGCTGGACCACGTGGAGTTCCGGGAGGGCATCGCCGAGGACCTACCCGTCGACGACGCCTGGGCCGACGTGGTGATCTCCAACGGGGTGCTCAACCTCGTCGCCGACAAGGCCCGGGTGTTCTCCGAGATCTTCCGGGTGCTGCGTCCCGGCGGACGGGTGCAGTTCGCCGACATCGCGGTCGGCCGGCCGGTTCCCGACGACGTGGCCTGCAACATCGACCTGTGGACCGACTGCATCGCAGGCGGCCAGTCCCGTGACGGCTGGCAACACCTGCTGCGGCACGCCGGCTTCACCGACATCCAGGTCGGGCCGTCGGTCGACGCCTTCGGCGGTGCGCCGGGTGAGACGAACGCCCGCACGTTCGACGTCTTCGGCTACCCGTTCGCCGCCCGAAAGCCCGTGTAGGACCAGCCTCCCGCCGATCGGGGCTAGGGTGGTTGATCGTGCGGATGTCGTCGCGCGGATGTCGAGCGTGGAGAGCGAGCCCGGGATGGTTGATCTTGCAGCAGCGGATGCGGTCAGGCCACAGCGCGACGCCGAACATCCATCCGCGCATGCCGAGCCCCGGTTGGAGCAGCACCGGTCCGAGCTGACCGGCTACTGCTACCGGATGCTGGGATCGGCGTTCGAGGCGGAGGACGCCGTCCAGGAGACCATGGTGCGGGCGTGGCGCGGCCTGGAGCGGTTCGAGGGCCGATCGGCGCTGCGGTCATGGCTGTACCGCATCGCGACCAACGTCTGCCTCGACATGCTCAACGGCCGGCAGCGTCGCGCCCGGCCCATGGACCTCGGACCCGCGTCGCCCGCGGAGTTCAGCGCCCTCGGTGCCGCCCGCTCCGAGGCCACATGGGTGGAGCCGATCCCCGACAGCCGCGTCCTGCCGGACGGTGGGGACCCCGCCGACGTGGCCGTCGCGCGGGAGACCATCCGCCTCGCCTTCGTGGCGGCGCTGCAGCACCTGCCACCGCGGCAGCGGGCGGTGCTGATCCTTCGGGAGGTCCTGCGCTGGAAGGCCACCGAGGTCGCCGACCTGCTCGACACCACCGTCGCGTCGGTCAACAGTGCACTGCAGCGCGCTCGCGCGACGATCGCCGACCACAACCCCGTCGCGACCGACCCGGTCGATCCCATCGACGACGCCCAGCAGGCGCTGCTTGCCCGGTACGTCGACGCCTTCGAGAGCTATGACCTCGACGCGCTGACGTCACTGCTGGCCGAGGACGCGACGATGTCGATGCCGCCGCACGCCCTGTGGCTTCAGGGCCACGATGACATCCGAAGCTGGATGCTCGGGCCCGGCATCAAGTGTCGTGGGTCGCGCCTGGTGCCCGTCGTGGCCAACGGTTCGCCGGCGTTCGGCCAGTACAAGCCCAGCGAGACCGACAGCGGCTACGAGCCGTGGGCGCTGCACGTCCTCGAGATGTCAGCCGGTCAGATCATCGCGCTCAACACGTTCCTGGACACCGCGAGGATGTTCCCGCTGTTCGGGCTGCCGCCGCGCCTCGACGGCTAGGTCGCCGGCGGACGGCACCACGTCGTCCAGCCCGAGCAGCGCCAGCAGATCCCGCAGTTCGCCGCAGGCCCGGTGGAGCCGCACGCGGCGCCCGAGCCGCCGAGCGGTCAGCGCCACCCGGGCCAGCGCATCGACCGTGCCGACGTCGGGGGCCACGAGCGCACCCACATCGCAGATGACGACGTCGGCGTCACTGCGCTCGAGCAGCGCGCGGACCTCCTCGCACATGCGGCGGACATGAGCCGGCACGCCTGGACCTTCGACGACCACCACGATCACACGCGTGCCGGTGCCCAGGCGCTGCACCCGTGGCGTCGACCGGTCCTCGCGATCGGTCACCGTGGGATCTCCTTTCCGGCCTTACGTAACGACCGGCCGGCACAGTGAAAGTCATCGCCGCCGCGCGGACGCGGGCCGTCCGCGGTCGTAGGTCCCCAGTCGCAGCGCGGACACGCCTGCGGACCGAGGCCACGTCGCGAGGCGGCGATAGGTTCGATCGCAGAGGCAACCTCGTGCGACCGATCAGTTCCGGATCGCAGCACGGTCGTACCCGTTGACAGTCATACGAAGCCGATCCAGAGGTGAGCGAGATGAGTCTTCCGCAGGTCGCGCCACAGGCCCTGCCTGTGACGTCAGCATCCGAGCCGGCGATCGAGGCGTCAGGCCTGGTCAAGCGGTTCGGTGACGTCCACGCGGTCGACGGCATGGACCTTGCGGTGCCCGCGGGCGGTGTCTACGGGCTGCTCGGGCCCAACGGCGCCGGCAAGACGACCGCCATCCGCATGCTGGCCACGTTGCTGCGGCCCGACGGTGGCACGGCCCGCGTGTTCGGCCACGACGTGGTGTCCGAGGCCGACGCCGTGCGGAGCAGGGTGAGCATGACGGGCCAGTTCGCGTCGGTCGACGAGGACCTCACCGGATTCGAGAACCTCGTCCTGCTGTCCCGCCTGTGGGGCTATTCGCGAGCGGACTCCAGGACCAGAGCAGCAGAACTGCTCGAGGTCTTCGGACTGGCGGACGCCTCCGGCCGGCAGGTCAAGAAGTACTCGGGCGGGATGCGCCGCCGGATCGACATCGCGGCCAGCATCGTCGTCACGCCGGATCTGATCTTCCTGGACGAACCCACCACCGGCCTCGATCCGCGCAGCCGCAACCAGGTCTGGGACATCATCCGCGCGCTGGTCGCCGAAGGCACCACCGTGCTGCTGACCACCCAGTACCTCGATGAGGCCGATCAACTCGCCGACCACATCGCCGTCCTGGACCATGGCAAGGTCATCGCCAAGGGCACCAGCAGCCAGCTCAAGGCATCGGTGGGCGCCGGTGCGCTGCACGTGCGGCTGCTGGACCCCGACCAGCGACCGGCGGCCGAGCGGCTGCTGGCACAGGTCCTCGACGTACCGATCCGACTTGAGGCCGATCCCGCGGCGCTGTCCGCCCGCGTCTCCGACGCCGATCGCGTCGCCCAGGCGCTGATGGAGCTGTCACGCTCCGCCGTGGTCGTGAGCAACTTCGCGCTCGGCCAGCCGAGCCTCGACGAGGTCTTCCTTGCCCTGACCGGCCGTACCGCCGTCCCACAGACCAACGGTGCCACCCCAAAGGAGACATCGGCATGACCACCACCACGACCACCGCGCCCGTCGCGTCGCAACCCGTCGCCCAGGAGGCGGTGCGGTCCGCGTTGTCAAGCCGCACGCGGCCACAACGGCCGGACGCGCTGTCGACGTCGTTCACGTTCTGGTGGCGGGCGATGCTCAAGATCAAGCACGTCCCCGAGCAGCTGTTCGACGTGACCGCGTTCCCGGTCATGTTCCTGCTGATGTTCACCTACCTGTTCGGCGGCGCGTTGGCCGGATCGACCAGCGCGTACCTGCAGAACGTCCTGCCCGGCATCCTGGTCATGACGGTGACGATGATCACCATGTACACCGGCCTCACGCTCAACCGCGACGTCGAGAAGGGTGTCCACGACCGGTTCCGATCACTGCCGATCTGGCGACCGTCCACGCTCGTCGGCCCGCTGCTCGCCGACGCGGTGCGCTACACGCTCGCATCACTGGTCGTGCTCACGCTCGGCGTCGTGCTCGGCTTCAGGCCGGGGGCCGGGGTGTCCGGCGTCGTCGCGTCCGTGGCGCTCCTGCTGGTGTTCGCGTTCAGCATGTCGTGGATCTGGACCATGCTCGGACTGGTCATGCGGTCGGAGAACGCCCTCATGGGCGTCAGCATGATGATCCTGTTCCCTCTCACCTTCGTCAGCAACGTCTTCGTCGACCCCGAGACCCTGCCGTCGTGGCTGGAAGCGTTCGTCAACGTCAACCCGATCACGTTCATGGTCACCGCGACCCGTGGCCTGATGCACGGTCAGGGAGTCGGCGGCGAGATCGGCACGGTGCTCGTGGTGAGCGCGGTGCTGGTCGCCGTGTTCGGTCCACTGACCATGTACGTGTACCGCAACAAGAACTGAGCCCGGCAGGCGGGGTCGGGTCCCACGGTGTTCGCGCCGGTCGCGGCCCCCGCCGTCCCCACCTGAGGCGGTCGACGGGGCGCTGACCGAGATCGAGGACATGTTCGGCTGCCTCGCCCCACGTGCGCGCCGGGTCGTGGTTGGAGTGGAGGAGCGACCGCGGAGATCAGTGGCGCTACGACTTCGACGGTGCCGCGCTGGCCACCAGCACGGAGTGATCGCGTGCCCGGATCAGCGGCGTGTTCCTGATCCGGTGAGCTGGCACGCGTCGCTCCATCTGGCCGTGTCGACCGTCGCGGACGGCTCCGGTGCTGGATGGATCCACTGGCGGCACTCGGCGATGGTCTCGACGAGCAGATCGTGGAGCAGCCCATCTGTGTCGGGCACGCACGCCCGGGCGATCCCATCGGCCGCGCTCGACACGATGTGCGGCGCGGCGCGGCGGCGAAAGCCGGCAGGGGACACGGCGACCTCGGCGATGAGCCGCCGGGCCCAGCGAGCAGCGTCCGGCACTTGCTCCAGCGCCCACCGGCTGTCATCTTCGAGGCTGCCGTCCGAGCGTCCGTCGAGGTCGTCGAGCACGCGCTCGCAGGACAGGATGCCGACCGCCATGACGCGCTGGCGATCAGCCGCCACGACCGGCAGGGCCGTCCTCGCACAGCGCAGCGCGATCCGCACGTCCACGTGCAGGTCGTGGCTGGTCAAGCCGATCACCGACGGTATGAGCACACCCAAGCGCTGGCGGCCGGCATCGGAGGTGCGGTCGTTGACATGGCGGGCGAGCGCTGCCAGCAACGGATGGGTGCACGCCGGGTGATCGCTCCAGCGTTCACCGGCGAAGAACGATGCCAGCTCCATGAAGCACGCGCCCTTGCGTGGGGTGCGGTGCTTGCCCCTGGACAGCATCGGCAGCTGGTCGGGGATGTCCGAGCGGTAGGTCGCCATGGTGCCTCCGCGGGCGGTCGCGTACCCGGAACTCCAGTCTGCGTCATCCCCGCGCTGTTGACCACCGGTGGTTGCGCGCTGGGGCGATCAGTGCCCACGCCGGGGCGATCAGTGCCCGCGCTCGTCCAGCAGCGCGTCCGGATCGATGAGTCCACCGGCCGCGGCGAGCGCGCCGGCGGTGGTCACCGCGCGGTCATACACCGCACCGAAGTAGTGCTCGGCGATCGTCTCGTGGCCCGGCAATGGTGGTTGACCCAGCGACTGCGGCACCGCGGCGGGATGATCGGTCATGCGGACATCGGTGCGCGCAGGGGGCAGCTTCGACTGGTCCCCCCAGAAGCCGGCGGAATCCTGCCTTTGCTTCTGGCGCCGGTTGCGGTTGCCTCGGCCGCCCTTGGAACTGTTGCGGTCCCTGTAGCTCGACGCCCTGCCGTTGCCTTCGGCTCTGCCGGCGTCGCTGCCGTTCCCGCTCGGGCCGCTGTTCTGCGACGTCCGCTTGGACGCCGTGTGGCCGGCGCCGTTGCGCCGGTTGCGTTGTGACGAGATGTCCGCCTCCCCGGCGGTCGACGTCTTGGTCTGGTTGCGCTTGCGAACCCTCATGCTCGTACCGCCTCGCGTTCGAACTCGTCGGTGAGCAGCGCATCGGCGTCGATGCCGAGCGCCCTGCGCAGCTGGTCGCTGTCCAGGTCGCCCACCGAGCTCGACTTCGGCAGGGCGAGGTCGGCGATGCGGCGCTTGCCGGCCACGACCTCCTCGACCCGTTCGTCGACGGTCCCGGGGCAGATCAACCGGTGCGCCAGCACCGTCCTGGTCTGGCCGATCCGCCACACGCGGTCACGCGCCTGGTCCTCGACGGCGGGGTTCCACCAGCGGTCGTAGAGCACCACGTGGCTGGCCGCCGTCAGGTTCAGCCCGGTCCCCCCCGCCTTGAGCGACAGCACCATCGCACCGGACCCCTTCCCCTCCTGGAACTGATGCACCATCTCGTCGCGCGCACCGCGGGTGAGGCCACCGTGGTAGCACGCGACGGGCGCGCCGGTGCGTGCGGTCAGGTGCTCGGCCAGCTTCACGCCCCACGTGGCGAAGTGGGTGAAGATGAGCACCCGCTCCCCCGCCGCGAAGACGTCGTCGACGATCTCCTCGAGCCGGGCCAGCTTGCCGGAACGTCCCTCCAGCGGCCCGTTGTCACCGGTGTAGGCCGCAGGGTGGTTGCAGATCTGCTTGAGCGCCGTGATCGCCGCCAGCACGGCACCCTTGCGCTTGGTGGGGCTGTCGTCGTCCGCCGTCTGGGCGACCAGCTTGTCGAGGACAGCCTGATAGAGGCCGATCTGCTCTGCGGTCATCGGGCAGTGGTCCAGCTTGTCGATGCGGTCCGGCAGCTCGGCGGCGATGACCGGCTCGGCCTTGGTGCGACGGAACACCAGCACGCCGTTGAGCGTCCGCAACGCGGACTCGGCACCGTTGCCGCCGGCGCCGGCCTGCTGCATCTGCGCAACGAACCTGGACCGGTCTCCGACCAGCCCGGGGTTGGTGAAGTCCATCAGCGCCCACAGGTCGCCGAGGCCGTTCTCGATCGGGGTTCCGGTGAGCACCAGTCGCGTGTGCGCCTCGAGCCGGCGCAGCTCCTGCGAGGTCATGCTCACGGGGTTCTTGATGACCTGCGCCTCGTCGAGCACGACCTTGCCCCAACGGATGCCGGCCAGCCCGTCGATGTCACGCACGGCGGTGCCATAGGTGGTGATCAGCACGTCGGCCGCCGCGATCTCGTCGACGATCTGGGCCGTCTCCGCCCGGTCGGCGCCATGGTGGACCACCATCCGCAGGTCCGGGACGAAGCGCGCCGCCTCCGCCGCCCAGTTGCCAACGACGGCGCTCGGGGCGACGACCAGCGCCGGTCCGCGCTCCTTGGTCTGCCGCAGGTGCGCCAGCACGGTCGGGGTCTTGCCGAGCCCCATGTCGAGCGCCAGGCACCCGCCCAGTCCCGCGCTGTCGAGGAAGTCGAGCCACGCGAGCGCGTTGGCCTGGTAGCCGCGAAGCTCCCCATCGAAGCCCGTTGGGTTGGTGGGTGGGTTCTCGGGGATGTCCCCGGCGCTGCGCAGCAGGTCGACCGCCCAGCCCTCGCCGGCGACGGAGACGGCGCTGCCCAGCGCCGAGCCGTCGAGACCCAGCGCGTAGCGAAGCATGTCCGCACCGGTCAGGCGGGTCCGGTCGGCGCGCTCCGCGAGCGCGGCGGCCGCCGCCTCGAGGTCGGCGTGGTCGACCTGGACCCACTTGCCGTGCGACTTGACGAGTGGCTGCGATTCGGCCGCCAGGCGTGCGATGTCGTCGGCGGTCAGCTCGACGTCGTCGAACACCGCGGACCAGCGCACGCTGGTCAGCTGTTGCGCACCTACCGCGGTGTCGTTCGACTCGGTCGACGTGACCCGCAGCGACGGCGTGGCCTTCTTCGTCGACAGCGGCGGCACCTGCACCTCGAACCCGGCGGCGACGAGCACGGGCCCGGTCTCCGACATCAGGTCCCAGGCCTCGTCTTGGCTGAGGATCACCTGACCGCGGCGCGTGTCCTTCGACCGCGCCAGCGGTGCGTAGAGCCCTTCGAGCCGTTCGAGCTCGCGCTTGATCGCGTCCTTGCGGTTGTGGTTGGCGCGTGACATGGCCGCTTCGACGGGTGCGTCCTTGCGGCGGCCGTCCGACGTCAGCGTGCGCAGGTGCCAGGCATCACCGTCGTCAGGTGGGTCGAGCCGGACGGTCAGCGCAAGCTTGGACGCGCCGGTGACACCGTTGGCCCACGTCTTCAAGCCCTTGGCGACCTCAGTGCCGTGCTGGTGCGGCGCCTCGAAGGTCGAGCCGTCCAGCCGCCCCAGCAGTGCTTCCGCGACCTCCGAGGCGTTGCGCGGCTGCGGTGGGGGCACCGGCACCTCGACACGGCTCGCCGCGGCGCGGCAGATGGCGTCGACGAACCCGGCGACGACCGCGCGGGTCACCGACGCGGGGTCACGCTGCCGCTCGAACACGGCGACGGTGCCGGGCATCGACTGGGTCAGCTCGGACAGTTCCTCGTGGTCGATCAGCGTCGGCTCCCACCGCACCGCGAAGTAGGAGCGGTTGCCGTCGGCGTTGCCCACCTTCTGCAGCTGGGGCACAGCGCGACCGTGCGCGACGAGGCGCACCGCCAACGCCGCGGCGAGGCCCATCCAGGTGACGCTGGCGCCGAGCCTGTCGTCGTCGGCGGTCGCACCGAGCGAGACCAGCCAGCCGAGGCTGTCAGAGATCGGCGCCGATACCGTCGGCGCGCGGTCACCTGTCGGCAGCTTGACCCGGGTGTGCTCCTCCCACGTGTCGGTCGCCGCGCCCGCGGCACCGAGGCGTTCGCGCACGTCCTCGGACGACTCGGGGTTCGTACCCTCGTTGGCCGACCACGCCACCACGCGGCCGCTGTGCCACGACAGCTGGAGCTGTGGCGTGCCCGCCATCGGATGGCTCGGCGGCGCCTCGCGCTCGGGCGGTGCCTGCTGCCTGGGCGTGCCCTCGTCCCGAGGCGGCGGCTGCGCCTCCTGGCCGGTGAGCTCGACGAGCATGTCGTCGATGCGCTGGCGTTCCTCCTCGAAGTCCGAGAGCACGAGCGAACGCTCGGGCCCGCGCACCTGCTGGGCGACGCGCTGGATCGTCGCCTGGACGTCCCGCCGCAAGGTCTCGAGGGCCGCTATCCACTCGTCCTCGCGGGCTTCGAGCACAGCGAGGTCGTCGTCTGAGGCGAGACCGTCGAGCTGCGCCTGCGCGAGTCGCTGCACCTCCACAGGCGGAAGCGACCTGGTCAGTGTGTCCGTGCTGATGGCTCTCTCTTTCGTACGCTTGCGTGGACGCACCGTGGCGTCCCCTCGTGGCCCGTCCCTCGCAGCCGCGGGGCCATGCGGCAGTCGGCGGCGTGGCGCCGACCGGTGGTGCGCCCAAACAGCGCTCCGGCGTCAGCCCCGCGATGCCCCTGTAGCCGGCGGTGCGATCACGCTCTCTACCCGTCGTGAACGACCCTGAGCGGGTTTCCCAGTGTCGAACGGCCCCAAACTGCCGTCTCGCCATCCGCGGTGGTGGTGAAGGGCCCGCGGAGCTACGGCAGATTCCCCGTCAGCATACCGACTACACAACTCGATGGCGGGAACCATGACCACCCTACCGTCTCGTGGCAGGCCTCGTACCGCCTTCGCAACAGCCTGGTTCCTCGACGCACGCCGCCGATCTATGAGGACCAACAGCGTGCGCGCACCGCATATTCCCGTTCGACGCGCGGGGCGACGAGCGGGGACGGCGGCACCGTCAGGTCGCGGCGCGAACCTCGCCCAGGTACGGGCTGGTCAGGCGGTTGACCACCGCGACGCCCACGATCGCGAGCACGATGCCGTTGACCGGCGGGATGAACCAGCCGTTGTTCGACGACAGCCATGCCACGACCGTGGCCACGGCGTAGACCGCGAGGTTCTCCCAGCGCACCGCCGGGAAGTGGTAGTCGAGCGGCTCAGGCATGCCGCTGCGCCAGTGGACGAGCCAGTCACCGATGATGACGCCTCCGACCGGCGGGATGAGGATGCCCAGCCAGGACAGGTAGCCGATCAGGTTGCCGTAGATGGGCATCGCCAGCAGCGTGCCGATGATCACGCCGCCGATGACGAACGGCTTCTTGGTGTTGGCGTTGAACAGTTCGGCACCGGCGACGCCGAAGTTGTAGGCGGTGTTGTCGTTGGTCGTCCACAGGTTGGCGACCAGGAACACCAGGCCCCAACCGACCAGGTTCAGCGCGAAGAGCACCTCGACGAAGTCGCCGAGGCCGAATGCCAGCGCGCCGATGCCGCCGAAGAAGATCATCAGGAACTCACCGATGAAGAACGCCACCAGCCCGGCGTTGAAGCCCTGCGCGGGAGTCCGCGCGAAGCGCGTCCAGTTGGACGCCTGGGTGCCACCGGACGCGAAGGTCCCCACGATCGCCGTGACCGCCACCGCCACCGATGTCTCGCCAGTCGCGGTGATCGCGTCGAACCCGCCACTGGCGCCGATCTCGACGAAGGACCGCCAGGTCACCCAGCCCGCGAGGATCAGCAGCAGCGGCACCGAGACCAGCGACAGCAGTTCCATGCCCCGGTAGCCGTAGTAGGCGGTTACGCCCATCACCGCGCCGCCAAGAAGCACGAGTGTCCAGCGGGCCCCCGCACCTTCCCAGCCGGTGGCCTGCTGGACCAGCAGCGCCAGCGTGGCGACCGTCACGCCGTACCAGCCGACCTGCGTGCCGCCCAGCAGCAGCGACACCAGTTTGGAGCCACGGTCGCCGAAGGCGTACCGGCTCATCACCACGGTCGTCAGCCCGGTCCGCGCGCCGATGCCGCCGATCGCCGACACGTAGACGCCCAGCACCAGCGATCCCAGTGCCGCCACCAGCAGGAACTGGCCGAAGCCGAACGAAGGGGCCAGGCCGGCGCCCGCGAGCATGGTGGGTGTGAAGAACGTGAAGCCGAGCAGCACGATCGACACCGACCACAGCGACTTGCGGGCCGCCGGCGGGACGATCATCAACGGGTAGTCGGGGTCGACGTCCACCACCCGGGGGGTACCTGGGACCTGTGTGTTCTCACTCATCGCCGATGTCCTCGTTCCAGACAGCAGGGTTGGACGCGATGAACGCGTCCATCAGGTCGACGCAGCGCTGGTCGTCGAGCACATGGATCTCAACGCCGTGCTCGGCCAGCCACTCGTGCCCACCGCTGAACGTCCTTGCCTCGCCGATCACCACCCGCGAGATGCCGAACTGGCGGACCAGGCCCGAGCAGTACCAACATGGCGACAGCGTGGTCACCATGGTCGTGCCCCGGTAGCTGCGTTGGCGACCGGCATCGCGGAAGGCGTCGGTCTCGCCGTGGATCGACGGGTCGTCCTGCTGGAGGCGGCGGTTGTGCCCCCGCCCAAGCACCTGGCCGTCACGTCCAATGAGCGCGGCCCCGATGGGGATCCCGCCCTCGTTCCGGCCTGCGATGGCCTCTTCCACCGCGATGTCCATCCACCCCCGGAGGGTGGGCTCACCGACACCCATCACCGCTCCCTTGTCGCCCAGGTGAACGTTGCCACACGACGTAGATCCAGGACAGCCCAGATCTGTTACTTGTCAGTGACCGTCCGATCACATGCGAGTGGGTGCGTCGGCGGGTCATAACCTGGGGCGGGTTCGTGGCAGAACACGGTGACCGGAGGTTGGGTGGAGACGAGCACGACCGGCGCCACCCCGTGAGCCGTGGACGCCCCGCTGCTCGACCCGCCCCGGTCGTGGTCGACGACGACCTCGTCGGCCGGGTCGAGATCCGGCCGGACCCGCACCATTCGACCGTCCGGCTGCTCGACGTCGCGGGACATGCGTACGGCGCCATCGATCTGGAGGATCCGACCAACCTCGAGCTCGACTACCTGGTGCGGCTCAACGCCGTCCTCGCCACGCTGCTGCCGGCCGGACCCGCCCACCTCGTTCACCTGGGCGGTGGCGCGTTCGCCCTGCCGCGCGCGCTGGCGGCACGGCGACCGGAGCTGACACAGGTCGTGGTGGAACATTCACGGCAGATCATCCGTCTCGCCGAACAGGAGCTCGGCCTGCGGCGTACGCAGGCGCTGGAGGTCGTGCACGGTGACGCGCGCGACGCGTTGCGGTCGTGCACCGACGGTTCGGCGGACGCGGTGATCGGCGACGCGTTCGTCGGTCGCGAGACCCCCCGTCACCTGGCCACCGTGGAGTTCATCGCCGAGGTGGCCCGGGTCCTGCGCCCTCGCGGCATCTACGTGGTCAACCTCATCGACGCACCACCCTGGCCGGTGCTCTCGGCACAGGTGGCGACGGTCCGCACGGCGCTGCCACACCTCGTCGCGGTCGCCTCACCGCCGGTTGCGCAGCTGCGCGACGGCGGCAACGTCCTGCTCATCGCCTCTCGCCGGCCGCTGCATCAGCCGACGTTGGCGCAGCGGTTGGCCGGCACCAGCCTTCCCGTCGGACACGTCGCGGGCGCACGGCTCGCAGCGCTCGCCAGACAGGCCCGACCCCGCCACGACGCCGACGGCTGACGCGCGCAACGCCGGCTCCCGGACCCTAGTCGATGTCCTGCCTGACGCTCGCGAACACCTCCCGGGTCGGGCTGATCTGCACGTGGGGCATCAGGCGCACCCAGAACATGTACTGATCGTTGTCCTCGACGACGAT
>Ga0299913_10000685_pt1 | contig 22608 bp, 23 predicted proteins | sample RVTome_9_FD_201360 | JGI IMG/M metagenome (GOLD analysis project Ga0299913, IMG submission 201360) | Soil microbial communities from uranium-contaminated site in the Upper Colorado River Basin, Wyoming, United States - RVT155D38 (version 2) ... | reverse complement strand
GTGACGCCCTGCATTAGGAATCAGGTTCTGACCCGGGGGCTTTCCTCGGTGGGGATGTCGGCGTGGTCCGGTGGGGGTGTGACGGAGCCGTTGCCGGGGCGGTAGTCGGTGGGGGGATGGAGGACCTGACCCGGGACCGGCGCCACCACCGGGTTCAGTGTCTCCTCGAGCACCACCACCTCGAGGCCCCCGACCACGTCTGACACCAGGTTGTAGACGATTGCGCCGGCGACGGTGGCTCCGGTCATGGTGACCCACCACACCACCGAGCCGAAGATCATCACCCGGAAGAACTGCTCCACGTTGGCGAACGGCTGCGCCCCTTCGTCGAGGAGGGTGATCTCGACCATGAAGTCGGTCAGGCTCTGCGGTATCCCGGCCCGATCCAGGACCGACCAGAAGATCACGCCTCCCAGGACCAGGGCCAGGGCGAGAACGGCCCACACCAGGGCGGATACCTTGAGCGCGGTCCAGGGGTCGATCTTGCGGATTATGCGTCTGACGCGGCGGACGGTTGCCATGTGGGCTCCTGGGGATTACCGAGGCAGTCTAAAAGATGCCTGCACTAGTCCAACGACAAGGCGGTATCAGCCGGTTCCCACCTCGTCGACAACGTCATGGACGATGGCGATGGCCGATAGCTCGTTGCCGTCACCCACGTCGATCACCCTGACCCCGGTCGAGTCCCGTTTCTGTCGGCTGATCTTGGCCACCGGAGTCCTGATCCCGATCCCTTTCGAGGAGATGAGAAACACGTCGTCGTCCTTGCTGACCGCCTTGGCCCCGACCAGGTTTCCCCTGACCCGGGTGATCTTGAACGCCTTGACCCCGATGCCACCGCGGGTCTGCCGCCGGAACTCCGAGATGGCGGTCCGCTTCCCGTAACCCCCGGAGGTGAGGAGCAGGACCTCGTCGCCTTCTACGTTGGACACGGCCGCCACGACCTGGTCGGCGTCGCGAAGCCTGATCCCGCGCACCCCCTGAGTGCCCCGTCCCATGGCGCGCAGGTCGGACTCCTTGAACCTGATCCCCATCCCTTCCTTGGTGAAGATGAGCAGGTCGTTCTCACCGTTGGTGGGTCGGACCGTCACCAGCTCGTCGTTGTCGACCAGCTTGATCGCCACCAGGGTCTGGTTCCGGGAGTCGTACTCCTTGAACTCGGTCTTCTTGGCCTGGCCCCGTCTGGTCACCATCACCAGGTAGCGCCCCGTCTCGTAGTTGCGGGTGTCGATGATGGCCTGCACCCTCTCCTCGGGCTCGAGTGGCAGCACCGACTGGGTGAGAACCCCTTTGGCGGTGCGGGACTGACGTGGGATGGCATGAGCCTTGATCCGGTGGACCAGGCCCTTGTTGGTGAAGAACAGGAGGTAGGCGTGGGCCGTGGTGTGCACCAGGTGCTGGATCACGTCCTCTTCCTGCACCTCGGCCGCCTTCACCCCGCGTCCGCCCCTGCCCTGGGTCTTGTAGATCGAGGCAGGGACCGACTTGATGTACCCGGTCTCGGTCACCGTGACGATCAGCTCGTCGTCGGCGATGAGGTCCTCGAGGGACATGTCGCCCTCGTCGGGGATGATCCGGCTGCGACGCGGCTCGCCGTACTTCTCCTTGATCTCGGTCAGCTCGTCACGGATGATGGCCCAGCGACGCTTGGGGTCGGCCAGGATGGCCTCCAGCTCTGCGATCAACGTCTGCAGCTCGGCCAGTTCGGAGCGAAGCTTGTCCACTTCGAGTGCGGTGAGCCGACGCAGCGGCATGTCGAGGATGGCGTTGGCCTGGATCTCGCTCAGCTCGAATCGCTCGATGAGGTTGCCCCGGGCCGCATTGGTGTCGGCCGAGCCGCGGATGATCTTGATCACCTCGTCGATGTTGTCGACGGCGATGATGAGGCCCTCGAGGATGTGGGCCCTGGCCTGTGCCTCGTCGAGGCGGAATCTGGTCCGACGCTCGACCACTTCCATCTGATGGTCGAGGTAGTAACCGACCAGCTCGGAGAGGTCGAGCGTTCTCGGCACCCCGTCGACCAGGGCCACCACGTTGTAGCCGAAGGACTCCTGCAGCGGCGTGTTCTTGTAGAGCTGGTTGAGCACCACCTGGGGAACGGCGGTGTTCTTCAGCTCGATGACGAGGCGGGTCCCCGCCCGGTCGGAGGACTCGTTGCGCACTTCGGCGATGCCCTCCAGCCTGCGGGCGTCGACCAGCTCCTTGATCTTGGCGATGATCCGCTCCATCGACACCTGGTAGGGGATCTCGGTGGCGATGATGGCGGTGCGGCCCTTTCTGATCTCCTGGACGTCGCAGACACCACGAATCTTGACCGAGCCCCGCCCGGTGCGGAGTGCGTCACGGATCCCTGCCGTGCCCACCAGATAGCCGCCGGTGGGGAAGTCAGGGCCCTTGACGAAATCCAGGAGCTCTTCGACCGTGGCGTCGGGATTGTCGATGACGTGGATACAGGCGTCGACGACCTCGTTGAGGTTGTGGGGAGGGATGTTGGTCGCCATCCCAACCGCGATCCCCTGCGAGCCGTTGACCAAGAGGTTGGGGAAGCGGGCGGGGAGCACCTCGGGCTGCTGCATCTCCCCCGAGTAGTTGTCGACGAAGTCGACGGTGTCCTCGCGGATCCCGTCGAGGAGATGGGTGGAGAGCTTGGTGAGCCGGCACTCTGTGTAACGAGCCGCCCCGGGCGGGTCGTCGATGGTGCCGAAGTTGCCCTGGGGATCGATGAGGAGATGCCGCATCGAGAAGTCCTGTCCCATCCGGACCAGGGCGTCGTAGATGGCCTGGTCGCCGTGGGGGTGGTAGTTGGCCATGACGTCGCCGACCACCTTGGAGCACTTGCGATGGGCGGTAGCCGGGCCGATGTTGTTCTCGAACATCGAATAGACGATCCGACGTTGCACGGGCTTGAGCCCGTCTCGGACGTCGGGCAGGGCACGGGAGACGATCACCGACATCGAGTAGTCGATGAAGCTCTGCTCCATCTCGGTGGTTATCTCGATGTCGGAGGGCGGGATGTTCTGGTCGATCGTGTCTTCGCTCATGGGATCAGATGTCGAGGAATCGAACGTCGTCGGCGTTCTGCTGGATGAACAGCTTTCTCGAGGGGACGTCGTCGCCCATCAGGGTCTCGAACACGTCCTCGGCCCTGAGCGCATCCTCCATGGTGACCTGGAGCAGGGTCCTGGTCTCGGGGTTCATGGTGGTCTCCCAGAGCTCGGAGGGGTTCATCTCTCCGAGACCCTTGAACCGGGTGGGCTTGACCTTGGGATGGTCCTTCTTGAAATCGACGAGAGCCTGATCGTCGTGCAGGTAGTGGACGCTGGACCCCACCTTGACCCGATACAACGGGGGCTGGGCCACATAGACGTAGCCATGGTCGATCAGACCCCGCATGTGGCGGAACAGCAGGGTGAGGAGCAGGATGCGGATATGGGAGCCGTCGACGTCGGCGTCGGTGAGGATGACCACCTTGTGGTACCGGGCCTTGGTGGCGTCGAACTCGTCACCGATCCCGGTGCCCATCGCGGTGATGATGTCCTGCACCTCGAGGTTCTGCAGCGCCTTGGCCAGCCTGGCCTTCTCGACGTTGAGGATCTTGCCGCGGATGGGGAGGATGGCCTGGGTGGCCGAGTCACGGGCAGATTTGGCCGGTCCGGCGGCCGATTTGCCCTCGACGATGAAAAGCTCCGACTCGGCCGGGTCGCGCGAGGAACAGTCGGCCAGCTTGTCGGGAAGCCCTCCCGACTCGAGCCCTGACTTGCGTCTGGTCAGCTCGCGCGCCTTGCGCGCGGCCTCCCGAGCCTTGGCCGCGCTGATGCACTTGTCCACGATCCGGCGCGCTTCGGGGGAGTATCGCTCCAGCCATTCGGGGAGACGCCGGTTCAGCGCCTTCTCCACGTAGGAACGGATCTCGGTGTTGCCCAGCTTTGTCTTGGTCTGGCCCTCGAACTGCGGGTCTTTGACCCGGACCGAGACGATCGCGGTGAGACCCTCCCTGATGTCCTCACCGGTCAGATTGGGCTCTTTCTCCTTGAGCAGGCCCTTGGCCCGGGCGAAGTCGTTGACCGCCTTGGTGAGCGCCTTGCGAAACCCCTCCTCATGGGTTCCGCCCTCGTGGGTGTTGATGTTGTTGGCAAAGGTGAGCACCGACTCGGTGTATGTGGTGGTCCATTGCATCGCCACCTCGAGCTCGGCATCGTCGTTGACGTCGATGAGGTCGATGATGTGGGGATGGAGGGGATCGCGCTTCGAATTGAGATGCTTGACGAAGTCGACCAGCCCCCCCTTGTAGTGGAAGACCTCGGTCCGCTCCTCCTCGCCGCGTTGGTCGGTGAGGGTGATCTGGAGGCCGCGATTGAGGAAGGCGGTCTCCCGGAGACGTGAGGAGACGGTTTCGTAGTCGAATTCGAGGCCCTCGACGAAAGTGGTCGGGCTGGGCCAGAACCTGATCGTGGTCCCGCTCCGCTTCACCTCCTTGATCCGTTTCGGGTCTTTTGTCTTGGGGGCGCCGTCGACGAACTCCTGGACGTAGAGCACGCCGTCGCGGCGCACCTCGGCCTCGAGACGGGTGGCGAGCGCATTGACCACGGACAGGCCGACACCGTGGAGGCCCCCGGAGACGGTGTAGGCGCCCTGTTCGAACTTGCCCCCGGCGTGGAGAGTGGTGAGGACCGTGGTCAGCGCCGACCGCTTCGTCTTGTCCATCTTCTCGATGGGAATGCCGCGCCCGTCGTCGACGACTTCGACCCCTCCGTCGGCGAGCAGGGTGACGCCGATCTTGGAGCAGTAACCGGCCATCGCCTCGTCCACCGAGTTGTCGACGACCTCCCAGACGAGGTGATGCAGGCCCCTGGCGCCGGTGGAGCCGATGTACATGCCAGGGCGTCTCTTCACGGCCTCGAGACCTTCGAGGACGGTGATGTCTTTAGCCTGATAACTGTCGCGGGTGGCCGTCACGACCCTCCTTGTGGAGCTGTTGGGGGACTCTGCTGGTGGACCTGGGTCAGGTGTTGCGGGCCAGGTCACAGACGAGTTTCACGAATGTCATTTTACCGGAATTAGCTGAAAAAAACGAATCAATCAAGGGGTTGGTGGTCAGTGGGCCGATGGTGCCCGCACCTCGATCTGGTCGATCACCCCTTCACCGATCACCTCTTTCAGCGAAGCGACCAGCTCGGCGCTCCCGTATCTGAGGAACGCCACCATCGAAGGGGCGGTGGCCTCCACGACCAGCGTCTTCCCCTGGATGAAAAGAGGTCTGGACCGACCCGACCACGGGCTCCCGGCCAGCTCGTCCCACCCGCCGGAAAGACGGGACATCACGATCGGGTCGGACAGCCCCATCCTGCGGAACATCTCCTCGAGCGAGGTGCGAAAAGGGGTCAGGTCGTTGTCGCTCATCGATGCACTCCCTCCCCCACCCGCCACACCGAGCCTTCCACGGGCACGTCTTCGGGGCGGGCCGATGTGATCAGGGTCTGGGTGCCGGGAGGGAGGGCCTTGGCCAGGGCGCCGGCCCGGTCGGGGTCCAGCTCGGAGAAGACGTCGTCGAGGAGCAGCACCGGGGGCTCACCCACCATGTCGGCCACTGCCCGATGCGCCGCAAGCTTGAGCGCGAGCGCCATGGTCCTCTGCTCTCCCTGGCTCCCATGGCTGCGCGCCTCGGCCCGGTCGATGCGAAACACCGGTTCGTCCCGGTGCGGTCCGACCGAAGTCAGCCTCCGCTCGTAGTCGGCCCGCCGAGAAGCCTCCACTGCCTCGAGCAGGACCACGGTGAACTCGGCAGCGGACTTCTCTGCGATCTGCCCGCTCCCCCAGGATGCCGTGTAGCCGATCGATGCCTTCTCCTCGCTGCGGGCGATCTCTGCGTATGCCTCCTCAAGAAGAGGGGACAGCGACTCCATGACCCGCACCCTTCGCGCCATCACCCGTCCCCCCGACTGGGCCAGCCGGGCGTCCCAAACCGACAGCGTGGCATCGTCGCGGTCGCCGGCTTTGAGGAACGCGTTGCGCTGGCGCAGGGCACGGTCGAACTCGCTCTGGTCGAGGTAAGCCGCCGGCCAAAGCTGAACCGCCACCAGATCGAGGAGATCGCGGCGTAGGGCGGGACCTCGTTTCACCAGGTCGAGATCCTCGGGGAGGAAGGCGATGACACGAAGCACACCGAGCAGGTCTGCGGTTCGTTGCAGCCGGGTCTTGTCCACCTGGGTGCGGCGCGGGCCCGAACGCGGGATCTCGACCTCGATGAGCCGCTCCCGGTCCCCGCTCGAAACCCCGGCCCTGACCACCGAGGTCTCGGCGTCGACGGAGATGAGGGCGGCATCGGGGACCGATCGAAAAGAGCGCAACGACGATAGGTAGGCGATCGCCTCGAGGAGGTTGGTCTTGCCGGCGCCATTGGGGCCGAGCAGGAGATTCACCCCCGGGTCAGGTCTCCATTCGAGACTCTGGTAGGAGCGAAAGGCGGTGAGTGCGACCCAATCGACCTTCATTCAGACCCGGACGGGCATGAGCAGATAGAGGAAGTCGTCGTCCTCTCCACTGTCGATGACGCTCGGCTTGAACGCATCGATGACCCGGATCCGGATGGAATCGCCCTGGATGGCGGTGACCCCGTCCTGCAAGTATCTCGGGTTGAAGGCAATGGACACCTCTTCCTCCGGGCCGGTGTAGACGCCGGGGAGGTGCTCGGTCTCGCCACCGACATCCTGGCGGGTGACCGCCACCTCCACCCCGCCTTCGAGGAGCTTGAGCCGGACAGGGATGTGGTCTTCGGCCACCAGAGTGACCCGCCCCAACGCATCGAGCAGGATTTCCTTGCCCAGGATCACCTGGCTCGGATAGCTCTCTGGGAGCAACGACTGGTATTTGGGGAAGTTGCCGTCGATGAGCCGGAGACGCAGCATCCCCTTGTCCGAGGTGAACACCGCTTCCCGATCGCGGAGCTGGGCCGTCACCTTTGTCGCTCCGATCGCCCTGGGAAGCTCTCTGAGACCCCGAGCCGGGACCAGTCCGGTGCCTTCCAGACCGACGCCTTTCAGCTCCCGTTTGGCGAGGCGGTACGAATCGGTGGCGACCATGCGCAGCCCGGCATCGGAGCTCTCGAACAAGACACCGGTGAGGATGGGACGAGCCCCGTCACCGGAGGCGGCGATGGTCACCTGGCCGATCGCCTCGGCGAGCTCCTCGCCGTCGACCTCGACCCCGTCGGAGACCACGTCCTCCTGCACCGGGAAGTCGTCCACCGTCAGCGGACGCAAGGTGAAGCGGGGGCCGTTCCCCTGAATCTCGATATCGGTGTCACTCACTCCGATCGTCACCGACCCCGATGGCATCTTCCGCACCGCCTCGGAGAGGAGCCTCCCCGGGATGACACTCCTGCCTTCCTCGATGACCTCGACTTCGGCAGAGGTGCGCACCGTCACATCGAGGTCGGTACCGGTCACACGCAGGGTCGTCCCGGACACCTCACAGAGCAGTCCCTGGAGCACGGGCAGGGCGGTGCGGGTCCCTACCGCCCGGTTGGCTCGGGCGAGAACGTCGGCAAGATCGTCTCGCTGCGCTCGGATTCTCACAGGTGGCGGTCCCTTCTTCTGTTGCTGCTGTATCTCATCTAAAGAGTATTAGTCGTAGTAGGGGGGTGTGGATTTGGGGATTACCCCGATTCTGGCAGGTCCTGGCTTGAGTTTTGCCTGTGGAGCCCCCTGGGGACGAACGGTGTGTAATCAGCCTCCGTCGTGGGATAACTCAAACACGTGTGGATAAGACCCCGCCTTTCCTCAGGTCCTGTGTGAGTTGGGTGACCCGGTCGAACACGGCGCGGTCGGAGCGGAGGATCCGTTTCACCTTCTCGACCGAGTGGAGCACGGTGGTGTGGTCACGCTTGAAGTGTTCCCCGATCTTGGGCAGGGAGAGGTCGGTCAGCTCCCGGCAGAGATACATCGATATCTGCCGGCACAAGACCAGAGGCTGGCGCCGGCTCGGGCTGAGCACGTCCTCGACGGTGAACCCGTAGGCGCCGGCCGTGGCTCGGATGATGGTGTCGGGCCCGAGAGGGACCGGGTCGTCGCTGGTGACGATGTCACGTAGGACGCGCTCTGCGGTCTCCAGGTCGATGTCCCGGCGGTTGAGCGCCGACCACGCGGTGACTCGGGTGAGGGCGCCTTCCAACTCCCGGATGTTGTCCGAGACGAGGCCGGCGATGTGCTCGAGCACTTCGAGCGGGACCGGCCGGGGGGCGAACTCGGCGTTGCGCCGGAGGATGGCGAGACGTGTCTCCACATCGGGCGGCTGGATGTCGGTGAGCAGTCCCCATTCGAAACGGCTGCGAAGGCGGTCCTCGAGGGACGACAGATTGCGGGGGTGACGATCGGAGCTGATGACCATCTGCTTACCGGACTCGTAGAGCGAGTTGAAGGTGTGGAAGAACTCCTCCAGGATCTGCTCCTTGCCCTCGAAGAACTGGACGTCGTCGAGGAGCAGGATGTCGACGCCCCGGTAACGATGCTTGAAGTCGTCGGGGCGCTTGCGTCTGATCGAGTCGATGAAGTCGTTGAGGAAGTTCTCCGACGAGACGTAGCGAACCACAAGGTTGGGGTACATCTCCAGGGCCTGGTGCCCGACGGCGTTGAGCAGATGGGTCTTGCCCAGACCCGCTCCGCCATAGATGAAAAGCGGGTTGTAGTGGGCTCCGGGCTGTTCGGCCACGGCCATCGAAGCTGCCCAGGCAAACCGGTTGGACTGGCCGACCACGAAACTCTCGAATCGATAGCGGGAGATGAGATTGGTCGCCGGAGGACCTGGGTCGGGCACGATCGGGGGATCGGCCCGTTCCTCGAGGGGAAGTGCCTGCTCCACGACCGGGTCCGGCTCGACCACCTTGAAGTGGGGCCGGGTGTCACGCCCGAACACGTCGCGATAGGCGCTTTCGATCAGTTCACCGTGCTTGTCACGCACCCAGCGGAGATGGAACTCGCTAGGTGCGACGAGGGTAGGGGTCTCCCCGGCGAATTCCGGCTCGAGACGAGAGAGCCACGTGTCCCAATTTCCTTTCGATACCCCTTCTCTCAACACGTCCTGAAACTGGCCCCAGTCGACCGGGGCCCCATGTTCTTGTACCAAGACCACTCCTCCTGCCGGACCGGTTGTCCACAGATCCATCCACATCTGTGGAAAGGACTGTGAACATCGACCGAGGCAATACTTCAGCTTGTCTCCGAGAGCGGTCCGGTCGTCGAGACGACGGCCGAGGAAGTCGATCGCGCTCCAAGGTCCAAGGCAGGCGAGTATCCACACTCGCTTGCGGCTCCGTCAAGAACGCGAGAATCGACGGTGTGGAATAGTGATGGCACATCTTTCCACAAGGAAAACCCAGGTACACGAAGCTTTTTCCAGAATGTTCCACGGACCTGGACCGGGCGAACTCGTCAATGGAGCCCTTCCAATCTTTTCGCGAGCTATCCCCTTTCTTCGCGTTTCCTCCGTGGGTTCCATCGCCGAGAGGAGGGTGATGAGAGCTCAGGGACTTTGACATAGCTCGGCCGGGATTCGTAGTCTGTCACGACTCACCTTCTACCCCCTTTTTTGCTCATGAAGAGGACTTATCAACCCAAGGTTCGAAGACGCAAGCGCCGTCACGGCTTCCGTCATCGCATGCAGACCCGTGCCGGGCGTAGCATCCTCAAGTCGCGTCGTCTCAAGGGCCGGAAGCGTCTCGCTGCCTGACTTCGAATCCCTTCGCTCCCCAGGTGACTTTGGAAGGGTGCTGAAGGAGGGGACCAGGCGCCGCTCCGGGGGCGTCGTGATGGTGAGATGCTCCGGGCAACCGGGGGTGTCACGAGTCGGGCTCGTGGTCTCGAAGAGCGCCGGCGATGCGGTCACCCGGAACCGGATCAAACGCCGTCTTCGGCATGCGCTCCGGACGGTGCAACTTAAACCAGGGATGGACTACGTGATTATTGGCAACGGCCAAGTGGCAGACGCTCCGCATGCCCAGCTGATGGGGTGGCTGGGACGCGTCCTGGAGGGGGCCGATGTCTGACTCCGGCTTCCGTCCTCGTGACCTCGTCGTCGGCCTGGTCCGCGCTTACCAGAAATTGGTAAGTCCCAATCTCGGCGCAAATTGTCGTTATCGGCCCACCTGCTCCCAGTACGCCGTGGAGGCGATCAACCGATTCGGTGTGATTCGCGGAGGCTGGCTCGGTGTGAGACGTATCGGTCGTTGCCACCCGTTACGTCCCGGTGGCTACGACCCGGTTCCTGAGAGGTGGAGAACACACTGATGGGCGATCTGTTCAATGCTTTGATCGATGGGTTGGGATCGGTCCTCGGCTTCTTCTACGACCTGCTCGACTTCATGAACGAAGGGGTCGCCCTCGGCTTCTCCATCATCCTGCTCACCATTTTCATCAACCTCCTGGTCTTTCCCCTGACCTTGAAGCAGACCAGGGCGACTCGGGCCTTCACCGAGATCCAACCCGAGATCAAGCGGCTGCAGAAGGATTACAAGGACGACCCTCAGGAGATGCAGAAGCGCCTGATGGAGTTGCAGAAATCGGCAGGGGCAACACCGGGGGGCTGTCTGCTTCCCCTACTGGTACAAATGCCGATCTGGTTCGCGCTGTTTCGTCTGCTACAGACCCCATTGGAGCATCTCGACCCGGAAAGCGGGCTTGGTCTCGCCCTTCAGGACGGCACCGCCGAGACCTTCCTCGGCATGGATCTCAGCGTCACCCCGTCCGGGGCAATCGGCGGCCCTGACGGCATCGTCGCCGCCCTTCCCTATCTGATCATGATCCTGCTGATGGTGGCCACCCAGTACGTCCAGCAATGGCACTCCACCTATGGACAGGATCGTCCCAGCGGTCAGCCCGGGGCCGGGGCGCAGCAGGCGATCACCAAGATCATGCCCCTTTTCATAGGTTTCATCTCATGGAACTTCCCCGCCGGCCTCATCCTCTACTGGGCCACGGGGAACCTGTTCCGGCTCGGGCAGCAAGCTCTCATATTCAAGATCGACGGACGCCCCACCCCGATGGGAAAGACCGCCGAGGAGCCCAAGCAGATCGAGGGCTCCGATCCCGGCGAGGTCAAGAAACCCCAACAGGGCGCCGCGAACAAGCGCCGTCGGCGCAGGAGGAGGTGACGTGAGTTACGTCGAGATCGAGGTACGGGCCAGAACCGTCGACCTCGCAGTAGAAGCCGCCATGCAGGAGTTGGGTGTTGACGACAAGGACCAGCTCGCGGTGGAGGTGATCCAGGAGCCGGAGAAGGGGTTCCTTGGATTCGGGGGTCGGGATGCCGTGGTTCGGGTCAAGCGTCGGCGTTCCCGACGTCGGCGCAACGAGCGGAAAAGAGAGGGAAAAACCCAGGCTCCGGACCGTGTTTCCAAGCAAAGTTCCCGTGCTTCGGCTAAGAATGACGACGGCAGACAACGAGGTCAGCGAAACCAAACCCAGAGCAAGGGTCGCCACATGAGTCAGCAAGGAGAGAAAAGAGAGCCGAAGGTCGACGATCGTCCCGAGATGTCGATCGAGGAGCAGGCCCGCATCGCCGCCGAGTTCCTCGAGGGTCTGGTCGACGCATTTGGTCTCGAGGGCACGGTGACCACAAAGATCGACGAGGACGTGATCGTGGCCGACGTCGACGGCGAACAGACCGAGGCCCTGGTGGGGGTGCGTGGATCGGTGCGATCTGCCATCCATGAGTTGACCCGGACCGTGATGCAGCGATACGCCCACGACACCGCCCGGCTTCGTCTCGACATCGCAGGGTATGCGGAACGACGACGACAGGCGTTGACCATCTATGCCGAGCGTCTCATCGATCAACTGCTCGAGGAAGGCGGCGAGATCATGCTGGAGCCAATGAGCCCGGCGGATCGAAAGGTGATTCATGATGCCGCTGCGGCCCGGGACGGGGTCAACTCCTACTCGGAAGGTGAAGCACCCCGTCGCTACGTGGTCCTCAACGCCACCGCCCCCGTCGACGAGACCACGGGTGACGACGAGGACGCTGACGATGCAGCCGGCTCCCAAGCGTTCACCGAAGAAGAATAGCCAGGCACGCCGGAGCCATTCCTCCGGGTGACCGACCGGAGCCGGGGGTAGTCTGTTCCACGTGAAACCCTCACACGAGCTCTGGTTTCGCTGTGCCCGGTGGGCCGGTTGTGTCCCTTCACTCGATCAGATGGACCTTCTCGACAGGTATCGAGGCTGGCTCCTCACCGAGGCGGTCACCGCCGGCGGGATTGGTCCCAACGAGGCGCCCCGTGTCGACAATCGCCACATCGGCGATTCTTTGCTATTCGCCCGCGGTTTCCAAGATCCGGAGCAGATCCTCGATGTCGGGTCTGGTGTGGGGCTTCCCGGGATTCCGCTCAGCGTGGTGATGCCCGACACCAGGTTCCTCCTCCTCGATCGATCCGGTCGGCGCGTCGAGCTGATGCGACGAGTGTGTCGCATCCTCCAACTACCCAATGTCGAGGTAGTACAAGGGGATGTTGCCCACTGGGAGAACAGATTCGACGGCATTGTCTCCCGGGGAAGTCTCTCCCCTGAGCAGGCCACCGGTGTCTTCCCTCGTCTCCTCAACCCGGGCGGGCTGGCGGTCCTCGGTGGCTCCTGGGCTGCTCCGCCATCGGTCTCCGGGTTCGAGTTGCTCGAGGTGCCTCCCACGGTCCTTGACCAACGGGTCTGGCTTCTTATGATGCGGCCCAGTGAATAAGAAGCGCCCGGTCGTGGTCGCCTTGGCCAACCAGAAGGGTGGTGTGGGCAAGTCGACCACCGCCATCAATCTCGCCGCCGCCCTTGCCTTCCAGGGGCAACGCACCCTCCTCGTCGACCTTGATCCCCAGGGCAACGCCACCAGCGGTCTTGGGGTGGATCGCTCCACCATCACCACCTCCATATATGACGTGCTGCTCAAAGAGGCAGAGATCGACGATGCTCTGGAGCCCACCTCGGTGCGCGACCTATTTGTCATCCCGGCCACCATCGATCTGGCCGGGGCCGAGATCGAGTTGGTCTCCCTGTTTTCACGTGAAACCAGACTTCGCAGCGCACTAAGAGAAATCGACCAGAAATTCGACGTGATCCTCGTCGATTGCCCCCCGTCGCTGGGATTGCTCACGGTCAACGCTCTCACCGCAGCAGACGAGGTGGTGATACCCATCCAATGCGAGTATTACGCCCTGGAGGGTTTGAGTCAGTTGTTGCGCAATGTGAATCTGGTCACGGCGAACCTCAACCCAGAGTTGAAGGTTGGGGGCGTCATCCTCACCATGTACGACGGCCGCACCAAACTCTCCAAGGATGTGGCGCAGCAGGTCCGCGATCATTTCGGCGACGACACCTACCGCTCCGTGATCCCGCGCTCGGTCCGGCTCTCCGAGGCTCCCTCGTACGGTGAGCCGATCGAGGCCTTCGACCCGATGAGTCGTGGTGCCATCGCCTATCGCCATTTGGGACGTGAGTTCATCGAACGACATGGGTTGAGCTAGACCACCAGGGACGAGGAGGCGGAGATGACGACGAGACGCACGGGTCTGGGGCGGGGTCTGGAGTCATTGATTCCGATCGCGCCCGAAACCACACGAGCCGGTGGGTATCGGCTGATCCCGGTCGACCAGATCTCGGTCAACCCGGACCAGCCCCGCTCGCGCTTCGACGACGAAGCTCTGGAAGAGCTGGCCTCGTCGATGAAGGAGGTCGGGGTCCTCCAACCGATCGTCGTCACCGGCGAGGAAGGTGGCTATGTGCTGGTGGCCGGGGAGCGGCGCTGGCGGGCGGCGAAGCGGGCCGGTCTGCACGAGATCCCCGCGGTCGTCCGTGAATCCACCGGGGGTCCTACCTTGGTCGAGGCTCTCATCGAGAACGTTCAGCGTCAAGACCTCACTCCACTGGAAGAGGCACACGCCTACCGGCAGCTCCTGGAAAATTATGGAATGACCCAGGAACAGGTTGCGACCCGGGTGGGGAAGTCGAGACCGGCCATCTCCAACACGCTTCGTCTCCTCCAGCTGCCCATGGAAGTCCAGGAGATGGTCGATGCCGGCGACCTCTCCGCCGGGCACGCTCGCGCCCTGGTCGGTGTGGAGGATGCCGCCTACGCCATCCATCTGGCCGGTCGCGCCGTGGACGACGGCTGGAGCGTCCGTCAGATCGAGGAGGCGGTGCGGTTGCGCAGAGGGGCGAAGAGAAATGCCCCTACCGGGGTTCGCCAGCTCCGCCCGGTTCAGATCATCGAGCTCGAGAAGCGGCTGACCGACCAACTCGGTTCACCGGTGAAGATCAACTACCGCAACGAGAAGGGAAAGGTAGAGATCCGGTTCGGGTCGTTGGCCGAGTTGGAGCGGCTCTACCGACGATTCAGCGGTTAGCCGCCGCCACGAGCGCAATCAGCGAACCGGGTCGGCAGTCGCCACCTCGCCGCTGGCGGCGGCCTTGGCGAAGAACTCGGTGAGCCCGTCGGCTACCGCATAGCCCACTTCGTCGTCGAGTTTTCCTCGCGACACGACCACCGCTGGAGCACGGGTCTCTTTGAGCATGGCGCTGGCTCGCCCTTCGATCTTCCCCCCGGCCGCCGATGCGATCGATCGCGCCAGCAGCTCCCCGGCCGCCGAAGTGCCGTGCTCGGAGGCGAAGTAGAAGACGAAGTCCTCCCCGTCGGAGCTGAGTTGGAAGGCGACGATCAGGTCGGAGCCGAGCACGTTTGCCCGGCGCGCCCGGAGCCGTTCAGGTAGCGAACCGTCCTGGGAACGAGACAACACCGGGAGGCCGCCCAGCTCCTGTAGACCGAGAGCCGCGGCCGAAGCCGCCTCCCAGGCCACCGACGCCTCATGGGCGTCGCGACACCCCGCATCGAGGTAGACACGAGCCCCGGCCACAGTCGGTGGCAGGCGGCGTAGCCACTCCCGCTCCCTGACCGCATGACGTCCCTCCTTCATCTCGCCTCTGGTCACGAGATGGATCTCGGTGACGACCTCGGGGCCTGCCTTTCCATCTTCTGCCAGACCGCGGTTGTGCTGGAAGTCGATGACGGCCCGTTCCGTCGTGGGGCCGAATATCCCGTCGACCTTGCCCACGTCGAAACCGAGAGAGTTGAGACGCGACTGGATCTCGGAGACGTCCTCGCCGCGCATCATCGGACGCCGCAGGAAGAGCATGCGGTCGCCCAGCCGGTAGCCGGCTTCGTACAGCGAGCGCCAAGTGTCCGGGCCCACGATCCCATCGACATCGAGGCCTCTCGCTTTCTGAAAGCCCCGAACCGCCTGGCGGGTGCCTGCGGAGAACGACGAGCGGGGATCGGGATCAGAGGGATAGCCGAGAGCGTCGAGGCGCTCCTGGATGTCCCGCACCGCTGCTCCCTCGTCACCGACCCGATACAGGCGCATGTGACTACGTTATACGTCCCACGTTCTACGTCCTACCACGGGGACTTACACTGTAAGGAAAGGCTCCCGGAGGGGAGGTGGTCAGAGGAACTCTGCGAGCTCCTGGAGGAGCCGGTGCTTGGGGGCGGCGCCGACGATCCTCTTCTTCTCGACCCCGTCCTTGAACAGGATCAGGGTGGGGATGCTCATCACATCGAACTTCGCCGCCGGCATCGGGTTTTGGTCGACGTTGAGCTTGCCGATCGTCAGCTCGGAATGCTCCGCGGCGATCTCTTCGAGCACCGGCGCGATCACCCGGCACGGGCCACACCACTCCGCCCAGAAGTCGACCAGGATCGGCCTTTCGCTGCTGATCGCATCGGTGAAGGTCCCGTCGCTGAGGGTGACGATGTTGTCGGCCATGTGCTCTTCATCTCCTCGGTTGGTTCCAAGCGCAAGTCATTCCCGACCTGCAAGCCAGCGTTCGGCGTCGATGGCGGCCATGCACCCGGTGCCGGCGGCCGTCACCGCCTGACGGTAGATGTGGTCGGCGACATCGCCGGCGGCAAACACCCCTTCCACGTTGGTGTGGGTACTCCCGTCGGAAGCCTTGACGATGTATCCGTTGGGGTCGAGCTCGATATCTCCGGCGAACAACTCGGTGTTGGGCTTGTGCCCGATGGCCACGAACACCCCGTTGGTGGGCAGCTCCCGCTGCTCCCCGGTGATCGTGTCCTCGAGGGTGACCTTCTCCACGGTGGTGCCCCCGTGGATCTCCTTCAGCACAGCGTTCCAGACCACCTCGATCTTCTCGTGGTCCAGGACCCGCTGGGCCATGATCTTGGAGGCCCGGAACTCGTCACGACGATGGACCACGGTGACCTTGGAGGCGAACTTGGTGAGGAACAGGGCTTCCTCCATGGCCGTGTCCCCGCCGCCGACGACCACCAGCTCCTGGTCACGGAAGAAGAACCCGTCACAGGTGGCGCAGGCCGAGACACCGCGGCCGGTGAGCTCTTCTTCCCCGGGGATCCCCAACCACTTTGCGGTGGCGCCGGTGGCGATGATCACCGCATCGGCCGTGTACTCGTCGGCTCCAACATTGACCCTAAGAGGGGTGCTCGAGAAGTCGACTTCGGTCACATCGACTTGCTGGAGCCGGGTGCCGAAACGCTCCGCCTGCTTGCGGAACTGGTCCATCAACTCCGGCCCCAGTATCCCGTCGGGGAAGCCGGGGTAGTTCTCGACGTCGGTGGTGATCATCAGCTGTCCACCGGCGGCTACACCCTCGAAGACGAGAGGAGCGAGGTCGGCGCGGGCGGCGTACAACGCGGCCGTGAGCCCGGCAGGGCCCGATCCGATGATGACCAACTTCTCGTGACTCATCCGTCCCTCAAGTCCTCTTGATCCAGAGATAGCCTCCTGCCCCGACCAAGACGACTCCGATGACCGCCAGGGCGCCGGCCGTGGTGAGCGGGATCTCCAAGGCACCAAAGATCGCCAGGAACAGGAACAACAACGCGGACAACCCCAAAGTGGCGACCAGGATTCCCAATCCTGCGAGCCGCAGGGCGCGGGCGACCGGTTCGACGGTGAACGAACGCACCTTCGTGGCGACCTGTTCCAGCACTTCGGCGAACCTGGCGGCTAGCTCTTCCATCACCGGCGAGGTTAGTTTGCCTCCGGTCGCAGTCAGCGATCCACGTGGACGATCTCGCAGCTGTCGAGAGCGACGAAGGTGACCGATCGATCGGCCTCGCCAGGTTCGGCCATCACGGCGAGATAGGTCTGATCGCTCTCGATCTCGTCCACCACCACATGTTCGTCGAGCCCGAGGCGAGTCAGGCACTCCTCGATCGTCACATTGTCCTCAGTCGTCTCCGTCTGTTGGTCTGCCTGCCGGGAGGCGCGAGCCTCATCCGCCAACTCGGCGAAGGGGAGGGGGGCGGCTTCGGCGGCGGCGGTTGTGGTGGCCCCACCCTGCTCGGATCCCCCTTCGTCCGCGGCGAAGGGCGCCATCTCCTCCCCGGTGGGGGAATCGGCGCGATCCGCCGCCGTCTCGGCGAGGGTGGGCGCAGCGCTCTCACCGCCGCCGAAATCGCCGTTGAGCACCGCTGCCAACCCGATGGTCACCAATAGGCCGGCGGCAACATATGACCAGCGCTGCCACCAGGGACTCGCAGCCGATCGGGTCGGGGCCCTCGTCCACTCCGTCCAGAGGTCACGGTGGAGGGCGGCCTTCTCCAGATCGGTCATCTCGACACGTGGAGCCGAGGCGACCCAGGCGAGAACCTCGGTCTGGGACCGATACTCGGCGCGACAGACTTCGCACTCGTCGATGAGGGCGCGCGCCCCGCGCTCATCCTCGAGGGAGCCTTCGGCGAGCGCGGCGATCAGGTCGAGGTCGTGTTCATGCATTCGTGACCTTGGATGCTCTCATGGGTCGTATTGGTTCCCCAGGTGCTCGGCGAGCAGGCGGCGACCCCGAAAGACGCGAGACTTGACAGTGCCGATCGGCACCCCGAGCACCTCCGCGGCCTCCGGCATCGTCAACCCTTCGAGGTCGGAGAGGATCACGGCGTCGCGGAAGTCGGTGGGGATCAGGGCGAGAGCAGATTCGATCTCGGGGCGGAGGGCGGCCGAATCGATCGCCTCCTCCGCCGACGGGTCGGAAGGATCGACGTGCTCGGGGAGGGGTTGGGTGGGTCTTCGTCGTGACCGGCGAAGATGGTCGTAACAGGTGTTCACCGCGATGCGGTAGATCCAGGTCCCCAACGCCGACCGCCCCTGGAACTGGGTCGCCTTGCGGAAGACGGTGAGAAACGTGTCCTGGGTGGCGTCGAGTGCACCTTCACGGTCACGGAGGATGCGCAGACACACCGAGAACACCCGGTCTTCGTGCAAGCGCATGATGACGTCGAATGCCGCGCGGTCACCGGAGACGACCCGAGTCAAAAGCTCGGCTTCGTTCCCATGGCGCGTCACGGCGCGAACCGTACTTCCGCCATCTCGGCGTAATAGGTTCCGTCCGGCTGTTGGGGGAAATCGGTCATCCACAGCAGCCAATGCCCACCCTCGCGTGGAGGCAGCGTGAACAGGGTGGCGCTGGGTTGAGCCGTCGCCCCCATGACCCGCTCCCAGCCTTCGATGTCGGGCGGGGGCTCCTCTGCCCAGTAGAGACCGAACTCGGTCCCTGTGGAGAGCGCGACCAGCTGAGCGTTGGAAGGCGTGCCACTCACCTGGAAACGGAGCCCCACTCCCGGCTTCTGCAGCGAGAGGGGGTCCTGATAGCGCTCCGATCGCCAAGTCGTCGAAGCGCTCCCGTCGAGGAGATTGCCGATCTCGTCGTCATTCTCGCCTCCCTCGCCGAAGGGGTCGAAGGAGTCGAACCCGACCACCGTGACCGGTCCCGCGGGGACAGTGGTGCCGAGATTCGCGGTGGTCGTGGTGACCACATCGTTGCCGAGCGTTGTCGTCGGGGGCACGGGGAGGATCGGGCCCCCACCGATGAACAACCGGCCCAAGGCGACGAGCCCGACAGCCACGACGACAAGGCCGGCAGCCACATACAGGAGTCGCACCGATGTAGACCGTGGCTCCGGCCGGGTGGGTCGCAATGTCGGGGAGGCGAGGAGGGCCTTCTCCAACTCCTCGGCGCTCATCTCTCCCGACTGCGCCGAGCGCAACACCAGGTCGATGTTGCGGGGCACTCCGTCGATGCTCTCCGACGGGGGAGGCCCACCGGGTGGCGCCCCGGTCAGGGCGGTCTCCAGGGCCGCGGCGAGTGCCTCGACGTCACCTTGCCGGCCGGTGCGACGCTCCCGACCGAACGCTCCCAGCTTGGCCGGGTGGGCCACCGAGTAGGAGATGGCAGAGAGGTCGAGGTCGCCATGGGTCCCGCCCGAGGCGTGGAGCGCGGCGAGGGCGCCGGCCAGCCCGGCGGCATTGGGAAGGAACTCCTCGAGATCGAGAGTCTGCGAGGCGGCGATCCGGTCGGCGGCCGAGGCGCCCCCGGTCCACTCGCAGACTGCGTAAGCACCGCCGGCCACCTCCTCGACGGCGAAGACCCGGGCCAGATGCGGGTGCGACGTCTTGGCCGCCTCGCTGACACTGGACACGAACCCGGAGCGGCGGGCCTGGCTCGACTCAGGGCCGAGCGACCTGATGAGCACCGGGCGCTCCAATGAGGTGTCGGTGGCCAACCACTCCTCCACGTCTTCGTCGCGTCCCAGCCGCATCTCGAGTCGATACCGGTCGGAGACGGGTGGGGGCATTCGCCTTAGTTCAGCACCCGGAGACGCTCATACCTCGAATCGGAGCAGATCGAGGTTGGTTCCGCTCGACCGAAAGCCCTCCTTCTCATAGAGATGGCGGGCACCTTCGTTCTCGGGCCGAAGGTTCAGGACCATGATCCGGGCTCCGCTTCGCCGGGCCCATTCCCGGGCGGCGCGGACCAGCGACGTCCCCACACCCTGCCCCGAGAACGCCGGTGCCACGGCCACCCGCTGCAGAAAGGAGAGACTCGCCTGTGACCCGACCAGGGCGTATCCGGCCAACTGACGGTCGAGCCGCACCTGCAGGACCATCGAACGCGGCGTGGTGCCCACGGCTTCGAGCAGACCGGCCATGCTCATCCTCCAGAAGCCTTCGAAGGCAAGACGGTCGAGCGTCACCACGTCGTCCCAGTCCGGGCGTTCCCACCACTCGACCGGGTGCTTCGGGGACGGGCCTTCCACGGAGAGGACGTGCTCCATCACGCCCAGTTGACCGAACCTGTGGAAGCCGGCTCGGGCCCAGAGCCGGGCGGCGGAGGGGTAGAGAGCCGGGGAGTAGACCGCTCCAGAGCCCAATGGAGCCATATGCTCGGCAACGGAGCGAAGGAATTCACTGGAGCCACGCTCCAGACGCACGGCTGCATCCGGGACGTCGTCGTTCCAAGGGCGGGCCACGGCCTTGGCCCACCCCTTGCGCAGCGTCACCGGGTCGGGCCAGATCCCTTCGAGATGCAGTCGATCGAGCACGTGTGGGAGAGTAAGGGCATGGAAGTCGTTGTGGCCAGGCACCCTTCGGCAACCAGGCACGACACCGGGGAGCGACACCCGGAGCGCCCGGAGCGTCTCGCCGCCATCGGCCGCGGGCTCGCCGAGAGCGGTCTCGACCTGGTCGAGATCGAGTCACCCCCCATCGAACGAACCGAGCTGGCGCTGGTCCACGACCCCGACTACGTAGAGATGATCGAGACCTTCTGCCTTCTCGGAGGAGGCGCCCTCGACATGGACACGATCGCCTCCCGAGACACTTGGACCGCGGCGTTGACGGCCGCCGGCGGGGTCAAGGCCACGGTGCAGGCTCTGGAGGAGAGAGAGGATGCCACCGGCTTCGTGCTCTGCAGGCCCCCGGGCCACCATGCGCTCAGGGCCCGGGCCATGGGCTTCTGCCTCTTCAACAACGTTGCGGTTGTGGCCGCATGGCTGCGGGCCAACGCTCACAAGGTGGCCATAGTCGATTGGGATGTGCACCACGGGAACGGGACTCAATCTCTCGTTGCGGCCGACCCCGGCATTCTCTACCTGTCGATCCACCAGAGCCCGTTCTACCCCTTCGAGGGGTTCCCCGAGGACATCGAGACCGCGGCCAAGGGAACTACGGTGAATGTACCTCTCCCCGCGGGAACGGCCGGCGACGTATACCGCGAGGCGTGGGATGGCTTGTTGATGCCGGTGCTGAGCCAGTTCGCGCCTGATTGGGTGCTGGTCAGCGCCGGATACGACGCCCACACCGAGGATCCTCTCGCCGACTTCGACCTACTCGACGTCGACTACGGCTGGATGGCCTCACGGCTCGCCCGGGCCCACCGGCCGGAGCGGACGGTGTTCGCCCTGGAGGGCGGCTATGACCTGGACGGTCTCCGCCACTCGGCACGAGCCACGGTCCAGGGGATTGCCGGCGAGGAGCGCTTTGGCCCTCCGCTCGCATCCGTCCCCAGCGCAGCCCGCGCCCTGGACGAGGCCCGTGAGCCGATCTCCAGACACTGGAGTGTTTGAGAAGCCCTTCAATCCGGAGAGCTTCTCCGCCGATAACCAGATCCCAGGGAACATTCGGGAAGGAACATGGACATCAACATCGAAGACCTCCTACGTCGCGCCGTCTCGGCCGGTGCATCGGACATCCATCTCAAGGTCGGATCGCCACCCGTGGTCAAAGTCGGCGGAGAGCTGGACCGGCTCGACGGGTACGACGACCTGACTCCGGCGGATACCCAGGCCATAGCCGAGGCATTTTTCACCCCCCGCGCCGCCCAGGACTTCAAGGACTCGGGAACAGCCGACTTCGCCTTCGGTCGCAGCGACGTCGGGAGATTCCGCGCCACCGCCTTCCGACAGAGAGGCTCTGTCTCGGTCGTGCTCCGTCGTGTGGTCCCAGGGGCAAGGTCTTTCGCCGAGTTGGGACTGCCCAAGGTGATAGAGAAGCTGGCCCGGGCAGATTCCGGACTTCTGTTGGTCACCGGCCCCGCCGGCTCCGGGAAGACGGCGACGATGGCGTCGGTGCTCGACTGGATCAATGCGCATCGGGCTGTCGCCATCCTGACCGTCGAGGACCCGATCGAGGTGCTCCATCCCGACAAGAGGAGTGTGGTGGTCCAGCGTGAGGTCGGAGTGGACACGCCGACCCCGGCCGATGCCATCAAGAGCGCGATGCGTCATGATGCCGATGTCCTCCTCATCTCCGAGATCAACGACGTCGAAACCGCCCGTGCCGCAATCGACGCTGCGGAGACCGGGCACCTGGTGATCTCCTCGATGCGGACCAACGACCCGGCCGACACCATCGATCGCATCATTTCCCTGTTCCCCGAAACGCAGCAGCGAGTGGTCCGTGGTCAATTGGGTTCTCAGCTACTGGGCATCGTGAGCCAGCGGCTCCTCGACAGCCAGAGCAACGGGAAGTCCCTGGCCTGCGAGCTCATGACCAACAACGAGCGAGTCAAGGAGTGGATCATCGGGGAGGCTGGAGCGTCCGCCCTCGTCGACATCATCAAGGAGAGCGAGTTCTTCGGGATGCAGACGATGGACGCTTCCCTGCTCAAGCTGGTGGTGGACAGAGCTGTCGAGCTGCCCGAGGCGATCCACTTCGCTCGCAACGTCCACGACATGCGAGCCAAGGCGATGGCCGCCGGGATTCAGATATGAAGGGGTCATCGGTCATCGGTCATCGGTCATCGGTCATCGGTCATCGGT
>Ga0299913_10000684_pt1 | contig 22668 bp, 19 predicted proteins | sample RVTome_9_FD_201360 | JGI IMG/M metagenome (GOLD analysis project Ga0299913, IMG submission 201360) | Soil microbial communities from uranium-contaminated site in the Upper Colorado River Basin, Wyoming, United States - RVT155D38 (version 2) ... | reverse complement strand
TGCGGGCGAGCCGGATGAGCTTCTGTTGCAGCGGCGTATCGGGGTAATCCTCGCCGTGGTCTCCGGTGATGACGACGATCGTGTTGTCTCCACACGCGTCGAAGACGGGTTTCAACCATTCATCGGTAGCGGCTACGGCGGCCTGGTAACCGGCTTTGTCCCACCGCTTGGTGAAGTCCGGCGGCGCTCTATACGGCCTGTGCACTTCCCAGATGTGGAGCATCATGAACCAGGGCCGGACGTAGGAGTGCATCTTTGCGACGATCTCGTCGCGCCACTCGAAGAACGGCACCTTGTATCCCTGCCGGTGGTTTGCGTCCTGGAAGCCGCGGAGGATGCCGGTCTGCGGCAGCAGGGGGCCTGTGGCCTCGGCGTGGGTCTCGTAGCCGGCGGCGGAGAAGATCTCGGCCATCGTGGGGAGCGAGCTCGCCAGTCGGTAACCCTGGAGACCCCGGACCCCGTGCTTGGGCGGGTAGCAGCCGGTGAGCATCGACGAGAACGAGGGTGTCGTCGAGGTCGTGGTGCTGACGCAGCCCCGGAACGCGGCCCCGGCTCTGGAGTAGGCATCGAAGTTCGGGGTCGGGATCTCGGTCCCGAAGGTGGCATCGGCTCTCAGCGAGTCGACCGCCAGGAACAACACGTTCGGCGCGGGCAATCAGGCCTCCGTAGCGGGGGTTGACCGGTCAAGGAAGGCATCCTACCGGCGGCGACATGGCCCGGCTCGTCCCTCTTTGTCCGGCTTCGCTCTTGCCGGGGGGTCAAGGCAAGCACGCCCGGACTACGCGCTAAATGGCGTGACCGGGCCAGCCCCGATCCCTTCGTGTCTGCCGATACTTCGTTGGAGACCTAGAGGAGGTTGCCATGTCGTTGCGGAGAACGTTGTTGAGCCTGTTGGCTCTTTCGGTCGTTGTCGGGTTGCTCCCTACTTCGAGCGCGATGGCGGCGCGCAACAAGCCGCCGAAGATCAGGAAAGCCGTCATGAAGGACAGGGACGGCGACGGTAAGGCCGACAGGGTCGTGCTGCGCTACAACGAGAGGATCAAGCACAAGGTCGACCGCCGCAGGTTCCCCTTCAAGGTCGCCGGCTACCGCATCAAGAAGATCAATGGAGCCAGGGGCACCCGCCGACTGGTGATCCTCCTCCGGGAGAGCAGCAGCGCTCCCCTGAGACCCGCGTCGATCAGCTACAAGCGGACGCGCAAGCAGCCCGTCAAGGACATGAGGAACAAGCAGGCGCGTAAGCAGTTCCTCACCCGGAACATCATCGGCCTGGTCGTTCCGACCGTCAGGCACACGCTCACGGTTCAAAAGGGCGGCGACGGTCTCGGGGTCGTGACCTCGGATCCCGCCGGCATCGACTGCGGGGCAAGCTGCGAGGCAGAGTACGAAGAGGGAACCCCCGTCACCCTGACGGCGACCCCGGATACCGCGTCGGGCGCCACCTTCGGTGGATGGACCGGTTGCGCGAGCACCACGGACACATGCACGGTCACGATGGATGCGGCCAAGACCGTGGGAGCCACGTTCACCGCGGCGGGGTCCAGGACGATGGCCGTGTCCCATGCCGGCGACGGAGCGGGCACGGTAACGTCGTCACCGGCCGGGATCGACTGTGGCGCGACCTGCGCGGCGAGCTATGCGGAGGGGACGCCGGTCACCCTGACGGCCACTCCCGACACGGGTTCGAAGCTGGCGGCCTGGGGCGGCGACGCCACCTGTCCGGCCACCTCGACCACCTGCGTCGTCCCCATGACCGACGACAGGACCGTCTCGGTCACGTTCGAGCTGCTGCCCTTGCATAGCCTTACGGTGACGAACGCGGGCACCGGGACCGGCACGGTGTCGTCCGGGGCCGACAACAAGATCTCCTGCGCCCCGACCTGCAACACGACCTACCCCGAGGGGACGGTCGTGACGCTCACCGCCACGCCGGACTCGGGCTCCACCTTCGGCGGATGGAGTGGCGACGCGACCTGCGGCGCGAGCGAGACCTGCGACGTCACGGTGGACGCCGCGAAGAACGTCATCGCGACCTTCGATCTGACCGGTGGGCCGGTCACGCACTCCCTGACGGTGACGCCAACAGGGGGAACGGTTTCCTGTGTCTCTGCGGACGAAGGACCGGTGGATGCCTGCGACGGTGACTACGCGGACGGCGACACGGTGACGATCACCGCGACCGCAACCGACCCTCTGGACGTGATGACCGTCTGGGGAGGCAACTGCGCAAGCGGTGTGAACGCAGTGCTCAACATCTGCACCTTGGAGATGAACGCGGACAAGGTTGTGACTGTTGCCTTCGAGCCGTTGGGTCTATCTCTGTTCGGCCAGCAGCTGTAACGGCAACCGACCGGTTTGCGGGTCGGGCGCAAGCGTCTCCTCTAGGTAGCCTGCGCCCGGCCCGCATTTTCTATTGCACCACTTCTGTTAGATAAGCGGCCGCTCACCGGGCCCCGGCCCACGAGCCGGTGCTGCGGGAGGCCCGTCCTGGCAGACTGCCGCCATGGAACGAGCGTGGCCCACGATCGAGGTCTTGGGTGTCCCGGTGGCCAAGCTGCGACCGGAGGAGGCCCTGGCCGCCCTGGCGCGTCTCCACGACGACGCCGGGCCGGCGCTGGTGGCCTACGCGAACGCTCACACCCTGAACCTCGCCGCCTCGGATCCCTCTTACCGGGAGCTTCTGAGGGAGGCCGCGCTCGTGCTCAACGACGGTGCCGGGATCGCCGTCGCGGCCCGGCTGAACGGCGAGCGGTTCCCCGCAAATCTCAACGGGAGCGACTTCAATCCGTTGATCCTGCAGCTGGCGGCGCAACGAGGCTGGCCCGTGTTCCTGCTCGGGGCCCGGCCCGGCGTCGCCGATCGGGCCGCGGCCGCGCTGGTCGCGAGATATCCGGCTCTGGACATCGCCGGCACCCGGGACGGCTACTGGCCTCCGGGAGACGATGCGGAGGTGGCCGCTGCGATCAGGGTTACGGGCGCCACGCTGGTGATGGCCGCGCTGGGCAATCCCCTGCAGGAACGCTGGCTGGCGGGGCACCTGGAGGGGGCCGGAGCTCGCCTGGGCGTGGGGGTGGGAGCCTTCTTCGACTTCGCCGCCGGAGAGGTGCCGCGGGCTCCCGCGTGGATGAATCGTCTCGGCCTCGAATGGGTCTTCCGCTTGCTGCAGGAGCCGCGCAGGCTGTGGCGTCGTTACCTGGTCGGTAACCCGGTGTTTCTCGCTCGCGTGGTGCGGGCGCGTAAGAAGACGTAGTGGTTAATCACGGGTCCTGGCGCAATCCAGCGCGTCTTTGAGCTCCTCCGGAGTAAGCGCGGTGAGAAAGACCCGTTCGTCGACCCGGTCCTCGAATGCCCCGAGGTCGTCCTCGCTCGGCGCGTTGTCGCCGATCGTGTAGGCGCGAAGGAAGGCAGAGATCTCGGCGGGATCGATCTCGTTGCGTCGCAGCTCCTTGCGGTCGAACATGATCTGGTAGCCACGGTTTCCGAGGATCAACGGTCTTTCGGGGGTGGCGTTGTCAAACTCCTTCTCGATGTCCGCCGCGACCTCTCTCATGATGATGTTCCAGCCGCCGGTCTCTGACGGGTACGGGGTCTGCCCGTGGTCTGCAGTGAACGCCAGGACGTAATTCCTACGTCCGATCTCGTCGTCGAGGAACCGCACCAGTTCCGCGAGCTGACGGTCTTGCTCCTCGAGATTCTCTTTCTCTTCCGGCTCGACCATGTTCCATTCGTGTCCGGCCAGGTCGGTGGCCTTGTAGTTGACGTAGAAGAGATCGGGCACGTCGTCGGCCCCGAAACCCTCGTTCGTGACGAGGTCTTTCAAGACCTTCGTCTGATAGATCGACCACGCCGGCGTGTAGCGGATCTTGCCGTCGATCGGCAACAGCGGATTGTCGAGCCAGCGCTGGTCCGCCTCGCCGTCTCGCAGATCGACCTCGTCGATGGCCTCCTGGAGGCCCTCGTTTCCCAGCACATACTCGGGCATCGAGTAGTAAGCGTCCTTGGTCCGGAACTCGACGTCGCCCAGGTCGTCCATGACGGCGATGTCGTGGTCCGCTCCACTGTTGTAGGCGCCGTGACCGATCATCCCGAGGTGCCAGGTGTCGCGCGCCATCATCCCGACCAGTGGAACGTTGTCGTTCTCGATGTCCCACGTGTCGCCGAGAGTGTCGATCTCGAGGAACTTGGGAGAGGAGCCCTCGTACGCGTCGACGATCTCACCCTTCACGCGCATCTTGGTGTCGGACAAGCCGTGACGGTTCGGAAACGCTCCCGTTCCCATCGTGGCGTGCGTGGAGGGAGTGATCGAAGGCGACGAGCCCACGGTTGCCTGCGTGTAGTTGGATCCCTCGGCCATCAAAGCTTTGAGCTCGGGCCACGACTCCGGCCAGTACTCGAGCACGTTGTCTCCGCCGCCGTCCCACACCAGAGTCAAGATGAGCTTGGGCAGTCCGTTCCTCCTGCCCTCGGGTAGGAGCGCCTCGGCCAGGGGTCTGCCCACGGCCTCGGGTGGCGGTTCGAAGTCGAGGAGCTCGGCAAAGGTGGGAGTGAGGTCCGCGACCGTGGTTACGCGGTCACTGGTGACGCCCTTCCTGATGAATCCCGGCCCGTAGAGCACCAGGGGAACATCCTGGGTGTAGGGGAACGGGGTCGAATGGCGGGTGCCGTACTGGTTGGGTAGCTGTTCGACCGTCAGGATGTCGCCGGACCGGCCCGGCACGTAGCCACGCCAGACCTTCTCGAGGATCTCGACGGGAACGTCGCAGGCGCGTACCAGCTCGACCCTTTCCGGATCCGCCTCGGTCCGGTCGCGCGTCAGGAACAGATAGCCGCCTCCTGCGGCGAGCAGCACGGCGACGGCCAGAACGACAGGCAGCACCCGTCGTTTCTTCTTGCGGAACAGCGTGGGGCCGCGCGAAGACGACTTGAAAGCAGACATGACTGCGAAGGTAACCTGCTCGCCGTGGAAAACGAGACGAATACGGCATCCTCGGCGTTCGTGATCGCCACACGGAACCGGCCCGACGACCTCCTGCGGACCATAGAGAGCTTGGTGGCCCAGACCGTGCTACCGGGCGAGCTGTGCATCGTCGATTCGAGCGACGAGACGCCGACAAGAAGGGCGATCGAGGAGCGGTGCAAGCAGGCGGGGATCCCCCTGGACTACCACCACCCGGCCCCCAGAGGTCTGACCGTTCAGCGCAACGTCGGAATCGATCGCACAAAGGGCGATCCCGTCTTCCTGATCGACGACGATGTCTGGCTCGCCCCCGACTGTCACGAGGAGATCCTGGCGGAATACGCGCGCTGGGGGCCGGAGCTCGGCGGCGTCAGAGCGACCCCGGCCCGGCCGGCGCGTCCGTCGCTCGGCACGCGCATCTACCGTCGCATCTTCGGCATCGGCGGCTGGTGGCCGGAGGCGAGCGGGAAGGTGCGCGCCGGCTTCTACGCGGAGGGCGTCTCCGACTCGGCCGGCGTGCGCAAGCTCGAGTACTTCAACGGATGGTTCATGTCGTACCGGCGCGACGTGTTCGAGCACGAGCGCTTCGACGAGGCTCTGTCCGGTTACGCGTACAAGGAGGACATCGACTTCTCCTACCGGGTGTCGCGCCGCTACGTCTTGGTGCAGACCCCGAGAGCTCGCTGCGATCACCTTAAGAGCCCGAGTCAGCGCTTGAACTCTCATAACCTGCAGCGCATGAACCTGGCGAACCAGTTCTATCTCCATCGCAAGTTGATGCCGCAGGACACCTCCCACAGGGCCGCGCTGTGGTGGGCATGGCTCGGCCTGTTCATCTTGAACGTCGGCAAGGCGGCGCAGACCAAGGACCCCGGTCTGGTCACGGGGATGATCGCCGGCGCCTGGGAGCAGGTGCGGGGCAGGGGCCTCGTCGACCCCGCGCTCGAGCCGAGCGCGAAGTGAGCCGGTTCGACGCGGACGCGCGCGGCGCGAAGAAGCGCGACTACTGGTTCACGGTCCTGCTGACGGACCCAGTCGCGGTCCCCCTCACGAACTTCCTGGCGAAGCGGCGGCTGTTGTCACCGAACCAGGTGACGATGGTGAGCCTGGTCCTCGGCCTCTCGGTGGGAGTCTTCTTCGCGACCGGCGAGCGCTGGGGCCTGGTGGCCGGCGGTATCGCCTTCTACCTCGCCTTCGTGACCGACTGCGTCGACGGCAAGCTGGCCCGGGCCACCGGCATCACCAGCGACAAGGGCGAGGCCCTGGACGCCCTGGCCGACGGCGGCCGCCGGGCCAGCGCCTCGTTGGGCCTGGGCGCCTATTTCTGGAGCGTCGTGAACGCGTTCGACTCCAGAGTGGGCGATTCGACAGCTTGCAAGTTGACCGACCTTGCGCCCTGTGAGACCCACAGCAGGGGCGAACTGGGCCTCATCCTGATCTTCTTGTACGCGATCCTCGCCTATTACTTCCTCGAGATCTCGGGAGCCGACAAGGGCGAAGCGGGCGGGGGCATCAGGGGGGCGTGGTCCCAGCGACTGGCCCGGTACCGGCTGCTTCCGAACCCCGGGATGCCCGACGTGCAGGCGATCGTGTTCGTCGTCGGACCCATCACCGGCCTCGTGGTGCCCGCTCTCATCGTCGGGATCGTCATGGTGGCGCTCGCTATCCTGCTGACCGTGGTGAGACGACTCAGATGACCCGCAAGGTGCTGTTGCTGGGACTCGACGGGATCACGTATTCGGTCCTGAAGCCCGCCTTCGAGGCCGGGCACATGCCGCGTTACAAGGAGCTTCTGGAGCGAAGCGCGTCGGGGATCCTGACCTCGACCGTGCCCCCCTACACGCCGCCGGGCTGGACCTCGATCTTCACGGGAGTGAATCCGGGAAAGCACGGCATCTTCGGGTTCACGCTCGGCAACGTGCAGCAGAACCGGGGGCTCGTCCGGCTCGACAAGGTACAGGCTCCCGCGATCTGGAACGCCGCCAACGCGCAGGGCAAGCGGATCGGTCTGTTCAACATCCCGATGACGTATCCGGCCCCGCCGGTCGATGGTTGGGCGGTATCCGGGATGCTCACACCCGAAGGGGGAGGGCACACTCCGGAGCGCTTCACCCACCCCGAATCGCTCAGGGAAGCTCTGGTGGCGCAGACGGGCTCCTACGAGATCGACATCGACGTCAACTACGACGAGGACTGGAAGTCGACCGACATCATCGAACGGCTGTCGCGCAACCTCACCAAGAAGCGCAGCGCGCTTCAGTACCTGCTGGAGACCGACGGCGACATCCCGATCCTGTTTGCCGTTCTCGAACAACCCGATCGCTTGATGCACGTGCACTACAAGTACATCGACCCTCGCCAGAAGCTCTTCGGTTCGGAAGAGGCGAAGGTGATCCGAGAGCGCGCCTGGAGCTTCTTCGACGAGATGGACGAGGTGATCGGCGATCTTCTCGACTGGGTGGGTGACGACTACGTGATCACGATGTCGGATCACGGATTCGGGCCGAAGGACAAGAGCGTCAACGTGAACGTGGCACTGCGTGAGTGGGGGCTCCTGGCGGTTAAGGGAGCCGGCGGCGCGGTCTCGCGCTCGGCCGGTCTGCGCAAGCTCGCTCGCCGCGCCAAGAAAGCCTTGCCGAAGTCCGTGTGGCAGAGGGCCAAGGGGGCCGCGCAGTCGTCCATCGACTGGTCGAAGACGAAGGCGTTCTCGGCCCCGATCCCGCAGCAGGGCATCTACGTCAATCTCGCCGGACGCGAACCCCGGGGGATAGTGCCCCAGAGCGATTACGAATCCGTGCGGGACGAGATCATCGAGCGCATGGGCTCGCTGAGGGATCCGGACGACGGCAAGCCGGTGGTCGACCGCGTCTACAAGCGCGAGGAGGTGATGGAAGGTCCGCAGGCGGTGGAGGCGCCCGATCTCTTCCCCGTCTGTCGCGCCTATTCCTACGAACTCTCCGACGGGCTCTACTCGCCTGCGATCCTCGATGACTACCGCGGCCTGCCGCGGGGGTTCCATCACATGGATGGCGTCTTTGGGGTCTCCGGGCCGGGCATCTTCCGTGGCTCGGGAGCGGAGGCACACCTCTACGACATCGCCCCAACCGCCCTGTACCTGGCGGGTTGCAAGCTCCCCGGGATGGACGGTCGGGTCTTGGAAGAGCTCCTCCCGCCCGATCTGCTGTCATCACGCCCGATCGAGGTCGAGGCGATGCAACTGCCGCTCGCGGGCTCCGGCGCCGAGGCCGCCGCCTATTCCGCCGAGGAGGAGGCCCAGATCGAGGAATCCCTGCGCAATCTCGGCTACCTCTAACCTCGCAACTAATTACGGCCGTAATGAGCGCCCGTAAAGCGCAACTAATTAGGGCCGTAATGAGTCATCCGGGCACGAACCGGTAACCGGATGGACAATGGGGGCGTCGGATAGAGGTCCGCTGAAGCTGACGAAGGGGGAAGAAGTGGCTGAGAGAGTCACCGCAGGTAAGTCGCCGACCCAGATGTTCGCCCTGGTGTTCGGAGCCGTGTACGTGATCGTGGGACTGCTTGGATTCGTCAACGAGCCGATCCTCGGGATCTTCGACGTGAACGCCCTTCACAACATCGTTCACCTGCTGATCGGTGGGGCGCTGCTGTTCGGGTCGAGCAAGCACGACACGGCGAAGACGGTGTGCCTGGCGGTGGGTGTTGCATACCTCTTGGTAGCTCTGATCGGGTTCGTTGCGACGGACTTCCTGGACGATCTGATCAGGATCAACCAGGCCGACAACTTCCTGCACCTGTTCTCGGGTGCGGCGGCCCTCTACTTCGGCACCGCAGGGGCGGCCACGGCTCGCACGACCGTTTAGCGCTTAGGAACTACAGCGGGGGCCCGTTTCGGCGGGCTCTCTGCGCGCGCTAGACGCGCGCCGCGCTCTCCAGATCGTCTACGGCGAACAGCAGCTCGGTCTCGCCGTCTCCGCGCTTGACCACGTAGGCGGCCGAGATGTCCACACCCTCGCGCGCCAAACGCCGGCAGTAGCGGCCGAGCTCGCCGGGACGGTCGTCGAGCGTCGTGGTGAGGACCGGCCGCGATCCCGTCACGTTGAAGCCGTTGGAAGCGAGCAGCTCGGCGGCGTCCTCTCCGTCGTCCACGACCAGATGAATCACGCCGCGACCGTCGAACGACGACGCGGAAAGCGTTTCGATGTTCACACCCGAGCTGCCGAGGAGCTCTCCGACCTGGGCGAGCACCCCCGGGCTGTCATCGACAGAGACGACGATCTCCTCGAGCATGGGTAGAGCGTACTCCTCTGCCGGACCGGCGGCATCCGCTCGCTCCCCCGACCGGGCGGAGCTCGAACTTGGTAGGGTTCTGCGGGGTCTCATTCAGCCGAGGGGTCGGAAACAAAACAGTGGCGGGGGAACGCAACACGGGTATCAACTCGGCGCTGCTCCGCGAGACGCTTTTCGATCTGAACCCGGATGCGGTTTACATCGTGAGCCCGGCCGGCGACATCCTCGACATCAATGCGGCCGCCGCGCTCGTGGCAGGCCGTCCTCGCGACGAGATCGTGGGCCAGCCTTTCGAGGTTTTCTTTCGGCCGGAGCATCTCGACAAGGCCGCCGAGACCTTCCGGGCGGTGATCGCCGGAGACGCGGTAGTGCACGAGACCCTGACGATCACCCGGCCGGATGGAACCGATGTCGTGCTGGATGTGAGTGCCTACCCAACCATCTCGGACGGCGAGCTGGTGGGGATCTGCGGGATCGCGCGCGACGTCACCGAACGGGTGGCTGAACGAGAGCAGTTGCGGCTGAGCGAGCAGGCCTTACGGGAGAGCGAGGGGCTTTTCCGTCAGATCACGGAGAATCTCGATCAGGTCTTCTATCTGTCGAGCCGTGAGGCCCATGAGGTCCTCTACGTGAGCCCACAGTTCGAAGAGCTCTGGGACATGTCGATGGAGGAGGTCATCGCCAATCCCAAGGCGATCTTCCACAGGATCCATCCCGAAGACAGAGCCCGCGTGGAGAGCTCGGCGTTCAAGGAGATTCACTTCGATATGGAGTTTCGCCTCTTACGTCCCGACGGTTCGATCAGGTGGGTGCACGACAAGGCATTTCCCGTTCGTGACGAAGCCGGTAACGTCACGCGAGTGGCAGGGATCGTCGAGGACATCACGGAGAGAAAGCTCCTCGAGGAACAGCTGCGTCAGGCGCAGAAGATGGAAAGCGTCGGTCAACTCGCAGGAGGCGTGGCGCACGACTTCAACAATCTCCTTCTCGTGATCCAGAATTCCGTTCGATTCATAGAGGACGGGCTTGGATCGGACGACCCCGCACGGGAGGATCTCTCTCTGATCGCCGGAGCAGCCGAGCGGGGAGCATCCCTGGTCCGTCAACTCCTCGCGTTCAGCCGCAAGCAGATCATCGACCCCAAGGTCCTGAACGTGAACGACGTGATCGAGGAGACGGAGAACCTGCTCCGGCGTGCGGTAGGGGAGCGAGTCGAGATCCTGCTGAAGCTCGACCCCCGTCTTGCGCTGGCCCAGATCGATCCGAACCAACTCGGCCATGTCCTGATGAATCTGCTGATGAACTCCCGAGACGCGATGCCTCAAGGCGGCACGTTCAGCATCGAGACCCGCAACGTGTTTCTCACCGAGGACATGGAGGAGGGGGTCGATCCGCTGCCGGCCGGGAGATACGTATGCATCTCCGTCAGCGACACCGGTCACGGGATCGAAAGAGACATCGTGCCGAAGATCTTCGAGCCGTTCTTCTCCACCAAGAGCAAGGCGGAGGCCACAGGCCTCGGCCTGTCCATGGTGTACGGGATCGTCAGCCAGGCCGGGGGCCGTATCACGGTCCACTCCGAGCGCCGGATCGGGTCAACCTTCAAGGTCTACCTGCCGGCGACGGAGGGATCCGTGGACGTCGAGCCGCCGCCGGCGAGGAGCCGTAGGGCCGCGCCGGGTGGCCGGGTGGTCCTGCTGGCCGAGGACGACCCGGATGTCAGCACCGCGGTCGCGAGGATGCTCGACCGGGCCGGGTTCAAGGTCCTACATGCGTACTCCGGCGACGCCGCGCTGGCGATGTGCCGAAGCTATGTGGGCCCCATCGATCTATTGCTCGCCGACGTGGTCATGCCGGGGATGTCCGGACGCGAACTGGGCGTTCATGTCAATGCCCTGCGGCCCGACACGAAGATCGTGTACATGTCTGGATACTCCGAAGACCTGATCGGGCGCCACGGGATCCTTCAGGCGGACGAGAACTATCTCCAGAAGCCCTTCACCTCGGCGGACCTGATAGACAAGATCGAGGCGGCGCTCGCCGGGGGTTAGTGCGCTCCCTCCGCGGAGAACACCGCTCTAAGGGTCCGCCACAGGATCCACAGATCCAGCGAGAGCGACCAGTTCTGGATGTAGAAGAGGTCGTAGCGGATGTAGTCGGAGAAGGACGTATCGGTTCGCCCGCTGACCTGCCACAGTCCCGACATCCCGGGCTTCACCTTGAGCCGGTTTCGGACCCAGTCGTCGTACTGCTCGACCTCCGAAGGCAGAGCGGGTCGGGGGCCGACCAGGCTCATCTCCCCGCGCAGCACGTTCCACAGCTGCGGCAGTTCGTCGAGCGAATAGCGACGTAGCACCTTTCCTGCCTTCGTCACGCGAGGATCGTCGGCGAGCTTGAACAGCAATCCGGGGCCCTCGTTCAGATGTTCCAACTCGGCCCGGCGGTCTTCGGCGTCTTCGTACATCGAACGGAACTTCCAGCATTCGAACGCCGCTCCGTCGCGGCCGACCCTGACCTGTTTGAAGAAGACGCCACCTGAGGAGTCCTTCTTTATCCACAGCGCGATCGCGATCAACATCGGGGACAGGAACAGCAAGCCAAGGCCGGATCCGGTCATGTCCAGCGCCCGCTTCATCGTCTTCTGAGCGCGGTTCATCCCGGTCCGGCGCACATAGAGCAAAGGAACCCCTGCGACCGACTGGACGATCATGCGCGAGGCCATCAGGTCGATCGTTCCAGACGTGATCTGCAGGTCCACATCGATGTCCTGAAGCTCCCAGAACAGCCGGTTGAGCGAGGTGGTGTCGAAGGCGGAGGCCGCTACGAGTACCAGGCTTGCGTTGCGCTGCTCGATGAGCTCCTTCAGCTGAGCGGAGGTGCCGATGACCTTCTTGCCGTCCCCCAGCTCGGTCCCCGGAGCCGCTTCGTCGTCGACGAAGCCGAGGACCTTGTAGCCCAACCAACCCTCCCGCTCGAGCGTCTTCGCCACCGTCCGGGCCTCGTGGTTCGCCCCCAGGACGATCGTCCGGGTCGTGTCTCCACCGCGTCTTCGCAGGAAGTGCAATGTCTTGCGTACCAAGAGACGCTCGCCACCGACGAAGAGGAAGCCGGTCACCATCGCGAGCAATGCCCAGCCTCGAGCGAGGTTCATGTTCGCGATGGAATCCGCGATGAAGATGACGACGGTGCCGGCGACCACTCCGTGGAAGACCTGTTTGAACTCGTTGACGGGTCCGAGAACCTGACGAGGCTCGTACAGCCCGTAGAGATAGAACAGCAGGATCCAGACGGGGACCGCGGCCAGCGTGATGATGGTGTAGTCCCAGCGCGCCGCGGGGGCCGCATCCATGATCTCGAACCTGATGATCGAGGCTCCGAAGAGCGCGACCGATACGGCCATCGCGTCGGCCAGCGCCCGCAGAGCGATCCGCTTCGCGCTCCTGCGCTGCAGAGGTTGACGAGCGGGCGTCGACTGCGGTTCCACGATGGTTGCGGGCTGTGCGGGCTGTGCCATGCGCCCCCTAGAGGTATCCGAGGCCCCGAAGGGACTCCTCGATGATGGCCTCTTCTTCCGCCGAGTAGGGCGAGGCCTCCTCCTCCTGGGTTGATGATAGGGGGGCGGTGGTTCCGACCGGGTGATCTCCCAGGTGCTTCGGATCGAAGGCATCGGTCAGCACGGTGCCGTCGAGTCCGGTGGGGACCTGGAGCCCGGCCTGATAAAGCAGCGTTGGGGTCACGTCCATCACCGTTCCCGAGATCCGTCTGCCCGACCGCACGCCGGGCCCGGCCACGACGACGACGCCGTCGGGATGATGCACACCTCGAGGCAGGTGGCGCAGGTCGGTGAACGCTTGTGTGTGGAAGAGCTCGTCGTCGAGCTCGAAGCGATGATCGCGGAGCACGGGCAGGACGTCGGGCGCACCCTTCAGGGCCTCTCCGCGGAACACGTCCTCCGAGCGATAGACGCGATCCGTAACCGGCATCCCATCGGGTGCTCGCAGGCCTGCGAGTCTTTGGACGAGGTCGTCTTTCAACGACCCCAGCTCCGACAGCTCGACGATGCCGTGGGGCTCCCGTCCCTTCAGGTTGATGAAGAGGCCCTGTTGGGGGATCGGGGAGGCGAAGGCTCGGGTCTTGCTCCAATCGACCGCCGCGAAGGTGCGGCTCTTGGCCTCTCGCGCGACCTTACGGGGGAGGAACCTCTTCGCGATAGGGACCAGCTTGCGAGCCGCCCCCGTCTGCATGGCCTTCGCGGACGGCTTGAGTTTCAAGTAACCCCATTCGGCGAGCAGTGCGTTGAGGTGGACGCTCACCTCCCAGGCGGTGAACCCATGATCGGAACACACGACGATGCCACCGTCGCTTCCCGCGTAGTCCTCGAGGACTCCGACGACTCGATCGATCGCCTCGAAGCAGCTTGCTATCGCCGGCCGCAACCGCTCGGCCTCGGGCGACTCGTACAGCTCATCCGAGGGATCCATGTAGCGGTAATACACATGTTGCAACCGGTCCGGAGCCTCCATCACCGAAAAGACGACGTCGGGTGCATCGAGCTCGAGCAAGCCCTGCAACACCTTCTCGCGCTGCCCGATCGAGACGAGGGCCCTGTCGCAAAGCGCGGCGTCTCGCCAGTCCTGCTCGTAGTTGGCGCTGACGTCGACGACATATCCGGGCGCCCACTCGAGGATCCTTGACTCATGCTCGTGGGGATAGACGAAGCCGCGCTGCTGTTCGCCGTAACCGGGCGTCATCATCCCGGAGACCATCCATCCCTCGAGCTTCCGCGGCGGGTACGTGAGCGGCAGGTTGTAGATGCCGGCTCGCGCACCTTGGGCGTTGGCTATCTCCCAGACCGTCGGGGCCTTGATCTTTCCCGAGTGCACGAGCTCCTGTGTGTGTTGGGCGTGGCCCTCGATGAATCCGTAGATCCCGTGGCGCCCCGGATTCACCCCGGTTGCCGCGGACGTCCACGCAGGGGGCGTGTAGGTGGGGACGGTCGACTTCAGGGTCCCCCACGCCCCTCGCTCTCGGAGTGCCTTCAGCCGCGGCATGGCCCCGTCCTCGAACAGCGGGTCGAGGAGGTGCCAGGCGGCACCGTCCAGGCCTATGACCACAGCTTTTCCCATGCCCGGCATCCTAGAGGCGAGCCACTAGATCTGCGGTTCGTCCTGCGTGCGTGGGTCGAGCAGCATGTGGGCGGCGTCGGCCACGATATTGGCCACGATGACGAACGCGGTCGTGACCATCAGCAGGCCGATCAACAGGGCACGGTCGCGCACGAAGATCGCCCGGTAGAGCATGCTCCCTACCCCCGGGATCACAAAGATCGTCTCGACGATGATCAGACCGGTTATCAACTGCCCGAGGTTGGCCGCGACGAGCGTGACGACCGGCCCGAGCGAGACCCTCATCGCGTGGACGCCGACCAGGCGACGCGTCTTGATGCCTCGTGCAGCCGCCGCCTTGATGAATGGAAGGCGCAGTACGTCGTGGAGTTGGGATCTCGTCATCAGGATCACGAGGGCGGTGGTCCCCAACGAGAGACTTGTGACCGGAAGGATGTAGCTCGGCCACTCGGTCAACCCCGCGACCGGTAGCCAATTGAGTTGGTAGCCGAAGCTCGTTTGCAAGAAATAAGCCAGCACGACGACCGGGATGCCCAGGACGGCAACCGAGATCGCGTACACGGCGCTGCCCGCCGGCCGTCTGCGGTACGCGGCAGAGAAGGCTCCCGCGAAGACCCCGGCGACGATCTGGATCGCCAGGACCGGAAGGATGAGGCGGGCCGTGACCGGGATCGCGGGGTCGAGTAGATCTCGAACCGCAGGCCCGACCCTGGTCTGTCCGCGGAGATCGCCTGGGAAACTGTGACCGAGGTCGCCGGACAACAAATCTCTCAAGAAGAGCCCGTACTGCACGATCCAGGGTTCGTTGAGATTGAACTGGTCTCTCACCGCCTGATAGATGACCGGATCGGGTCTGCGCGGTCCGAACAAAGCCCGGATCGGATCGCCCGGTAGAAGAGCCAAGCCGCCGTAGACGATCAGGGTCAGCAGGAACATGGTCAACGCGCCTCGAGCTATCCGGCGAAGGAGGAATCGGCCCATGCTCACTCCTCCGGATCCAATGCACGGCGGATCGCTTCCCCGATGAGCACGAAGCAGGCCACGGTCAGGGCCAGGAATACCGCCGGGATGAGCAGATGCGGGTTGTCGATGCTCCTGAAGCGCGCTTGCGCCAGCATCAGCCCCCACGAGATCGCAGGCAGATCGAGTCCTACGCCGAGGAAGGTGAGGAGCGCTTCGGCCGTCACCGCGACGGCGGTGTAGGTAGTGGCGAACACGATCAGAGCCCACATCGCGTTCGGCAGGATGTGTTTGGTCAATAGCCGGAACCGGTTGGCACCGAGCACGCGCGCTGCGCTTACGAACTCGGCCTGCCTGATCGAACGCACCTGCGCGCGTACGAGCAGCGTCATCGGCGGCCATCCGAGCACCACCAACGCGAACACGACGTGGGTGACCCCGCGACCCTCGAAGAAGGTCAGCACGAAGGCGGCGGCCAGGATCAGCGGCATCGCGAGCACCACATCTCCCAACTGCCCGACCACGGTGTCCCAGATACCGCGCTTGAAACCGATGGCGCTTCCGATCAGGACGGATATGACGGAGATGAACGAGACCACGAGTATCGCGACCGCCAACGAGGACCTCGCACCGTGTAGGACCCTCGTGTAGTAGTCGCACCCTTGCAGATCGAAACCGAACGGATGCCCGAGGCTCGGTCCGATCAGCGATCTATCCAGCGTGCAGTCGAACGGGTCGCCGGCCCCCCACAGGCCCGGAGCGATCGCGATGCTCGCCAGCAACAAGATGCCCAGCGCCGCCAGGAGGAAGCTGGGATCCCGGCGCAGCCTCCGCCAGCCGGGTGCGGTATGGGTCAGGTCGACCTCGGGCAGGCGTTCTGCCGACTCCACTACTCGGGCCAGACCCTTCGGACCAGCGCGGTCGCCGACTCGCGGTCCAGATCCGCGTCCTCGATGATCGTGAAGCGGCCCGGACGCGTCTGGGGAGCGTGGAGAATAGCCTCGACCATCTGCTGCTCGCCGAGTCCCAGATCTTTCGGATGCTGGGGCAGTCCAAGACGTCTGAGCCGGGCGCGGAACACGTCCGTGTCTTCCCCGTAGAGGGCGACCGAAACGATGCAGCCGAAGGCAACCTGGGCTCCGTGCATCGCGAGACCGCCGTGCAACTCGTCCAAGGCGTGCGATATCTCGTGCTCGCCCCCGGAGGCCGGACGGGACGTGCCGGAGCTGATCATGGCCATGCCCGAGAGAACGAGAGCGTCCGCCAGATGTCTGTGGAAGGCCGGGTCGTTCGCGAGCACGGCGGGGTCGGCGTCGAGGGTGGGCTCGATCAGCTCGAACGACTCGACCGACAGGTCCCAGGCTCGTTGGCTCACCTCCTCGTGGCCCCTCTCTGCTGCCAGCGCCCAGTCCCGGAGCGCTAGTGGGTTCGCGAGGAGGTCCCCGATACCGGCGGCGACGGAGGCCACGGGGGCGGTAACGAGTGTCGGCATCGCGAGGAACACGAATCTCGGCGCGATCGCTCCCAGGCTTTCGGGTTTCCCGTCCATGTCCGGAACGACGGCGACCGGCGAACAGATGCCGTCGTGGCTGAGCTGTGTCGGAACCACGACCACCGAGAGACCGGCGCGCGCCGCCGCCAGCTTGGCCACGTCGAGGCAGCGGCCGCCGCCGATCGCGACGATCGCGTCCGCTCCGGACCGTTTCGCGCTGGATCCGAGCTCGGCGGCGGTGGTCTGGGTGGAGTCGGGTACATGGATCTGCGGCGCCCGCGAGCCTTGCAACTCGGAAGCGAGGGTCTCACCGTGTACCGAAGTGAGGATGAATGGAGACTCGATCTGCCGGGCGGCAAGGTGCTCGGCAAGGTCCCGCGACGCCTCCTGCTCCGAGGCGCCGAAGTCGAAGACGTGGACCTCGGGGAACTCCATCGCGTCGAGGTGGCCTACGCGCTGGGGGCCGCCGCCTCCTGGACGCCCCATGCCTCTGCGTTGGCGGTGATCACCTCTACCGCACCGGGTACGTCGTCCGGCGTGTCGATCTCGGCGTACTGGTCTCCGGGAACGAGGGCGGCCCGGGCGTCCACGCGGGGCAGGATCGTTCCATAGATGTCCTCGTAGTACAGGGTGGTGGCCGCCCGCCACTCGAGGTTGGTGGCGGTCGAGAGGTAGTGCAGGGCCGCGGCCGGCCGCACCAGGGACACGCCGGCGAACTCGCCGTGACTCAATGCCATCGGCAGGGATTTACCGATCCCGCGTACCTTGGTTCCCTCGAGATGCACGCGCATGTCCTCCTGGTCGAGTCTGTGAGGCTGGCGCTTCTGCACCGCAAGCACGAGGTCGCCGGGCGTCTGCGCCACCTTCCGGTAGACGTCGGGATGCACGACCACGTCTGAGTTGACGCACAAGACGTTCATCCCGGGCGACTGTTCGAGCGCCATCCGAACCGTATGGAAATTGCCCCACGAGGCGTAGCGGGCGTTGAACACATAGGTGACGTCCCCGTCGGTCCATCGTTCGTTGACGAAGTCCTGAACCGAGCCGGGCTCGAAGCCCGTGACCACCAGCAGATCGTCGATCCCGGCGCTGCGGAGGCCGGCGAGGATGTAGTGGAGCAGCGGTTCGTGATCGCCCACGTCAAGCAGGGTCTTGGGCTTCTTGCCGCCCATCCTCACGCCTCGCCCAGCTGCCAGGACCACCGCTCTCAGCTTCGCCACGACACCTCCAAGACGACGTCTTTGGTCAGAGGGCGATCCCAAACAAGCCGATCACCCTGTCGCTTCCAGCCCTTCGCCTGCACGTCTGCCGCGCCCTGAGGCAGCGCGACCGTGACGATCAACCGTTCCGGGCGTACCCGCGGCTGACGTTGGACCGTCAGCCGGTAGACCTTACGACCTTGGCGCTCGCGCACGGCGTCGGGGACCACGTATCCGAGACGGAACGTCCCCGACTTCCGGGGTGGGATCTCCATCGTCGCGGACCACACCTTTCTGCCTCTCTCGAGATGCTCCGCCGGCCGGTCCGGACTCGGCCAGGTCGCGGCTCCCGGGGGAGTATCGAGTCGCCGCCCCTTCACCTCGGCGAGTCTCAGCTGCGCGTCTGCCGGGACGTACACGTTCATCATCGGCCGGTGGAAGCCGTTGCTCTCGCGTTCCGCGCCCGAGTCGCCCATCGGATAGAGCGGTTGGGGAAGGAAGACGTCGTTGGCCACCTCCACCGAGGTGGTGACCGCAGCATCGTTGCCGTCGAACTGAACGTCCACATTGTTCGTATGGTGGGTGAAGTAATCGAGCTTGTTCCCACCGACGTTCTGTTCTACAACGTAGAGATAGTCCCCGTTGGCGTCACGTTCGATGCCGCCATCCCAATTCATCCGCTCGATGAACTCCTGCTCGGCCGGGTCCCTCAGCCAGACCTGCATGTGCTTCCCGGCCAGGGAGCTTCCGAAGCCGTCCATGAGACTCGTTGGGTGTTTGGGCTTGAGCATGTTGGCGTAGAAGCTGTCGACCATGTCGCGGAGATGGCTCCTGCGAACCTTCGGGATCGGATAGGACGCATATGCCTTGTAGAGCAGGAAATGAACCACCCTTCGTTCGGTCATGTAGATGTTGAACCGGTCCGTCTGGAAGCGTCCAAGGCCCGCCATCAGACGCTTCATGACTATCGGATCGACTGCGATCACCCCATCGACTTCGGGAAAGGTCGCCTTGCTCGCCCGGGCGTAATCGATCGTGACCTCTGCGGAGAGCGGCCAATCGGGGGACCAGTTCGCGTTGCCGAATCGTTGCGCGTCCTCGATCGCCGCTACGTACCACGCGTCCTCGGGAAGCGGGATGTCCAGCGTTCGGCGATTCCTGTCGATCTCGTAGATGCTGCTGGCGGAATCTATGAGCTCGGGTTTGCCGTCCTTGATGGTCAACAACGCATATTGCAGCAAGGCTCCGCCCGGCCCCCGCTCTTCCGCAGAGTTCTGCATCCCGAACATGTAGGTCCGCGTGTCGTCCGCTCCGAGGAAACGCGGCAGGATCGAGAAGCCTGCTGCGGCATCGGCGAGGAGTGCGTCCGTCTCGTCTGCCCTCTCGATCGCAGCTGTGATACGAGGTCGCGCACGTTTCGGAAGATCGAGTGGCTCTACAGACCGCAGCTCGCGTCCCACTCCCTTGATCGCTCTCCGTACCTTTTCGATCGTGGCTGCGATCTCCTCGATGCGCTCGATGCGGATCTGAGAGCCGCCTTCGTCGTCGTCGGGGTCGCTGACGATGATCTTGTTGGGACCTCGCAAGGCGTTCTGTGCTACGTCCAGCGTCCCTTTAGCGGCCTCACCGGTGAGCTCGGCGGCGCTGATCAGGTGATCGGCCTGGTTCAGGGCTCCTTGGATCATGGGATGGACGGCGACCACATCGAGCAGAGGGCCACCCTGCTCGTAGCCCCGCCGGGCACGGTCTGCGGCTGCGACGCCCGCGAGCGTTTCGTAGCGGGCTGCCTTCATCGCTTGAGTCGACAGCTTCTTCTCGGCTTGTTCGAAATGCACGATCGCGTCCAGCAACCCCGTCGCCAATCGCCAGGGTCCGGACAGCAACGTCAGCCATAGCCATATCCCGAGGAAGCCGGCCACTACTGCGGCCGCTCCGATCATGCCGCTTCGGCGGGCAGGCGACGGCATCTAGGAGGTGACGGCGGCGTCGCGGAGGCTCGGTGCAACCTCGGTCGCGAACGAGCGGATCGCGGCAGCAGCGGTGTCCGCCGTCATGCCCGGGTAGTAGAGACGTAGGACGAGGTGGCTCTCCGGATATCGGGAGAGGACCTCTACGATCGGCCGCAGGGCCTCGATGACCTGCGCCGGTGTTCCGAAGGCGGTGGTTCGGCGGATCTCTTCCTCGGGAGGCGGCATGACCTCTAGAGGCCTTCCGGCGACATCCGTGCCCGCTCGCCAGCCGGAGTAAGTGCCGAGCTGATGACCGATCCCGTTGCGCACAACCGGCCAGTCGCGTTCGGGGTCGTCCGTGACGAAGGCGTTCTGCAGCACCGCCGCGATCGGCGGCCCCGCGTGTCCGGCTCGTTGCCGTGCGTCTGCCGCCATCTGCAGTGCGTCGGAGAGTCGTTCGATGGGCACGCGGGAGGAGATGTATCCGTCTCCGATGAGACCCGCCCGTTCGACCGCGCTGTCCACGAATCCACCCACGAGGATCGGGGGGACGCGCGCCGGTTTGGGCGTGACGGCGACATCCTTGTAGCGATAGTGCCTGCCTTCGTAGGTAACGCGCTCCTCGGTCCACGCTAAGCGCAGGATGTCGATGATCTCGCTCATCCGCCGCACACGCTCCTTCGTGGGGATGTTGAACGCACGGAACTCCTCCTCGCGCCAGCCGATGCCGAACCCGGCGATCGTCCGCCCCCCGGACAGTTGATCGACCACCGCGAGATCCTCGGCCAGACGGATCGGATCGTGGAAGGGAGCCAGCACCACGCCGGTCCCGAGTTGGATCCGGTCGGTCACCGCCGCGAACGCGGCCAGCATGGGAACGAGAGAGGGGAGGTAGCCGTCGGCTGAGAAGTGGTGCTCCGATACCCAGGCGGCGTCCAGGCCCGCCACCTCGACCAGCTTCACGAGCTCGAGCGTGTCCCGGTACTCGTCGTGGAACGTCCGTGACGTACCGGGCGGGATCTGGCCGGTGAAGAGCCCGATGCCCAGGTGTAGACCCATCGAAGCGCACCCCTCTCGCAGCGCCGCGCCGATTTCGGCGGACGAAAAACGGGCCCCCGAAGGGGGCCCGCCAACGCTACAAGATGGTTCGCGCTATCACTTCTTCTTCTTCTTTTTCGGCAGCTTGTAGGTCGTCGTCCAGACGGCGGTGTCGATGATCGTTGCGTCCAGAGAACGCTCTGCGACGTGGCTGACCCAACAGATCGCACAGATCGCCACCTCGTTCCCACCGGCGGGTCCGATCGTCGAGCCGGGCTTGGCACCGATGTCTTTGAGCGGAACGATCAGGGTGACGGTCGCGCTCGCGGCGTCGATGGCCCCTTCGTAGTAGCCGACGGGCTTGCAGTTGATGGCATTCAATGCGCCCACGACCTCGGAGGCGCAGTCTCCCTCGAGCCGGAAGTGTCCCTGTACGTCGGCACGGCCCACGCGCTCGTCGGTCTGGCCGGCGAGGACGTCCGGCTTGCCGATATCGGCGCTCTTGAAGGTCCAGCGGTAACCCTTTGAATCCACGTTGAAGGCCCATAGGAACCGGGCGGCCTCGGGCAGGCTTCCGGCGGGAGGCATGTCGGCGTGCGTGACGTGGAAGAGGAGGTCTTTGCCCTTCAGCTCGATGGCGCCCGAGGTGAGATCCAGACCCGCCGGGATCGAGGCCCCGAGGCCCTGACCGACGTCCGCGTCTCCGGCGTCGTCTTCCCACATCGTCTTCGGCTTGGCCCCGGCGGGACCGAGCAGGCCGATGATCAATCCACCGGCGAGCAGTATGGCTGCGGCTCTTCTCATCGCTGTTCTCCTCATCGCTGCTCTCCTCTAGCTACTTGGGGACCTTGTAGATCTTGAGTTGGGTGGCGCTGTCGATGACCGTGTGTGGGGTCAGCGAGCGCTCTCCGTAGTGGGGGATCCAGCAGATGACGCAGCCGGTGTCGGCGGCGCCGCCGGTTCCTCCCGCGATCTTGGAACCCTTCTTCGCCTTGACGGTCTTCAGCGGCAGGATCACCTTGAAGCTCGCGGTGGCCGGGTCCCACACTCCGTCGAGATAGGCGACGACGTTGTAGACGGGCATCGTCAGGGTGCCGACGGTCTGCCCCGTGTCGAAATCCTCGAGGCGGAAGTGGCCGTCGAGGTAGACCTGTCCGAGGCGCTCGGTGCCGTTCGGTCCGCTGGCGGGATCCGGCTTGCCGATGTCGGCGCTCTTGACCGTGAAGCGGTACTCGTGACCATCGACGGAGAAGTGCCACAGGAATCGGAAGCCCTCGGGCAGCGAGCCGGATGCCGGCATCGCGGCATGGGTCACGGTGAATTCGAGGTTCTTCTTCACCTTGTCGATCGAGCCTTCGATCAGATCGAATCCACCCTGGTCGATGCCCGGCAGCGCGCCGGTCGTGGGCGTGCCCGCGTCGCCGGCTGCGTCGGTGAACGCATTCACCGGCTTGGCCGAGGAGCTCCCGGCGAACGCTGCAGTCATCAGCGCCGCTGCAAGTAGTGCGCCCAGTTTCTTCATCGGTGTCCGCCTTCCCCTGTTCTCTAGTGGTGTTAGTGCTTGCCCGTGTAGCGAAGGATGTCGATGCCGCGGTTGTAGTCGACGGCGTACATGATCTCTTTGTTCACCCAGTAGACGGCGCCGGTCTCACCCGCTATCGGGATGAAGTAGCCG
>Ga0299913_10000683_pt1 | contig 22670 bp, 22 predicted proteins | sample RVTome_9_FD_201360 | JGI IMG/M metagenome (GOLD analysis project Ga0299913, IMG submission 201360) | Soil microbial communities from uranium-contaminated site in the Upper Colorado River Basin, Wyoming, United States - RVT155D38 (version 2) ... | reverse complement strand
GCACGGGGCGGTTCATGGCCTCGCGGTACAGGTCCAAGACCTTGGCGGTGACCACGGACCAGTCGTACTCGGCGGCCGTCGCGCGGCCCTCGCCGGCCATCGCGTGGCGCAGCTTGTCGTTGGACAGCAGCGTGTCGATCGCCTCGGCCAGCGCGAACGCGTCGTTCGGCGTCACCAGCCGCCCCTCGCGCCCGTCCTGCAGCACGGTGCGGAAACCGGGGATGTCCGAGGCGATCACCGGCAAGCCCGCCGCCATGCCCTCCAGCAGCACCATGCCGAACGACTCCCCGCCCGTGTTCGGCGCGATGTAGAGGTCGGCGCTGGCGTGGTAACGCGGTTTCTCCTGCTCGCTGACCGCGCCGACGAACAGCACGTCGGGACGAATCGAGGACGGCACCATCTCTTGGCAGCGCTGGCGGTCCGGGCCCTCGCCCACCACGCACAGGCGCAGGCGCGGGCGCGACGCGCGCAGCCGGAGGAAGGCCCGCAGCAGGACATCGAGGCCCTTGCGCGGTTCGAGGCGGCCGACGAACAACAGCAGCGGGCGTTCGGGGTCGACGAGCTCGGCGATCGGCTGTGCGTGCGCGAACGCCTGCGTGTCCACGCCGTTGGGCACCAGGCGGAACGCGCCGAGCGGCAGGCCGAGCGCCTCGGCGGCGTATTGCTGCGCGGCCGGCGAGACCGCGATGCGCACGGCCAGGCGCGCGGCGGCACGGCCGAGCAGCGGTGCGGCGGTGCGGTAGGCGCGGTCGCTCACGGACCAGGCGTGGAACGTGCCGACGGCGGGCGTCGGGCCGAACGCCGCGGCGGCGAGCGACAGCGCGGGGGCGAGCGGCTCGTGGACGTGGGTCACGTGCGGGGCGAAACCCCGCAGGTCGTGCAAGAGACGGCGGGCCGCCAGCGGCGACAGGGCGACCGGCGCGACCGAGCGGTTGTAGCGCAGGCCGACGGGGCGGCCGCTGACGATCACGTCGCGTTCGGTGACGGGCGCCGAGGCGGGGGCGAACACGCGCACGTCGTGGTCGGCGGCGAGGCGCTGGGCCAGCGCGCGCACGTGCGACTGCACGCCGCCGTGGCGCGACCAGTCGTACGGGCACACCAGCGCGATTTTCATCGCTTGTGCTCCGCAGCGATCTTCATCGCTTGCTCTCCGGGAGGTCGTCCTGCCACACCGGCTGGAACGCGTGCCACTGCACCGGGTCCATGCGGATGATGTCCTCGAGCGCGCGGGCCAGGCGCGCGCAGCCCTCCTCGACCGTCATGTCCTGGACGTGGAACGCGGGGAAGATGCGGAAGTGCCAGCCGCCGTCGGGGCGCTGGAGCACGGCCGCCGGCATGATCGGCACGCCGGTGCGCTGCGACAGCACGACCGGGCCGGGGGGCAGCCGCGCGGGCTCGCCGAAGAAATCGACGACCGGGCCCTTGCCGGTGAGGTCGCGCTCGGCGAGCAGGCCGACCATGTGGTTGGCCGCGAGTGCCTGTTCGAGCTGGCCGACGATGTCGTCGCCGCGGCGCAGCGGCACGACCTCCAGGCCCACGGACTCGCGCAGGCGTACGAAGCGCTTGAACAGCATGCGGGGGCGCAGCAGCTCGGCGACCACGGCGAGGTGGTAGCCGCGCGTCTCGGCCCACTGCGCCGCGACGTCCCACGAGCCGTGGTGGGCGAGCAGCATGATCGCCCCGCGCCCCTCGTCCAGGACGATGTCGAGCAGGTCGAAGCCCTCGTGGCTCGTGCGGCGACCGACCTCGTCGGCGGGGTAGTCGGCGGCGCGGAACGCCTCGACCCAGTAGCGCGCATACGAGTACACGCTGTTGCGCACCGCCGCGTCGAGCTCATCGGCCGGTACGACGCGGGCGAGGTTGCGCCGCAGGCGCTGGACCGCCGGACCCTGGCGGCGCAGAGCCCAGCGCGCGCCCGCGCGGCCCAGCGCCAGCGCCCACGACTCGGGCAGGCGGCGGCACAGTTCCCAGGCGGTGAGGTAGGCCACGCCCTGCAGGCGCAGCGACAGCGGCTCGGGGCGGGGGTCGGGGGGGATGCGGTCGGCCGCGCCGAGCCTGCGCTCCACGGGCACGCCCGGGAACCCGGTGCCGCGGTGGGTCACGGCGACTCCGCCTGCATGATCACGGCGCCGACGCCTGGCGGCGAACGGCGCGCATGCGCTGGGCGACCGTGACCAGGCCGCCCACCGCCAGGATCCACAGCGCGGCGGGCAGGAGCGCACCGAAGCACACGCCGACGAGCAGGATCGCGATGCGCTCGGCGCGCTCGATCACGCCGACGGTGGCGTTCCAGCCGAGCGACTCGGCCTTGGCGCGCATGTAGCTGGTGACCTGCGCCGCGCCGAGCGCGACGAGGGTGACCGCGAACAGCGTCGCGTCGGCGCGCATCAGCCAGGCGACGGCGCCGAACACGGCCATGTCGGCGATGCGATCGGTGACGCTGTCGAGAAAGGCGCCGTAGGCGGTCTGCGTGTCGCGCGCGCGGGCGACGCCGCCGTCGAGGGCGTCGAGCACGGCGCCGAGCGCGACGACGACCGCGCCGATCTGGCGCTCGCCCGTCGCGATCACGCCCGAGCCTGCGACGACGATCAGGACGCCGGTCAGCGTCAGGCCGTTCGCGGTCGCGCCGAGCTTCACCAGTCCGGCGACGACCGGGCGCAGCACGGCGTCAGCCGCCGAGCGGGCGTACGCGTTGAGGGCCATGCCCGGCAATCTAGCCGAGCCGCTTCCCCCTTCCTCCCACCTGGAAGATCCTTATCAACGTGGCGGATCGCGCTCATATTCGAGCGCGATCCGCCACATTGATCGATATCCGCCAGGTTGGAGACCAGGCTCAGGCGGTGCGGGCGAGGCGCCACACAGCCAGGGGCAGCAGCACGGCGGCGAACGCGGCCAGCACACCCACCTGCGTGAGCACGTCGCCCAGGCGCGCGCCCTCGCCGCCGAGCGCGACCAGCGCGTCGACCGCCCAGGCGTGCGGCGTGAGGTGGCCCGCGGCGCGCATGGCGGGCGGGACGATCTCGAGCGGCCACATGCAGCCGCCGAGCATGCCGAGGCCGATGCCGGCGATCGGCCCGACCGCCGAGGCCTGTTGCGGGGTCCGCAGCAGGCTGCCCAGCAGCATCGCGGCGGCCGTGGCCACCAGGGCGAACGCGCCGACCACCACGACGACGCCGAGCGGGTCGCCCCACTGCACGCCGAACAGCAGCGCGGCGCCGGTGACCACGACGACCGCTTGCGCGGCGGCGATCACGAGGCGCCCGAGCGTCTCGCCCGCGATGAGGTGGCGCGCGCCCAGCGGTGCGGCACGCAGGCGGCGGCGCACCCCGAGTAGGCGCGCCTCGATCAGCCCCGCGGCAGCGGTCAGCGACGTGATGAACGTGAACAGCACGAGGTTGGCCGGCGCGGTGTAGCCGAAGCGGGGCAGGCCGCCCAATGCGCCTTGCTCACCGATCCACTCGGTGACCACGGCGGGCGGCCGCGCGGCGGGATCCGCCAGGCGCGCGAGCACCGCACCGACCACGGGCCGTGCGGCGGCGCTGCCCGCCGCGTCCGCCCCGCTCACCAGCACCGGCGGGCGCTCGCGGCTCACCTGCCCGGGCACCAGCACGCCCGCCGCGACCGCGCCGCGCTGCACCTGTTCGCGCAACCGCTGCGGGCTGTCGACGCGCGTGACCACCACAGCCGCTTCGTCCTCCAGCGCAGCGACCAGGCGCGCGGCCTCGACGCCCGGCGCGCCGTCGACGGCGACCGCGATCGCGACCGGGCCGTCCTCACCGCCGAACGCCAGGCCCACCAGCAGGATCACCGTGAACGGCAGCGCGACCGTGAACACCAGGCCGAGCCGGTCGCGCGCCAAGCGGCGCAGCGGAAGGACCGCGAGCGCGCGCACCGCGGGCAGGCGGCTCACGCGGCCACCCCTGAGGCGGCTCTTGGGGCGCGGTCGGCGCGCCACGCGGCCGCCACGCCGGCCACGGCCGCCATCGCCACGAGCATGCCGACGTTGGGCAGCACGTCGCGCACGGACGCACCGTTGGAGAGTTCGACGAAGCCGCGCATCGCCCAGCCGTTCGGGGTGAACATCGCCGCGTCGCGCAGGAACCCGGGCAGCGAGGTGAGCGGCACGAAGTTGCCGCCCAGCAGCGCGCCGGTGAACACCACGAGCGAGATCTGCCCATCGGCCTGCCGCTCGGTGCGCGCGCCCGCGGCGGCGAGGGTCGTGACCCCGCCCGCGGCGAACACCACCGCCACGACCAGCGCCAGCACCCCGGGGGGACTCCCCCAGTGCGCGCCGAAGACCGCCCAGGTCACGGCCCACACGACCAGCACGCTGACCAGACCGAGCGTGAACACGGCCAGGCCCTTGCCCAACAGCACGGCGGACATCCGGATCGGCGCGGCGGCCAGGCGGGCGAACGTCCCGTCACGGCGCTCGGCGATCAGCGACAGCGGGGCGAACGCGGTGACGAAGAACACGAAGAACACCGCCATGGCCGGGCCGTAGTAATCGGCGCTCGTCGGGCTGCGCCCGCGCAGGCGCTCCTCGGCCAGGGGCAGGCGGCCCGGTGCGGTCGTGCCCAACGCCACCCCTTGCCCGATCCCAAGGGCGACCCCTTGCCCGATCCCAAGGGCGACCCCTTGCCCGATCCCAAGGGCGACCCCTTGCCCGATCCCAAGGGCGACCCCTTGGGCGATCGACTGCGCGACCTCGGCCGAGACCGGTGCGTCCTGGCGCCCGAGCACGACCAGTTCGGGACCGGCCGCACCCGCGCGCACGACGATGCCCGCGTCCACATCCTCCTCGCCGACCGCGGCGCGCACCGCCGCCTCGTCACGCAGCGTCTCGACGCGCAGACCGCCCTCCGGCGCGGCCATCGCGTCGAGCGTGCGTGCCAGCGCCTCGGCGGTGGGGTCCCCGCCTGCCTCCGCGACGGCCAGTTGCAGACCGGGCCCGTCCGAGTCCGCGCCGAAGGCGAGCGACAGGATGGCGGCCAGCGCGACCGGCGCGACGAACGCGGCGATCCACGCGGAGCGGTCCCGCATGCGACCGCGCAAGTCGCGCAGCGCCACGAGCACCGCGATGCGCATCACTCGCGCAGCCCCCGGCCGGTCAGGTGCAGGAAGACCGATTCGAGCGTCGCGCGGGGCGGCTCGACAACGACCGGCGCGGGCGGGGCGCCGTCGGCATCCACCATCGCGATCAGCTCGTGGTGGGTGCCCTCGGCGATCAGCCGCCCCTGGTCCATGACGCCGATGCGGTGGCAGACACGTTCGACCTCTTCCATGTAATGGCTGGTGTAGAGCAGCGCCATGCCCTCGCGGTTCAGCGCCTCGACGGTGTCGAGGATGGCCGCGCGGCTCTGCGGGTCGACGCCGACGGTGGGCTCGTCGAGCACGAGCAGCTTGGGCCGGTGCAGCAGGCCCACCGCGATGTTCAGCCGCCGCTTCATGCCGCCCGAGTACGCCTCGACCCGGTCGTCGGCACGGTCGGCGAGCTGCGCCACGTCGAGCGCCTCGGCCACGCGCGCGCGCAGTCCGGCGCGGACCAGGCCCTGCATGCGGCCGAAGAACGCGAGGTTCTCGCGCGCGGTCAGGTCGGGGTACAGCGCGAGGTCCTGCGGCACGTAGCCGATCAGCGCCTTGGCGGCGAATGGCTCGGCGTCCATGCGGTGGCCGGCGACCACGGCCTCGCCCGCGTCGGGCCGCAGCAGGCCGCACAGCATCGAGATGGTGGTGGTCTTGCCCGCGCCGTTGGGGCCGAGCAGGCCGTACGCCTCGCCCGCCGCGATGGTGAAGCCGACGCCGTCCACGGCCGTGCGGTCACCGAACTGCTTCCGCAGCCCCTCGCACCGTAACACTGTTACCATTCGCTCACCCTACCCCACCACCACCCAACCTGGAAGATCCTGAATCAGTGCGGCAGATCGCGCTCACATGTGAGCGTGATCTGCCACGTTGATCGATATCCGCCAGGTTGGAAAAAGGGGGTCAGGCGGAGGCGAAGGCGGGGAGCAGGCGCTCGTACGTCTCGGCGAGCAGCTCGGGCAGCACACGAGTGTGGGCGATCAGCGGCATGAAGTTCGTGTCGCCGCCCCAGCGGGGCACGACGTGCTGGTGGATGTGCTCGGCGATGCCTGCCCCCGCCACCTGCCCGACGTTGAGGCCGATGTTGAACGCGTGCGCGCCGCTGGACGCCCGCAGCGCGCGCACCCCGCGGCGGCACAGCGCGGTCATCTCTGCGGCCTCGTCGTCGGTCAGTTCGTCGTAGCCCGCGACATGGCGGTACGGCACCGCCATCAGGTGGCCGGGGTTGTACGGGAAGGCGTTGAGGATCACGTACGCGAGCTCGCCGCGGTGCACGATCAGCACCTCGCGATCGCCGTCCTCGCCGGACTGCGACGCCTGCGCCGGCAACACGCAGAACGGGCAGCCCTCGACGCTGCGCGGCTCGCCGCGGATGTAGGACATCCGCCACGGCGTCCACAGCCGCTGCAGGTCGTCGAGCCGCCCCGCGTCGACGGGACCCGGCCCCGATCCCTGCTCGGATCCCTGCTCGGATCCCTGCTCGGATCCCTGCTCGGATCCCTGCTCGGATCCCGGGGAGGCGTCGCTCACGCGGACGCCCCCCGGCGGGCCACCTCGCCCGCGAGCTCGTCGGCGAAGTCATCCAGCGGCACGTCCTTGCGCTGGTCGCCCTGGCGCGGCCGCACCGCCACGGTGCGCCCCTCCGCCTCGCTGTCGCCGACGATCAGCTGGTAGGGCGCCTTGAGCAGCTGGTGCTTGCGGATCTTGGCGCCCATCGTGTCGTCGCTGTCGTCCACCTCGACGCGCAGGCCGCGCTCGGCCATCGCCGCCGCGACCTCGCGGCCGTAGTCGACGTGGCGGTCCGACACCGGGATGACCACGACCTGCACCGGCGCGAGCCAGGTCGGGAACGCGCCCGCCGTCGACTCGAGCAACACGGCGAAGAACCGTTCGACCGAGCCGAACAGCGCGCGGTGGACCATGAACGGGCGGTGCTCCGCACCGTCCGAGCCGGTGTAGACCATGCCGAAGCGCTCGGGCAGGTTGAAGTCGACCTGGATGGTCGACAGCTGCCATTCGCGCCCGATCGCGTCGCGCGCGTGCACGTCGATCTTCGGCCCGTAGAACGCGCCCTCGCCCGCGTCGATCTCGTAGCTCATGCCCGAGGACTCGACCGCCTGCTTCAGCGCGTCCTCGGCGTAGGCCCACTGCTCAGGGGTGCCGATCGACTTCGCGGGCCGGGTCGACACCGCGACGCGCGACGGCTCGCCCAGGCCGAACGTGCGCAGGACGTCGCGCGCGAAGTCGAGACAGCCCGCGACCTCGGCCGCGACCTGCTCGGCGGTGCAGAAGATGTGCGAGTCGTCCTGGGTGAACCCGCGCGCGCGCAGCATGCCGTTGACGACGCCCGAGCGCTCGAAGCGGTAGACCGTGCCGAGCTCGGAGATGCGCAGCGGCAGTTCGCGGTAGCTCCGGGTCCGCGCGCCGAACGCCATGATGTGGAACGGGCAGTTCATGGGCTTCAGCCGGTAGGTCGCGGCCTCGACCTCCATGCCCGGGAACATCAGGTCGCCGTAGTTCTCGAGGTGGCCCGAGATGCGCCACAGCTCCTCGCGCGCGACGTGCGGGGTGTAGACCGGCTGGTAGCCGCGGCGCATCGTCTCGGCGCGGATCCAGTCCTCCATCTCCTTGCGGACGATGGCGCCGCGCGGCAGGAAGATCGACAGGCCCGGGCCGAGCTCATCGGGGAAGTGCACCAGCTCCAGCTCGCGGCCGAGCTTGCGGTGGTCGCGTGCGCGCGCCTCCTCCAGCCGGACGAGGTGCGCCTCGAGTTCCTTCTTGGTCTCCCACGCCGTGCCGTAGATGCGCTGGAGCATCGGCCGCTTCTCGTCGCCCCGCCAGTACGCGCCGGCGACGCGCATCAGCTTGAAGCTCGGCACCCACTTGGTGGTCGGCAGGTGCGGGCCGCGGCACAGGTCGGGCCACACCGATCCGTCGGGGCGCACGTTCTCGTACACGCTGATGACGGTGCTCGCGGGATCCACGTCGGTCTGCTCGTCGTCGCCGTCGACGTCCTCGCCGCCGGTGGCGCGGTCGATGATCTCGAGCTTGTAGGGCTGGTCGGCGAACAGCGCGCGCGCCTCGTCCGCGGACAGCTCACGACGGCGGAACTGCTGGTTCTCGCGGATGATCTCGTGCATCCGGTCTTCGATGCGCGCGAGGTCCTCGGGCGTGAACGGCTGCGTGACATCGAAGTCGTAATAGAAGCCGTCGGTGATCGGCGGGCCGATCGCGAACTTGGCTCCGGGGAACAGGTCGGTGACCGCCTGGGCCATGATGTGCGCGACCGAGTGGCGCAGGATGTGGCGCCCCTCCTCCCCCGCCACCGGGATCGGTTCGAGCGTCGCGCCGTCGGCCACCACCGTGTTGAGGTCGCGCGCCTCGCCGTCGATGCGCGCCGCGATCACCTGGCCCTTGACCAGCCCGAGCGCGCCGAGCGCCTCCTGCGCCGTCGCGCTGTCCGGCAGGCTCGCGCTCTCGCCGGACGGGCCCTTGACGGTGATCATCGACTCGACTCCTCGTGCGCCGCCGAAGTTTGGTCGGATCACGCTCACATATGAGCGTGATCTACCACGTTGATCGGAATCTTCCAGGTTGGAGGATACGGTCAGGCGGCGTCGAGGAAGAACGGGCGGCCGAGGCCGTCGGCAAGCTGCGGGCTCTGCCGCTGCGTCGTGCGGGCGTGGGCGCGCGGCGCGTTCCAGGCGTACGCCTCCTGCACGCTCACCCGGCCGTCGCCGTCGCTGTCGCCGTGCCCGTCGCGCAGCGCCTCGGCGAACATGAACCAGCCCTGCACCGAGTGGCCCACCTCGGGGTCCTCGTAGGACTTCTGCCGCTGGGTCGACGAGTACGTGACGACGCGGCCCGCGCGTTCCATGCCGGGATCGTTCATGCCGCCCGAATGGCAGCCCTGGAACGACGCCCACATCCGCGACGCGGGGATGGCGTTGAGCATGCGCGCCATGTCCGAGTCCCAGATGAAGCGGTTGTCGGCCGGCCACAGGCCCGAGTCGCGCGCCTCGCCGTCGGCGTCGGGGTCGCCGTTCTGGTAGCGCATGTGCCCCGAGAAGCTGAACACCACGGCGGAGCGTTCTGTGGTGGACCGCGCGAGCCATTCGAGGCCGCGCACGATGTTGTCGTGGGTGCCCTGGCGGTCCAGCAGCAGCAGGATGTGGTCCTCGCGCCAGCCTGCGCGCAGCAGGAGCTGCTTGAGCAGCTCGGCGTCCGCGCGCGAGCCGATCGTGTCCTTGGTCCGGCCGACGTAGTCGTTGACCCCGACGATCACGGCCCAGTGCATGCTCGCCCGGTCGCCGTCCACCTGGCGCGCGGCGGCCTGCGCGGGGAACTGCTCGCGGAAGATGCGCTCGCTCTCGGTCTCGGCCGCGGCTGCGCGCATGCGTGGCTCGGGCGGCGGCGGTGGTGGCGCAGGGGGAGGTGGCGGTGCGGAGGCGGCAGCCGGGGAAACGGACGCGGGCGCCGGCGCGGGGGCGGGGGCCGCGGGCGCCGGGGCGTCCGGACGCCGGGACGGCGCGCTCGACGGCGGCGCAGCCTGCGCGGCGGCCTCCGTCGTCGTTGTCACGACGACATCCATGACGGGCGCCGCAGCGGGGGCGGGCGTCCAGGGGGCGACGGTCTCGGACGGGCTGAACGCGACCTCGGCGGGTCCCTCGCCGTCCGGGCGGTTCCTGGCGGCCAGCGTGGTCAGGCCGCCGGCGAGCTCGAGGACGAGCGCGACGGCCACGACCGCCACCCAGCGGTCGCTCCACAGCGCGTTGCCCCACCTGGTCCCGCTCAGCTGAACCCACTCCTGCCATGTGTCCGTAGCGCGCAAGTACAACGACGCAAGCGAACGCCGCACCCCTCAGTACGCGCCTACCCCCGTGGCACTGACGCAACCCGGTCCCAACCGAACAATACGGCAGGGGACCCACCCTCCATGGTGCCTGGCCGGAGCCGCGCGCACCATTGGCCAGCGATTGGCTGGACATTGGTCCTGCGGCCCGCTTCAGGCGATACTTGCGGGCCTGTCCACTGCGCCTCTTCCCAGGGAGCCCTCCATGCCAGAGCCCGTGATCGTCGCCACCGCCCGCACGCCCATCGGCCGTGCGGTCAAGGGATCCCTCCGCGAGATGCGCCCGGACGACCTGGCCGCCTTCGCCATCCAGGCGGCGATGGACAAGATCCCCGGGCTCGAGCCCGCACTGGTCGAGGACGTCATGCTCGGCTGCGGCCTGCCCGGCGGCGAGCAGGGCTACAACATGGCCCGCGTCGTCACCACGCTGCTGGGCTGGGACACGGTGCCCGGCACGACGATCACCCGCTACTGCGCCTCGTCGACGCAGACCATGCGCATGGCCGCCCACGCCATCAAGGCCGGCGAGGGCGACGTGTTCATCGCCGCGGGCGTCGAGTGCGTCAGCCGCTACGGCAAGGGCAGCTCGGACGGCCTGCCCGACACGATGAACCCCAAGTTCACCGACGCGGTCGCGCGCACGGCGCAGCGCTCCATGGGCAGCGAGCCGTGGTCCGCGCCGCAGGGCCTGCCCGACATCTACATCGCCATGGGCCAGACCGCCGAGAACGTCGCGCAGCTCGAGGGCGTGTCGCGCCAGGAGCAGGACGAGTTCGCGGCGCGCTCGCAGCAGCTCGCCGAGGAGTCGATCAAGAACGGCTTCTGGGAGCGCGAGATCAGCCCGGTCACCACGCCCGACGGCAACATCGTGACGCAGGACGACGGGCCCCGCCCCGGCACGACGGTCGAGAAGCTGTCGCAGCTCCAGCCGGTGTTCCGCCCCGACGGCACCGTGACCGCCGGCAACGCCTGCCCGCTGAACGACGGCGCCGCCGCGGTGGTCGTCATGAGCGACACGAAGGCCGCCGAGCTGGGGCTCACGCCGCTGGCGCGGATCGTGTCGACCGGCGTGTCGGGCCTGAACCCCGAGATCATGGGCCTCGGCCCGGTCGAGGCGTCGCGCCAGGCGATGAAGCGCGCCGGGCTGACCGCCGCCGACATCGACCTGTTCGAGATCAACGAGGCGTTCGCCGCCCAGGTGCTGCCGTCGGCCAAACAGCTCGGCATCCCGATGGACAAGCTCAACATCCACGGCGGCTCGATCGCCGTGGGCCACCCGTTCGGCATGACCGGCGCGCGCATCATGAACACGCTGCTCAACGGCCTGCAGACCACCGGCGGCCGCTACGGCCTGGAGACGATGTGCGTCGGCGGCGGCCAGGGCATGGCGATCATCGTGGAGCGGCTGGGCTAGATGGCGGTCAAAATCGTCCCGTCGGTCCTCCCCGCGGACTTCGCGCGCCTGGGTGAGGACTGCGTCGCGCTCGAGAAGGCCGGCGTCGACCGCATCCAGTGGGACGTGATGGATGGGCGCTTCGTACCGAACCTGACGTTCGGCCCCGACGTGATCGCCGCGTGCCGGCCGCTGGTGCAGGTCGGCTTCGAGGCCCACCTGATGTGCGAACGGCCCGAGGAGCTGATCCCCCGCTACGTCCAGGCCGGCTGCGAGCTGATCATCCTGCACCCCGAGACGCTGCTCCAGCCCCACCGCACCTACCAGTGGATCCGCGACGAGCTCGGGGCCAAGGCGGGCATCGCCCTGTCCCCCGGCACGCCGCTGTCACTGGCCGAGCACTCCCTGGACCTGATCGACCTCCTGCTGATCATGACCGTGAACCCCGGCTTCGGCGGCCAGGCATACATCGCCTCGATGGAGCCGAAGATCGCCGCGGCCCGGGCGATGATCGACACGTCGGGCTTCGACATCGAGCTCGAGGTCGACGGCGGCATCGGCCCGGACACGATCGCGGGCGCGGCCGCCGCGGGCGCCACCACGTTCATCTCGGGCTCTGCCTTGTGGAAGTACCCGTCGTTCAGCGACGGCGTCACCGACCTGCGCGCCCGAGCCGAGGCCGCCCACCCCCGCTGACCCCCGCGTACCCATGCACCCACCTCGGGTGGGTGCAACGGCGACGGCATCCCGTCGCGGCTGCACCCACCTGGAGTGAAGGAGATGGTCAGTCCGGGTGCGGCACCGCGATGACCTCGAGCCCGTCGATGTCGGCGAAGTCCGCAGGGTTGCAGGTATGCAACGGAAGGTCGTTGGCGAGGGCGACCGCCGCGATCATGGCGTCAAAGGTTCTGGCCTGCGATTTCCTCCCGCTGCGCCGGAGTGATGCCGCGACGCGCGCGAACGCACGGGCGGCGGCCGCGTCGAACGGCAGCGGATCGAACGCCGCCTCTGCCTGCTGCACCTCAGCCTGGCGAGCGGCTTGCTCCCGTGCATCCGACGTGACCAGCGGCCCGACCGACAACTCGGCCAGCGTGACGGCGCTGATCAGGGGCTGCTCCGGCAGCGATTCCTCTGTCAGGCGCGAGAGGAGGATGACGGTGCTGGTGTCGAGGAGGCCGCGGACGGCGCGGGCGGTCACAGCGACGAGTCGAGCACGGCATCGATGTCGGCGCGAAGTTGCTGAGGATCCACGAGCGGCAGGTTGCGCCACTGCGCCAGCAGGACGCGTGCCGTGAGCGGGGGCCGCGCCAATGGCCTGAGTTCCGCAACGGGAATGCCCGCCCGGGTAATCCGCATCGTCTCGCCGCCCGCGACGCGCTCGATCACCTCACCACCGTGATTGCGTAGTTGCCGCACGGTCACGTCCTCCATGAGTTGGACAGTATCACATGTGAGACAACTTGCCTTGGTCCGCCAGGATCGCATGATCTCGACCCATTCGCGCCCGCCGACACCAATCTGTGGATGAGGCCCAACTTCCACGACCTCGACAGCGACACGAGTCGTCCACAGGGTTGACGGATCGCCCCTTGAGGTTTGCGCGGCGCGGACGCAGGCTGCGGGGACAGCCGCGGCGACACGCGCCACATCAACGGGAGGAACCGCCATGTTCGTTCAGTTCATCCGTGCCCAGGTTGGCGACGAGGCGGCGGTCCGCCGCACGATGGAACGCTGGGAGCAGGAGTTGCGGCCCGGCGCCGACGGCTTCCTCGGTTCCACCACCGGGATCACCACCGCCGGCGAGATGGTCGCCGTGGTTCGCTTCGCGAGCGAGGAGCAGGCGCGGCGCAACAGCGACCGGCCCGAACAGGGCGCGTGGTGGGCCGAGCTGGAGAAGGCGTTCGCGGGCCCGGCATCGTTCCTCGAGTCGGGCGACGTGGACGTGTCGATGGGCGGCGGCAGCGACGACGCGGGCTTCGTGCAGATCATGATCGGCCGCGGCGATCGCGCGGCGGCGACGGCGGCGAACAGCCCGGACGCCGAGGCGATCCTGCGCCGCGAACGGCCCGACGTTATCGGCAGCCTGACGCTGTGGGCCGACGACAGCCGCTTCGTCGACGTCATCTACTTCACGTCGGAGGCCGATGCACGCGCCGCCGAGGCCGGTGAGCGTTCCGAGGAGGGCCGCGAGCTGTTCGAACAGTTCCAGCAAGCGATGCCGGTGGAGGAGTTCCTCGACCTCCCCGACCCCACCCTCAGCTAGGACTTGACCTTTTCGTAGGTCTTTCGTAATATTACGGAAGACCTACGAAGGGGCGTCTGGTGGGGACACGATTTTTCCGGCACGGTGAGCTGCATTTGGTGCTGCTCGCTCTGCTGGACCGCCGCCCGATGCACGGCTACCAGCTGTTGCGCGAGCTCGCGCAGCGCTTCGCCCCGGCGTGGACCCCCTCACCCGGCAGCATCTACCCAGCCATCGACGCGCTGACGGCTGAGGGTCTGCTCCGGGCGGCCGACGACGGCGGGCGCACCGTGTTCGCCGTCACGGCCGAGGGGTCGGCCGCGCTGGAGCGCCGCACCGACCTGATCGCAGAGATCGAAGCACGCACCGGCATCCGGCTCCGGCCGCACGACGCCGTCGACGCCGCCGTCGAGCGGCTGCTGGTCGCGGTGCGCGAGTCGGAGCGCCACTCGGGGGCGACAGAAGTCGTCGCCGTGCTCGAGCGCACCGCCGCGGACCTCAATGCACTCACGTCTGAAAGGGGAACGCGATGAGCCAGGACGCACTCGACAGAGCAGTGGAGAGGACCCGTGCAGAACGCCGCGAGCGCCGTGCCCGCCGGGCGCGGGCCTGCTTCCGCGGCCACGCGCGCATCTATCTGATTGTGAACCTGGGGCTGGTCGCTGGCTGGACGGTCGATCGCCTGCTGACCGGTGAGCAGAACCCGTGGTTCCTCGGGACGCTGATCGGCTGGGGTATCGGCCTGCTCGCGCACTGGATCCTCGCGCGCCCCGCCTTCCGCCCCTCGGACCAACTCAGCAAGGTCGGCGAAACCCTGGCTACCGATAACGCGCTGGACTTCGAGGACTCCGGTTGGTCGGGGGATCTGGACGCCATGCGTCAGGATCTGCCCCCCGAGGCCGTGTGACCTTTCTCGACACCGCCACCTAAGTCGAGTTCTTCCGCGCGACCGGCAGTGCCCACCATCTGTGGCAGCGCGAGGCGATCACTCAAGCGGCATGCCTGGACTGAACCGATCCTCTTCGAACCCATCTCCGGCGCGGGTTCAGCCGAACAGGCCACGACCCTGCACTCCCTCCTCCTCCGAGGACCGGGACTGCCGCTCCTCGGGCTTGCGGATTGGGACGACGCGGCCGCGCTGTACCGGCGCACCCGGTCCAAAGGACTGACCGTCCGCTCGACCAACGACTGTTTGATCGCCACCGTCGCGATCCGGACCGGGACGCCGCTGATGGCTCGAGACCGCGATTTCGCAGCATTGGCGACCGTATCGGATCTGACGCTGGTCGATCCGACGCATGACGCCGTGATGTGTGGGCCCAGCCTTCCACTATGCGAACCGCGAGGCGCTAGTTCACGGCCAACCGCTGGCACTCGCCGCGGCCCACGCCAGGACACGGAGCCAACGCGGCACGAGCCTGCATGAAGAGGTGGTCGCAGCAGTCTTGCGGATCCGAACCCGGACCGGCGTAGAGACAGTCCCATGACATCGATGTGGTGGATCGCCGCGACGTTCGCAGTGGGCTTGATCACAGATCTCAGTAACACAACCCCCCACAGACCCTCGACGGTGACGATGGCGTACGCCCTCTGGAACTCCGTTGGTGGCGATTGCCCAACGGGGCGGAGAGTCTCGGCGGGCCAAGGGTTCCGGGCAGAAGTCTCCCAACGATGCCGACGACGAAGGTCCTCTGCTAGGGTGGCACGCGAGCGAAATCACAGCAGTCGTGGGGACGGCACGGGGGAGTTCAATGGGGAACCTTTTCAGGTCGCGTCTTGGCATGGGCGGTCGGCGTCTGGCAGCAGCGGGTACTGTCTTCGCCCTCGCGATGATCGGGTTGGGACTGGGCGCGCCGGTGAGTGCGCTCGGCGAGTTGCAGCTGCGAGTGGGTGACCCAGGCGCACAGGACGAACCCCGGGTCCTGCCGGATGCACCACCAGCGTTCCGGCAGGTTCCCGGCGAGGTGTTCGCGTTCGACGACAATCGCCTCATCCCGCCCCATCATGGCAACACGGTGCATGCAGCACAGCCACTCGTCGCCACAGTCCGAGTTCCCGGCGGGCTGAATCCGGCCAGCGTGACGGCGGCGGTGAGAACCGTCGATGGCGACAGGGTGGCCGAACCGCCCGTCGTGGTGTCGCCGATTGACTCGACCACGTACGCGCTGAGAACCCCACCCGTGCCGCTTGCTGTCGACACTCGCTACATCGCGGAAATCTCTCTGCGCGATGCGCAAGGCGACGCCGCAAGCATGCAGTGGACCTTTCGCCGGATTGACTTTGCCGTAGGCGCCACTACTGCCACAGTGGACCAGACCGACGGCATGTGGAGAGAAGACACCGGCGAGTGGGTCTTCCTGCCTCAAGTCCGGGTGCGCGGCTTCGAGGTGCAGTCGTCCGGCACGGAACACAGCGGCTGGGGTCCAGTGGGTCAGCGCGTGCCGTTGTCCACGGCCGAGGTGGTGTACCAGCGGTCAGGCACAGGCGAGACCGTTGTGGCGCGGCCATATTCCGAAGATCACGCCGTCACCGTCTACAAGCCGTATGGCAAGGCTCGGGAGGAGGGTGCGACGTCCGTGACACTCCGGGGACGCGAGGTGTGGCTGCCGCCACTCGCGTTGCGGCTGCCGGCCGACGCGGTTGATCCCAAGGTTCGCATGACTTCGACCCCGACTGTGTCCGTGGTTCCTGCCGAGGACTGTGCCGTGCCGAGCCCGGCGATGCCGTCATGCACGCCTGATCCGCTGCGGTTTTTCCTGCCGGAAGACTTCGCATCCAGCCTCTATCGTCTGCCGGGTGAGTTGGACGTGCCGGCGGAGCGCTCGGCAGCGGACAATCCGCTCACCGAGCCGCTGGGCGAACTGCCCCTGTATCTCGCAGAACTCATCGACCCCGTTCCCAACGGGCTGGCCGACAGCGTCGCTACGCCCTACTGGCGCCCGCTCGTCGCCAACAGCCGCGGGTTCGCCACCGGCGCTTGGCACTCGCCGAAATCGTGGGCCGACTACTGGCTTTGGGTGCTATTCGAAAATTGGCAGGGATGGCAGTGCATCGAGAATCCCGACAACTGCATCCCCAATTACGCCGAAGGCGCGGGTTATCAGAGCAATCTGCCCGTTGAGACGCCCCAGGCTTTCGGTGCGCTCTGCGCGGCCGGGTACCCCTGTACCGCTGCGGCGGCGCAGGACGCGGAGACGGAACAGCTCCGCAGGGACTGCCTGCAGATCAATGGCGAGGAAAAGCGGACCCCGGGCAAGAACTGCCGCCAGTTCAACGTGGTCCACTACATGCGAGTGGGGCACTTGGTTCAATCGGGCAGCCCATCGAAATTCGATTTTCAAGTAGTGGTTCGCAGTCAGATCGGCTATATGCACTGGTTCACGGCCGCGCCCAATGACCGGCTCGGCATCACCTGGCAGGACGACGTCGGCTGGCAGGTTCGCCGGGACCAGTACGACCACCTCAAGCTCAGCCGCTACGACGTGTACTACTGCGACGGCCGAGAGCAGGACCAGCCGATCGACCAGCAGGTGCAACTTGTGGTGAGCGACCAGGTGAGCGGATACGACACGGACATCTCGCTGAACCCTTACGGAGCTGCGTACCAGGATGCGGCCCAGTACAAGCCGTCATCCCAGGTGAACATGCCCTCGCAGTACGCGACGTGCTACTACTACTGGCCGTACGCTGGCGCTGTTTCCCGAGTGACCCGGCCCGCCTTTGCCCGGCAGACCACCATGATGATCAGCGCTTGGGCGTCGACATACGCCAATCAGTTCTACGGCACTTCCATCGCTAGCGTCGGGCACATCTGGCGCACGTACGCCTTCCAATGGAAGCCGACCTTCCGACCCTTCGGTGGCATGCGGGGCGTCCTCAGCGCGCTCTTCGCCTTCGCTCCGTATGAGGAGGACAAGTCCTCCGAGATTCACTGGGATACCTATTACGAGTACGGGTTCTAGATGGGTCTTCAGGCACGTCGCGCGGGATCGGCGCTGACGCTGGTCGCCTTCGTCGGACTGGCAGGCTGCTCACCGTCGAACCAAACCACGCCGGGCGTCATGACCGTCGAGGGAGAGGGAGCGGCGGCACCCCCCACTACTGGGGAACGTCTCGACACGCCCCCTCCCGGTCTGGAGCTGGAGCGGGTGACCGTCGAGCGCGGCGAAGACGAGGTCCGGGTGCACGTCGTACCGCGGGAAGCGCCGGCGTCGCGAGGGGCAAGTGCCCCGCCCAGCGGGCTGCCACTGTGGTCATTCGCCGTATGGACCCAGAGTGAGAAGGGCAACGACGAGCCGACCTACTGGGTAGCCGTCTCTGCGGACCCGGCGACCACACCCGGCGCAGCCGACCCCCTGGCGGTGTGGCTGTGCGACGGCGACACCCTTCGAAAGACTCCCGGGACCGCGGAGTGCGGGGAACGATCACCCAACTCGGCCGCGCGATTCCGGGACGAAGCCATCGAGGTACGCATCCCGGCAGCGGAACTACCCGGGCTCGGACCGGTCTTCTGGTGGAGCGTCACGGCCGCCGCAGGGGTCCACGCAGGCGCACCGCCTTGGATCCACTGTGTGCCACGCTGCGCGCTCGGCGACTGGCGCTTTCCCCCTGCCAGCGCCCGCGTCCGATTCGGCTGAAAGGCAGCAGCTCCCAGCCGTCGCCGGCTCGGCTGATCAAGAGCTTGTCCGCCTAGGACTTCCAATCGTGGCCCGGCATGGTGCGGCGCATGAACTCGTCGAAGAGCGGCACGGTGAACACTGTATCGCCGTGGCTCGGGCTCCACACCATGCCTTCTGCGATGAGGTTGCCTCGCGCAGGGCCATGCGACGTCACTTTGACTCCGAGTTGCTTCGCGACGTCACCCGACCGATGAGGTCCCGGACCGAGTTCCGACATCGCTCGCAGGTACCTCTTCTCCGCGGCGCTGCCGGACTGGTGACCGATCAGCTGCTGCGCCGTCTTTGACCAGGCCGCACTCCCAGGTTCAGGGTCGGTTTGAACGTCGAGACGATGGTGGGCCCGAGAGGTTTTGAACCTCTGACCTCTCGCGTGTGAAGCGAGCGCTCTCCCACTGAGCTACGAGCCCTTGCGTGGGCCAGGATAGCCGCCGGGCCTCCCGTGACCAAAGGCGGCGCGAATCGCTACGAGGCGGGGGCCTTCACGACCGGCTGCGCGCGAGCCGACGGCGGCTCAGGCAACAGCGTCGCCTCGAACAGCGTCGTGCCACTCAGCTCGTCCGCCGCCTGGTCGGTCGGCAGCATCAGCAGCACCCGCTCGGAGCCCTCGGGGAAGTCGATCAGCGTGAACAGTCGGCCGTCCGTCGGGCGTACCGGCGCGCGGAACACCGACCGCCCGTCGGCGTTCACCAGGTACAGCACGTACACGCGCTTGTCGTCCAGCCCGTCGACCAGCAGAACCAGGGCTCCGCCGTCGGTCTTGGCCTGCGCTCGGATCGTCCCGGCGCGCTGCAGCACCGTCCCGGCCGTCCCGAACTCGAGCACCGACGCGGCCTCGGCGCTGCGCGTCATGTCGCGAGCGACGCGGGCGCTGGTCTCGCGCAGCGTCACGTTCCACGCCAGCAGCGCGAGGATCGCCGCCACACCGAGCACCGTCAGGATGCGCGGGCGGACAGGGCGCGACGACTCGTGCTCCCCCAACTCGTCGTGGCCGTGCTCGCGCCGCTTGGTCTCGGTCGCCCGTGCCGCACGGACCCGCCGCTCGTCGCGCTCCACATCGGCGAGGTCGTGCGCCAGCGCCCGCAGTTCGCCCACACGGGCGCGGCACATGGGGCATTCGAGCAAGTGCGAGCGGAAATCGCGTCCCTCGACCTCGTCCAGGCCGCCCAGAACATGCGCTACGGCCATTTCCTCGTAGCGGCGGTGCTGGTCGGCCGGGTTTCCCGCTTCCATCGGCTCAGGATACCCCCGACCCGGCGGCGGCGGTCCCATGAATCCGGCGGGTGGCGGTTTCCGGCCTCGGGACGACGGCGACGGGCGCCAGCATCTCGGCCACGGCGTGTTCCAACCGCTCGACCTCGTCCTCCTGGTCGAGCAGCCGCTGCACGGCGGCGGCGCGTTCGTCGGGCTGCACCATCCACGCCTCGAGCCAGCCCAGCCCGGCGACCAGCACCAGCAGGAGCACGGGGAAGCCGATCACCAGCGCCACGCCGACGTCGAGTTCCATACCTGCCCCTTTGCGGGCGCCTGCCCGGGATCGTGACGCCATGTGTTCCCTCCGGGCCGCGCGAGAAACCGGGCGGTCCGGGCAGGCGCGCCTACACTGCGCTCGCCCTGAGACCCGAAAGGACCGCTGCGTGCCCGACGCCCGCCCGCCAGGCGACGAGGCGACCCCGGACGACGGGTTCGGTCCCCCTCTGCGTGGCGGTCCCGGTGGAACCGCGGAGACCGCGTCACCCCCGCCCCCCGCCGCCGGCGCGCCTGGACCGGCGGGCGAAGGCTTCGGCCCGGTCCTGCGCGGCCACGCCCCGCCGATCCGCCCGCCCGGCCTTCCCGCGCTGCCCAAGCCGAAACGGCCGGGCAGGCTGCTCGCCCGCCTTGCGATCCTCACCATCCTGCTGCTGGCGCTCCCGATCGTGCTCGGCGGCGCGCTGCTGTTGACCACCAGCGGCCGCATCACTCGCATCCCGGTCGACGGACTCGCGGCGAGCGCCCCGGCAATGAACGTCCTGCTCGTGGGCACGGACAGCCGCGAAGGCTTGACCGCCGAGGAGCTCCTCGCGCTGGGCACCGAGGCAGTGGACGGGCAGCGCACCGACACGATCCTGCTGCTGGCCATCTCGGGTGGGCGCGCCGCGATGCTGTCGTTCCCCCGCGACCTGTGGGTCGAGCGCTGCGACGGTACGCGCGGGCGCATCAACACGGCGCACGCCCTGGGCGGGGCCGCCTGCCTCGTGCGCACGGTGACGCGCACCACCGGCGTGCCGCTCACCCACTACGCCGAGGTCAACTTCGTCGGCTTCCTGCGCATGGTCGACGCGGTCGGCGGCGTGTCGCTGTACCTGTCCGAGCCGATGGTCGACCGCTTCGCCGGCGTCGACCTGCCCGAAGGCTGCGTGACGCTCGACGGGCGCAAGGCCCTGGGCTTCGTGCGCGCGCGTCACGTGGACAGCGACCTCGGGCGCATCGCGCGCCAGCAGCGCTTCCTCAAGGAACTCGTCGCCGAGATCGCCCAGCCCGCCACCGTGCTCAACGTGCCGCGCCTGTTCGCGACCGCCCACGCCGGGGCGAGCGCGCTCACCGCCGACGAGGACCTGGGACCGGTCGAGCTGCTCAAGCTCGCGCGCGGCGCACGCGGCATGGCCGGCGGCGGCATCGCCAGCTACACCGTGCCTGCGGTCGCCGCGCGCAAGGGCGGCGCGGCCGTGCTCGTGCCCGCCGAGCGCGAGGCCGCCGACATCTTCGCGGCGTTCGCGACCGGCGACGTGCTGGGCGCGAGCGGGGCCCTGCCCGAACCCGCCGACGTCACCGTGTCGGTGCGCAACGGCGCGGGCATCCCCGGCCTGGCGGGCATCGTGGCCGACGAGCTGCGCGCGCAGGGCTTCGCGATCAGCGACGTCGGCAACGCGAACACGGTGGGGCGCACGGTCATCCGCCATGCCCCCGATCAAGAGCTCGCCGCACGCCGCCTCGCCGAAGCCGTCCCCGGCGCGGTGCTGGAGGTCCACGGCGCCGGCACGCCGCTGACGCTGGTACTGGGACCGCGCGAACCGTCCGCCGCACCCCCGGCGAGCCCGGCTCCCGGCGAGCAGCCGCCCGCCCCGGCCATCGGCGCCGGCGAGCCACCGGCGGACTGTTGAGCGGGCCCGAAGCGCCTCCGGAACTTAAGCCGGACGACCCCGCGCCGTCAGTGAGCGGTGTGGATCTCTACTCGATCGCCGACCTGCACGCCTACGCCGACTTCACCCAGACGGTGCAGCCGACCCTGGCGTTTTTGCAGTCGCGCCTTGGCTTCGACTGCTGGACGGTTGCCCGCAAGCTCGACGACGAATATGTGATCCTCGCCGCGCACGACCGCAGTTACGGCCTGGCCGGCGGGGAGATCTTCCGCTGGTCGGACTCGCTGTGCGCCCGCATGGCACTGGGCCTCGGCCCGCGCGTGGCGCCGTCGCTCGCATCGGTCCCCGCCTACGCCCGCGCCCCGTTCGTGCGCGACACCCCCGTCGGCGCCTACCTCGGTGTGCCACTGCACGGTCCCGACGGCGACCTGATCGGCTCGCTGTCGGCCATGCACCCCACCGAGATGGCCGATTGGGTGCGCGGCGAGCAGACGCTGGTCGAGCAGATCAGCCGCCTGGTCGGGGCGAACCTCGCCGCGCACCTGGCGGTCACCGAGCGCAGCCGCCTCGCCGAGCGTGCCCTGCTCGAGGCCTCTACCGACCCGCTGACCGGCATCGGCAACCGCCGCGCGTGGGAGTGGGTCATCGAAGCCGAGGACGAGCGCTGCGCCCGCTTCGGCCGGCCCGCGTCCGTGCTGTCGATCGACCTCGACGGCCTGAAGTCCGTGAACGACCGCCTGGGCCACAGCGTCGGCGACGACATGATCCGCCGCGCCGCCACCGCGATCAGCAAGGCCGTCCGGGCGCACGACGTGGTCGCGCGCCTGGGCGGCGACGAGTTCGGCGTGCTGGCGATCGAGTGCGACGCCTCCGCCGCGCGCCGACTCGCCAAGCGCATCGCGCGCTCGCTCAAGAGCGACGAGATCCAGGCGTCCATCGGCCTTGCGACCCGCACCGACGAGCAGACGCTGTCGGCGGCCTGGGTCGAGGCGGACCTGGCGATGTACACCGCCAAGCGCCACCTCCGCACGACCTCCCTCTGAGCCCGCGCTGTCAGTGGTTGTAGGGGCGGTCGTCGGCCTGGCTCCACTCCACAAAGAACAGTCCCTGCGCCAGGCCAACGAACAGCCCCCAGCTTTCTCCATCAGCGGCTCGCCCCCGCAACCCGCGCACGGGCAAAGCGTGTCGGCGCACATCGCCAGGTCCTGGAACGCTGAGGGGTGGGGGCCCGTCGCTCTCGGCGCAGCGACTGTTCTTTGTGGAGCGGAGCGAGAGCGACGGGCCCCCACCCAAGCGCCGCTGG
>Ga0299913_10000682_pt1 | contig 22670 bp, 15 predicted proteins | sample RVTome_9_FD_201360 | JGI IMG/M metagenome (GOLD analysis project Ga0299913, IMG submission 201360) | Soil microbial communities from uranium-contaminated site in the Upper Colorado River Basin, Wyoming, United States - RVT155D38 (version 2) ... | reverse complement strand
TGGCGAGCTGATCATCATCCTGCTCGTCCTTCTCCTGCTCTTCGGCGCTACCAGGCTCCCGAAGCTCGCTCGTTCGATGGGTCAGGCGGGCAAGGAGTTCAAAGAGGGGATGAAGGAGGGCTACAAGGAGCAGCCGGTGGAGGGGCCGTGCCCGTTCTGTGGGGTCGCGGTGCCGGCCGACTCGAAGTTCTGTCCCGGCTGCGGCAAGAGCGCGGCCGAGATCGTGGCCGAGAAGAGCAAGGAACCGAAGAGCGCCTAGTCGTAGCTACGGCGTCAGGACGACCTTCATCGCCTCGCGCGATCTGAACAGCTCGTAACCCTCCTCGGCACCCTCGAGCGGAAGCCTGTGGGTGATCAGGCGCGTCGGATCGATCGAGCCTGCCTGCACCGCGTCCAAGGTGGCGTCCCAGTGCGCCTGTACGTTGGCCATCCCGGAGAACCTCAGGTCGATGCCGCGTATCCATGCGACCCCCATCGGAAGCTCCCAGCGCTCCTGTCCGTAGACGCCGAGGACGGCTATGCGGCCCCCGTCCCGCACGCAACGCAACGCGGACTTGACGACGGGAACCACGCCGACCGCGTCGACGGCGACATCGGCCATCGCTCCCTCGGTCGCGCCGGCGACCTCGGCCTCCGGGGCGATCTCGGAGACGTCCAGGGCCTCGAGCCCTAGGTCGCGCGCGAACGCGACCCGACGTGGGTCGGCGTCCAAGATGAGAACGCGAGCCGCACGCAGGACGGCGGCTTGCGCGGTGAAGAGCCCGACCGGTCCCGCACCGAACACGACCACCACGTCTTCCGCCGAGATCTCCGCCACCTCGACCCCGTAGAACCCGGTCGTGAGGATGTCTCCCGCGAACAGGGCCCTATCGTCGTCGAGTCCCGACGGGATGCGTTTCGCGTTGACCGGAGCGAGTGGGATCCGCACCCTCTCGGCCTGTGCGCCATCCAGGTCTCCGGTCAGGGTTCCCAAGCCCAGCGCTCGTCTGCGTTCGCAGAAGTTGAAGCGCCGGGCGATGCAGGCCTTGCACTCGCCGCACGCGATCAGGAAGGAACCGAGGACGCGCTCGCCGGCGGTGAAGCCCGATCCGTCCCCCGCGTCGTGGACCTCGCCCACGAACTCGTGCCCGATCACGCCACCTTCCCGCATCCCGGGCGTCTTGCCGTCCAGCACGTGGAGGTCTGATCCGCAGATGGACGTGGCCGATACCGACACGACGACGTCGGTATCGGCCTGGATCCGCGGCTCGGCTACCTCGTCCACGCGTACCGAGCCGGGCCCGGCGAATACGACGGCTCTCAACGATCCTCCGAGGGGGAATCGGCAGTCATGAAGGGCGGTTAGTCAACCATGGCGAAACAACGACCGAAGATGGAGACAAGACGTTGGTGACGATGTACTCGACCACCTGGTGCGGCCACTGCCGCCGCCTCAAGCGCCAGATGAACGAGGCCGGGATCGCCTTCGTCGAGGTCGACCTGGACGAGCACCCGGAGCCGAGTGAGCGGATAATCGAGGCCACGGGGGGATTCCGGACCGTGCCCACCCTCGAGATAGGGGGCCGGCTGTTCGTGAATCCGTCGCTCGAGCAGGTCAAGCGGGCCCTCGCGGCTAATTAGTCCTCATAGTAAGGTGCGAACATGACAAACTTCCGAGACCTACTGAAGGAGGCCAGGGCCTCCGCCGGCGAGATCGACGCCGAGGAGCTCAAGGCCAAGCTGGACGCCGGTGAACGCGTCCAGATCCTCGACGTCCGCGAGCAGGAGGAGACCCAGAACGGGATCATCCCCGGGGCGGCGACGCTCGGTCGCGCGCACTTCGAGAGCCGGGTCGAGGACACGATCTCCGAAAAGGACTCACCCGTCGTCGTCTACTGCGCCACCAGCGTGCGGAGCGCCTTCGCCTCCAAGACCCTCCTCGACCTCGGGTACAGCCGGGTGTCGATCCTGCGGGGTGGGTTCGAGCGGTGGAAGGATCTCGGCCTTCAGTTCGACATCCCGCGCGTGCTCAATCCGGATCAACGGCAGCGCTACGCGCGCCACCTGATCCTGCGCGAGGTCGGAGAAGAAGGCCAGCAGAAGCTCCTCGACGCGAAGGTGCTCTCGATCGGGGCCGGGGGTCTCGGCTCGCCTTCGTTGATGTACCTCGCCGCGGCGGGCGTCGGCACGCTGGGCATCGTCGACTCCGATGTGGTCGAGGCCAGCAACCTTCAGCGGCAGATCATCCACAGCACCGAGAAGCTCGGAGTCTCCAAGGCCGAGTCCGCCAAGGAGGTACTGCAGGGTCTCAACCCCGACGTGAAGGTGGAGACCCATCCCTTCCGCATGGACGCGGGCAACGTCAAGGAGCTCATCAGTCAGTACGACGTGATCGTCGACGGGTCCGACAACTTCGACACGCGTTACGTCCTCAACGACGCCGCGGTCGAGCTCCGCAAGCCGGTGATCCACGGCTCGATCTTCAGGTTCGAGGGGATGGTCTCGACCTTCATCCCGTACGAGGGACCGTGCTACCGCTGCCTCTACCCCGAGGCCCCGCCGCCCGAGCTCGCTCCCAACTGCACGGAGGCCGGCGTGCTCGGCGTCCTGCCCGGGATCGTCGGTTGCCTCGAGGCCAACGAGGCGATCAAGCTCGTGGTCGGCTACGGCGAATCTTTGGCCGGCCGCCTCCTTCTCTTCGATGCCGCGGCCACGACCTTCTCCGAAGTGAAGGTGCGGCGCGACCCGAGCTGCCCGGTCTGCGGCGAGGGCGCCTCTCTCACCCGGGCCTAAGCAGGAACGCTCCAGGACCTCCAGAACCATCTTCCGGGACGAATCGGACGATCTCTGGAGGAGTTGTCTTGCGGCGCGTTGGGCTGGCAATGGCCGTACTCGCTGCGCTCTTTGTGCCGATCGAGGGCCCTGCGCATGCGTTGTCGCGTGGGACCACCTTTCCCGCGGCCGAGGACGCGACCGTGGTCGCCGTCATCGACAGCGCTTTCTCGCCCTACCACTGGGACTACCTCGCGTCGAAGATGCCCGTCGACATGCCGTTGGACACCGCACCTGATCGCTGGCTCTCCGGTTTCCCCTCCAAGAGGTCGTTCGCCGGCTATCGATCCCTCGACCTCACTCTTCCCACGAAGGATGAGGCGACGCCGTACGCGAATCTGGACCAACCCGATGAGGAGGCATGGGCCGAGGTCAAGCAGAGCAGCGCAGAGGAGATCAACTACTACTGGATCCCCGGAACGAAAGTCATCGGCGCGCTCGACTTCGCCGGCAACCAGATCCGGGGGGCGCCCAACGCGCACGGCACCGGAACCTCGAGCGTGGCGGTGGGCAACCTCCACGGAACCTGTCCGGAGTGCCTGCTCGTCTTCATCAGCTACGGGGACGCCACGACCGGCGAGGCCGCCATCTCGTGGGCGATGCGGCAGCCGTGGATCGACGTCATCACCAACTCCTACGGCTTCTCTGCCACGCCGGTCACCCGCGATCGGATCTACTCCGGATCCGATACAGCTCTGCAACGCAATGCCAGCGCGCGCGGCCAGACGATCTTCTTCTCGGCCGGAAACGGTTACGAGAACGCCTTTCTCGTTCCGAACGGCACCCTGTTGTCGTCGCAGGAAGGACCCGATTGGATCGTCACCGTCGGCGCGGTCAGCCCGGGTGCCCACGCGAGCTACACGGGTCACGGCAAGCCCGCGGACATCGCGAGCCTCGGCAGCGGTTACCCGTCCGCGTACAACTCTCCGACGGTGTCCGGGTCGGGAGATTTCAGCGGCACCTCGAACGCGACCCCCGTCATCGCGGGCACGTACGCACGCGCGCTGTATCTCGCGCGGCGCGATCTGAACGGTCCCAGTCGCGTTCAGCAGGGTGGGAGGATCGCGTCGGGAGGAGCGTTCCGGTGCGGAAGAGCGCGGCCCAAGTGCGAACTGCGAGACGGCGTACTCACCGCCCAGGAGCTGAGACGAAGGCTCTTCCTCGGCGCAAGGCACACCGAGCCCGGGTTGACTCCCGGAGGGGTCGGGACGCTTCCGGCGATCGGTGAAGAGGAGTTCCTGAGCGAGGGCCACGGCTCCTACTTCGCGCGCGAGACCGGCAAGGTCGGCGCTTGGCTGAAGGAGTTCGAGAGGATCATCGGGCCGCTGGAGGGACGCGCCAAGGAGTTGAAACGCCCCGACGGGGAGCGGGACTGGATGATCGTGGACTCCTGGTGCCGCCAGCATCTCTGGGGTGCGTGGACGGGGGGCTACTACATCGACGGGAAGACGAAGCTTCCGGCCGGCGCCGAGCCGGCATGGCCCGTGCGCTCGACGATCCTGGACGTCTGCCCCCACCTCCAACCGGCTCCCTAACCAGCCGCGATGATGCGTCCATGAGGGTGGTCGTCATCGCCGATACGCACACGAGCGGGTCGTCCAGGCCCGTGCCGGAAGGAGCCTGGCCCTTCCTCGAGACCGCCGATCACATCCTCCATGCCGGCGACGTCACCGACCCAGGCCTGCTCGACGAGCTGAAGGCTCTGGCCCCACTCGATGTCGTCATCGGCAACTGCGACGGTTGGGACATCAGGGACTGGGGTGCGACGCAAGAGGCAAGGGTCGAGCTCGGCGGGATCCGTATCGGCATGCTCCACGACACCGGTGCCACACAGGGCAGGTGGGAGCGCATGAGGGCCCGGTTCCCCGACGAGCGAGTGGTGATCTTCGGCCACTCCCACTTGCCGTTGCTCGAGGATCGGGACGGGTTGCTCCTTTTCAACCCGGGCAGTGCGACCTGGAAGCGGCAGGCGCCGTATACGTCCATCGGACTCCTCTGGATCGAGGCAGGTTCGGTCGAGGCCGAGATAGTCCCCGTCTAGGGCTTTCGAGCTCGACAGGAAGCCAAGCCGCTGCGGAGAACCCCCCGACATCACTCGACCTTCACGCGGGGGAGAAGAAGTTGCGCGCCATCATCCGATCCTTGACCGTGGTCGCCACGGCGTCGGTCCTCGTCGCGGGACTGCTCCCGCGGGTAGTAGCCCAGGTCCCGGCCGACCAGCCGATAAGCAGCTGTTCGTTCGCAGGCTACGGCGATGCCGACGCGACCTATCCGGTTGGTAGCTGGGCGGGGCAGTACGCCAGCGATCGCACGAGCCCGGGAACCGACGTCGATCCCCACGCTCAACAGGTGAAGAAGCAGGGCTCCTACGGCATCCACTCGCGCCTAACGGTGCGCGCGCTGGTGATCCGGGACTGCGAGGGCAACACTGCCGCTCTGGTGAAGAACGACCACTACCTCGCCCAGGATGCGATCCAGCGTCGCATCGGCCAGCTCCTCGCCGAGGCGGATTCTTCGGTGACCTACGAGAACATGCTCACGGCCGCGACCCACAATCACTCCTCGCCTTATCCCGTCACGCCCTCGTGGGGCGTCTGGGCATTCCAGGACGCGTTCAGCCCGCGCGCTTTCGAGTTCTTCGCCCGCAGGTCGGCCGAGGCGATCCTCGAGGCCGAGGCCAACCTCGTTCCCGCGCGCATGGGTGCGACCGAAGTCGCCAACGACATCTTCCATGCGAACATCCCCGGGCCCCAGGGAACGCACGATGGGACCCCGGGTGGCATGCCGCGCTCTTTCGCGGACCATGAGGTCGCGATCATGCGCTTCGACGATGCCGCCACCGGAGAGCCCATCGGAACCTGGGTCAACTACGGCCAGCACCCCGAGTCTCTCGAAGATCACGACCTCATCACCGCGGACTTCCTCGCTCCTCTGGAGCGGATGGTCGGCCGCGAGACCGGCGCCGAGATGGTCTTCAGCCAGGGGGACGTCGGATCGTCCGAGGGGCCTTACGACGGTTGGGGCGGGGTGCCGCGCTGGATGCCCGACGGGACGCGGCGCGCGTGGGCGCACATGGGTTTCGCGCAGATGGAGCGCGGTGCGCGCTACCTCGCCGACTCGATCGTGGAAGGGTTCAACGACATCGGCGCCGGCGGCGGCACCGTCCCTTACACCACGGATTTCGAGGTCGGTTCATACAACGGGTGGATCCCGTTCCCGATGTCACATCCCTATCCGAGCGTCGGCAACTGCCGGACCGAGGAGAGCGTGGAAGGTAACCCCGGAGCGCCCGCCGCCGGCCTGCCGGATTGCCAGCGGATGGAAGGCGGCGACGACAACATCTGGGACAACAGCGGCGTCGAGGACCCGAACGACATGATCTGGGAGAACCTGAAGGAGCACGGCATCCCCCTTCCAGAGAACTACGACGCGCCCAGCTTCACAGGGGTCGAAGAGAACATGCGCTTGCGTCTCCAGGCGGTCCGCGTCGGAGAGGTCGTGATCGGTTCCTGCTCTTGCGAGGCGCGCGTCGACCTGATCCTCAACTTCGAGAGCCGCGCAGACAACGAGGAGGGCAACATCTGGGACGGCTACGAGTGGGATTGCACCCCGGCCGGTGAGCCCTTCGACCCCGAGGCGGAGACCCAATCTCAAGAGGATCGGCAATGGACCTGTAACGGCGGTAACTACACCTTCAGCGACTTCGACTACGCCCGCATGCTGGCCCAGATCCACAACGATGCCGCGGGATGGGACGACCCCGATTACGTTCCCTACGCGAACAGCGAGCCCGCCGAGCTCGAGCTGATAAAGGGCAACTTCACGAAAGAGGAACTCGACGGCGAGACGGGCTTCGAGCTCGCCGTGGGTGTGGGCCACGCCGGCGACTACACCGGATACACCGTGAGCTACCGCGAGTACATGGAGCGAGACGAGTACCGCAAGGCGCTCACCTGCTGCGGCCCACACAGCGCCGACTACATGGTGACGAACCTCGTGCACATGGCGCAGGCTCTTAAGGGCGGTCCGGACCCGGTGGCCGAGAATCAGTACTACCAAGCGCAGGCCGCCGACGAGGCCCGTCAGGTCGCCTTCACGACCGCTCTCGGACAGAGCACCGGAGCCTCGTACGACGCGTGGTACGCGGCCCTGCCCGCCGACGCCAACCCCGGACAGGTGCTCCAGGAGCCCGAGGACATCGCCCGGTACAACGCGGCGACGTTCTCGTGGACGGGTGGGTCGAACGTGGTCGACAACCCCACCGTCGTCGTCGAACGCAAGCAGGGCGACGACTGGGTCCCCTTCGCCGACCAGAGTGGTGAGGTGCAGCTCTTCCTCGACATGCCGGACGACGCGGACGGCGTGCAGGGGGTCGTCGAGACCTACGCGCAGCAGCGAGAATGGCACTGGACCGCGAACTTCGAGGCGTTCTCTCCAGGCCCGCGGCCCGACGTGACCCCCCAGACGCCCGAGGGCACGTACCGCTTCGTCGTCGACGGCACCTATCGCAGGGCTCCTGAGGGCCCCGACGACGCAGCCGCGATAGACGCTCGCAACGTCGCCTACGAGCTCACCTCTGAGCCCTTCGAGGTGTCGCGCTGGAAGGGCATCAAGGTGCTGGACCTCCGCGTCGCTCCGGGGGGCGTGTCGTTCGAGCTGCAAGGCGAGCCCGCGCACCCCGCGCAATCTGCGGGAGGGCCGGCCGACCCTGAGATCTACTACCCGCGCACCTATCAGCCGCACCCCGTGATCCGGTGGATCCGCGACGACGGCGGTGCCGACGTCTGCAAGACCTGCAACTTCCGACCTTGGGCGCGCGGCGCGAACGTCGCGACCGCGACCCTGACGGTGGAGCGCGCCGATAGCTGCGGTACGGAGCAGGTTACGGCGGAACGCCGGGACGGGCGCTGGTTCGCATCAGTGGAGCTGTTCCAGGGCGACAGGGCGTTCGTCGCGCCCGGCGGCGTCGTCGACGAGAACGGAGAAACCAACGGGCTGCGATCGCCGTCGGTGGTGACGGGAAGCACGCCTCGCCCGACGCCGTGCCCGACACCGACGGAGACGACCGAGCCGACGCCCACGCCGACCGTCACGGAGACGACCGAGCCGACGCCCACGCCGACCGTCACGGAGACGACCGAGCCGACCCCCACGCCGACCGAGACGCGGCCCGGAGGCGGGCGACCTACCGCCACCCCTTCGGGGCGGCCCACGGAGACGCCGCCGCGCGGACCGAAGCGCACCACGATGTCCTTCACGGAGGCCAACTCCGAAACGGGTCAGTACTCGGACGGGGCCACCTTCGAAGCCAGGCTGATCGACGAGGACGGTGTGCCGGTTGAGCACGCGCCGGTCGTCTTCGAGCTACGCGGAGCCCAGGGGACCGAGAGGATCCAGGCGGTCACCGATGCGGCCGGGCTGGCTCGAGCCCGTGTGGGGACCCTGGGCCGGCCGGGTTCATACGTCCTGACCGCGTCTTTCGGAGGTAGCGAGTCGCGCGGCGCGGCGGCGGATATCACGAGCTTCGTGGTCCAGAAGGAGCACAGCGAGATGAGGTTGTCGTCTCCTCGACGTCTGCGGGCCAGGTTGACAGACGCGGATGACGCTGATGCCGGCGTCGCGGACGCACGGATCCGCTTCTTCGTACGCGGCGAGTTCCTGGCCCAGGCGATGACCAACGACCGAGGTATTGCTCGGGTTCGGTTGCCGCGCCGGGCGGGCACCTTCAAGGCTGTGTTCGCGGGGAACAAGCTCTTCTCAGCATCGCGCGACCGACTGAGGAAACGGGCTCGCTAGCTAGCTCCTGTTGAACGCTAACGGGTAGTCCACGTACGCGACGCGCGCGTCTGCTCCGTGTTGTTCGCGCGCCATGGCGATGCTCTCCTCGATGTCGCGTGCGGTGTCGAACCCGAGGTGTTGCGGGATCGACTCGTCCTCGGCGTGCGCCACGATCACGCGCGAAGCGTGGCGTAGTCGCTTCAAGGGATACAGCGCCATGATCCCGTGCACGGGGTGGAAGGCGTGACCGTGGCGGTAGCGGTCGATCAGATCGGACCGCGCTGCATAGATCGGTTCGTAGGTCGCTCTGGCCACGTCGGGATCGAGGGTCTCGGGCACCACGTTGTCCCACACCTCGCGATAGGACGGATGGTGCTCGTCGTCCCACCTGTCGGGACACGGTGACGCCAGGACCACGGTGCAGCCCGGCTTCCCCGCCGCTTGGATCATGCCGCCGAGGTAGCCGAGGCCCGTGGACACGAGGTCGAGGATCGGATTGCCGTGCGCGAACGCGGCGTAGGGACTCCAGTCCGGCACGCCGTAGACGACGACATCGGCTGGTTCGTCGAGGAGGTCGCGACGCGCGGGCTGGCCGGCGCGCATCGTGTCCAGGGCCGCCCGCCTGCAGGCTCCCACGCGGCCCCCGTAGATCGTGTGCACCTCGAGCGGATTGGCGAGCACGGTTTCGAGTTTGAAGATGCGGTCGGCGCCGAGTTCCCGTTCGACCACGGCTCCCATCTCGTCGAGCATGGCGTGCATGCGGTTGCGATCCAGCGACATCGACATCACGTCGGGCGTGTGGTGGTGGTGGATCGAGCGATAGGACGAGAGCCCGACGCAGATCGATTTCCAGCCTCCGGAGAAGCCGCGGGTGGTGGAACAGTTCAGGTAGACGACGAGGTCGGCCTCCGTTACCGCGCGACTCAGCGTCACGTCCAGCCCCGACGGTGTGGTGCCGAGATGCACGATGTCGTCTGGATCCTCCCCATCGTGGCTGCGCAAGCGGGGGGCGAAGCGCTCGACGAGATCGGCTCCGATGACGCGAGCGAGCTCGTCGTGCGAGAAACGACGGTGCAGGGAGTTCGCGCAGACGAGCCGGATCCCGGTCTCCGGGACGCCGGCACGCGTCAGCGCGTCGATCACCAGTGGGAGGGCGACCGCCCACACGGGTGCGTAGCAAGGCACGGTGGGGTCGTCGAAGGCGACGGTCACGGACCGGGCCCCGCGAGCTAGGTCGACGAGCGGCGCGGTGTCGAGAGGGCGATCGAGGGCGTTACGGACGGTGGCTTGAAGATCGCTGCTGGGCGCGAGTGGGACCGAGAGTCCGGAGGACACGATGGAGGTGTCGTCGGGCAGGCGGCCGGTCACGAAGCGGTCGCCGCAAACGACCTGGCGTTCGATCACGTGGCCTCGTCGAGGACGCGCTCCATCCACGCGAAGGGGTCGCGTATCTCGTCGATCGTGGGCAGGTTGTCGGCGGCATCCCAGAGACGGTTCAACTCGGGCAGACCGCGCAGTTGAACGACGGCCGCGCAGAAGGTCTGGCCGCCGGCCTCGAGCGTCCGGTCGCGCTCGATCCCGAACATGCTCTGGATCAGGGCCTTTCCTTCGCTGGGGGAAGCCTCGTGCCGGGCGATGCCTTCCTCGATGCGAGCGTCGGACGCCGCGACGGCGTCTGAGACCTTCTCCGCTGCATGGGCCGCGTATCCGTCGAGTGCCGCCACGAACGCCTTCAGGCGATCGACCGCCTTGCGATGACGTTCGGTCGGGACGATCGGCATGAACGCGTCCACTCCCACGCCTTCCTGCAGCGCCTCCATCCCTCCGGACTGGATGTCCGCGATGCGTCGCTCGACGTCTCCCATGTCGATCTCGATCGAATCCACTAACTCGGTGACGAGGCTGCGGTGGTAGGTCGCGGTCCAGGGCCGCGCCGTCAGGACGAGGTGACGGGCTGCGTCGCGCAGCGCGAGCCTGCGCTTGAAACGAGTGCGGTCGAAGCCGTAGGAGTCGATCAGCCGTTCCACGTTGGCGTGCACGAAGAACAACCGTTCGTCACCCTGGATAGGTATCGGGATGTCGTAGCGGCCGAGCGTTTCCGCGGAGTAGTGACCGATCAAGGTGCCCGCTTGCACCCCGAGCAACAGAGGAGCGATCTGGGAGATGACCGCCTCCATCGGGCCGGGCTCGCTCGGGTCTCCCCCCTGCGCGGCGAGTCCCGATGCAAGACGGGTGGCGAAATGCTCGAGCAGCCAGCGCCACCCTGTGATCGTCAAGCCGATCCATTCGTCACGCGTGAGCACGTGTGCCTGCATACGGGCCTCGAGGGCCAGGCGGGTGTACCCGCTCAGTGCTTGCTCCGCCGCGTGCACGCCGGAGTCGTAGTCGGCTCGCTCCTCGACGGTCACCGCGCCGTCGGGATGCTGAGAGGAGATCGCTCGCGCAATCTGGGAGGCGATCTCGAGGTTTATCGGTCCCTCCCCCGCGGCCAGGAGCCGCTGGAGCTCGCGGAACAGGGGGATGTCGCCGAAGGGGTCCGTGCTCATCCGGCTATCGTCGCACCATGGCATCCAAAGGTCTCACCGTCGCCGTGACCGGGGCGTCCGGCTACCTCGGGGGTCGCCTCGTCGAGGAGCTGTGCTCCAACCAAGACGTGGGCCGCGTCCTGGGGTTCGATACGCGGGCGAGCGGTTTCTCGCATCCCAGTTACGTCTTCGACCCACTAGACGTCAGGGACGAAGCTCTGGCTGCCCGCCTCGAGGGCATCGACGTGGTGGTCCACCTCGCCTTCATCATGGATCCGATCCACGACGAGAAGACGATGCACGACGTGAACGTCAACGGCAGTCAGAACGTCTTCCGTTGCGCGGGGAAAGCCGGAGTTCCCAAGATCGTTTACACCTCTTCCGCGGTGGCGTATGGAGCGCACCCGAACAACCCCGCCATGCTGACCGAGGACTCGCCGCTGCGGGCGAACCTCGATTTCTCCTATGCGGCTCACAAGCTCGAGGTCGAGTACGTGGCCCGCGAGTTCGCCGACGAGTTCCCCAACGTTCAGATGACGATCTTCCGTCCCGCGATCGTCTTCGGCCCCGGGGTCGACAACGCCTGGTCCCACCTCTTCGAGACCCCCTTCTTCCTAGCGATCAAGGGCTACGACACCAAGCTTCAGTTCGTGCACGAAGACGACGTTCTCGCGGCACTGGGCAGGGCGGTCTTCGAGGACCTTCCCGGCCCTTACAACCTGGCGCCCGACGGCTGGCTCGAGCTGCCTGAGATGCTGTCGATCGTCGGTCGCAAACGGCTGGACATCCCCGAGAACGTCGCGTTCCCCGCCATGGAGCGCCTCTGGGACATGGGCCTGTCGGAGGGGCCTGCCGGGATGGTCCATTACGGGATGCATCCGTGGCTGGTCGACAACTCGAAGCTGAAGGCCACGGGCTTCGCCTTCCGCTACGGCAACCGGGAGGCCTTCGCGGCCTCCGCCGACAAGCTTCGAAGCGTGGTGAGGATCGGGTCCAAACGGCTCCAGCGGAGCGATCTGCGCCGGGGCGGCCTGACCGGTCTGGGCGTGGTGGGCGCCCTTCTCGCCGCCCGAACGCTGCGCCGCTCACTGAGCCGCGGCTAGTCCGGCAGGACCGACCCTCCAACCGGAGAACCCTGCCCCCTGGGCGCTCGGGACGAACCGGGCCTCTGATACCCTCATGAGCGGCCGAAGCGCCCCCCTCGCGGGCTACCGCGGGCGCTCACGAAGGCCGACCTTTCATATATCGCTGGGAGTTGATGCTTGGTGGTTTACCTCTTCATCATGGTCGCGGTCGCGACCGTGGGGATCGGCTCGCTGTGGATGCAGCAGAGACGCCAGCGCGCCCACATCGAGACCGTCGGAGCTTTCCAAGAGAGCCTGCGCAAGATCGCTCCCGAATCCCAGCCCGCCGCGTGGCGCCGGCGACCCCCGGCCCGTCAGGGCCGCCCCGGCGTCCGCAGAGGTGGTCGCAGGCCGGTGCCGTCCGATGCCGCTCGCCGCGAGGCTGCTCGGCGCCGTGTCGAAGCACGCCGGCGCTCACGCGGTAGAGCCGCGCGCTAGAGACGCGCCGTGGCGCGCGACCTCGCGATCGACCTGGGGACGGCCAACACCCTCGTCTATCAGAAGCAGAAGGGCATCCTCTTCTCTGAGCCCACCGTCCTAGCTCTCAACAAGGAGACGGGCTCCGTCCTCGCGATGGGGGACGAGGCGTGGCAGATGATCGGCCGAACCCCCGGGTACATCGTCGCGGTTAGACCGCTCCGGTCCGGCGCGATCAGCGACTTCGAGGTGACCGAGAAGCTGATCCGCCTGATCCTCCAGCGTTCCGGTGTCACGCGCTTCTCGCGTCCGCGGGTCCTGGTGTGCGTCGCGAGCGCGTTGACGGAGGTCGAGCGGCGCGCCGTCGAGGAAGCCACCCTGTCGGCAGGCGCGAGGACGTGCCATCTGATCGAAGAGCCCGTCGCGGCGGCCATCGGCGCGGGACTCCCCATCCACGAGCCGCTCGGTAACCTCGTGGTCGACGTCGGTGGGGGGACGAGCGAGGTTGCCCTCATCTCCATGGGCGGCATCGTGACCAACACCGCGGTCAGGGTTGGCGGTTTCGACCTCGACGCGGCGATCCAGAACTGGGTGCGGCGCGAGTACACGATCGCCATCGGAGAGAGGACCGCGGAGCGCATCAAGATCGCGATCGGGTCCGCCTTCCCCATGGCGCAGGAGCAGAAGGCCGACATCAGGGGCCGCGACCTCGCGACCGGCCTTCCCAAGAACGTGACCATCACCTCCGAGGAGATCCGCGAGGCGATCGCCGAGCCGGTGAGGGCCATCGTGTCGTCGGTGATCGAGTGCATCGGCTCTTCTCCACCGGATCTCGTCCAAGACGTTCTGAACTACGGGATCACGCTCACGGGCGGTGGTGGGATGCTGGCCGGGCTCGACATGCTGCTCAGCCAGCAGTGCGAGGTTCCCGTGCACATCACCCAGCGTCCTCTCGAGGCGGTCGTCATCGGAGCGGGCAAGTGCCTCGAGGCTTTCGACAGCTTGAAGTCGATCCTCGTAGGGGCGTAGGCGCAGCAGACTCGTACCGCGATGTTCGAACCCGGATGGGAGCCCACCGAGCCTCCCGAAGCCAAGCCCGTCAAGGGCTCGTCGGTCCTCCGCACCGTCCTGCTGGTAGCACTCGGGATCGCCCTGATCCTCGCCGCTTTCTTCGCTCCGATCCCGATCTTCTACGCGTACCTCCCCGGCCCCGTTCGTGACATCGAGCGCCTCGTCGACGTCTCCGACGCGCGGACCTACTCGTCGGAGGGCGAGCTGCTCCTGACGACCGTCAGCGTCGATCCTCAGGTGACGTTCGTCGAGATGGTGCGTAGTCAGTGGGACGACTCCACCGCGATCGTGTTCAAGGAGGACGTGACCGGTGGGCAATCCTTCGACGAGCTGCTCGACGATCAGCGCCAACAGATGGTCGACAGCAAGAGGCGGGCCCAGGAGGTCGCGCTCGCGGCCCTCGATCTGGGGCGCCCGGAGGGGGACGGCGCGCGCGTCGCCGATACCGAGGAGGGTGCTCCGGCGCACGGGAGGTTGCAGGCAGGCGACGTGATCCGCGAGGTCGACGGGACCCCGGTATCGACCACCTGCGACGTCGGTCGCGAGATAGACGCACACGAGGTCGGCGAAGACGTCACGGTCACCTACGAGCGCGACGGGAGCCTGGCCTCCGTGACCCTCGAGACCGCCTCCTTGCCGAGCGATCCCGGAGAGCCCTACATCGGCATCTACATGCGTGACGTCAACTACCGCTTCGATCCCGGGGTGGAGGTCGAGTTCGACACCGGAAGGATCGGGGGGCCGTCGGCCGGACTGATGATGACCCTGGCCCTCTACGACCGCCTCACCCCCGACGATCTGACGTCCGGCCTCAAGGTGGCCGGCACCGGGACGATCGCCTGCGACGGCGGCGTGGGGGCGATCGGCGGCATCGAGCAGAAGGTGGCCGGAGCGGAGCGGGTCGGCGCGGACGTCTTCCTGGCCCCCGAGGCGAACGCCGCGGCCGCTCGCAGGATCGCGCGCGAGATCGAGATAGTCGCCGTCTCCGATTTCACCGAGGCCGTCGACTACCTGGAGGGCCTGGACTAGCCACACAGCCGCCGTCAAAAGGGGATAAGTGGGAAACTGGGGGCGATGTTCGACAGCTTCCTGGCGGTCCCGCTGCACTTCACCGTCGAGTTCCTCGGGTTCCTGGTGGCCGGGGGAGGCGCCTTCCTCGTGTTGTCCCGCGCGGACCTCGTTCCGGGAGAGACCTCCAACCGTCTGACCGCCGCACTCGGCTTCTTCGCGCTCGCGGGGGCCCAGGTGGCTCACGGCGGGGCCTTCATAGAGGCCGACGGCAACCAGTACCTCGTCTCGATAAGAGCGCTCGCCTACGCCCTCCTGCTCATCGGTCTGGTCGGCGGTCTCCGCACCATCGCCGTGCAGGCCGCGGCCCCCGCCTTCCAGATCCGCGACCCCCTCCTCTTCGCGCCGGCCGGCGTCGCCCTCCTGCTCGGTTTCGCAGCCTTCTCGGGATCGTTCGGGGACGGGCCGAAGCCCCTGCGGCGCCTTGCTGCCGGTGGGTTATTCCTAAGCATCTCGGAGGTCCTCTTCGCGGTCGAGCCCGACGTGCGCTTCGGCTCCGACGTCGCGTCGATCTATGGATGGGGGGCGCATGCGGCCAAGACGACCGGCTTCCTCTTCGTCGCGGCGTGGTTGTGGAGCGCGGTCCGCACGAGCATCCGCACTCGCTTCGTCGCGTCGTTCTCCGCGCTGCTCGTCGTGGTGGTGCTGATCCTGGCCTCTTCGCTCACGGGCGTCCTGACGGATCGCGTGGAGGAGGAAGAGCTTGGCCGCGTGAGCACTCAGCTGGACAACGTTCTTACCCAGCTCGAGACCCGAACGACGCGCGAGCTCGCCGAGGACGTGCGCATCTTGGCAGGCATCGAAACGGTCTCGGATCAGGTCGCCGAACGCAGGAATCTGCCCTCTCTGGCCGACACGATCATCAGCGGCGACCTGCAAGATCTCTTTGACCTCGATTTCGTCGTATTCACCGACGCCGATGGGCGGATACTCGCGTTCGAGGGTGTGAACCGCGTGGACGCCGTGAAGATCAGCGGTTCGCCCGTGCTCGAAGAGTTGAAGGAACCCACGCGGTTCTTCTCGGCTAGTCCCGTCCGCGTCGGCGCGCGCACCGCGGCGGTTCTGGCTGCCCACGAGGTTCGAGATCCGTTGCGGCCTACGCGCGTCGCCGGCGTGATCGCTGTGGGCCGCGACCTGAAAGGCCGGCTCGCCGGATTCGCCGACCAGCTGGAGCCTTCTAGGCCCTCCATGATCATCGGGAACCGGGTCGTGTTCTCGCGCTTGCCCAAGCCGGCGAGAGGAGGATTGACGGTTCCGTCGTCGATCGTGGCCGAGATCGGGATCGCCCCCGCGGCCCAACGACACGTCCTTGCAGGTGACATCTTCTACACCGCGTTCGCGTCGTTGGATACGCGGCAGGGCGAGCGGGTCGCGGTGGTCACCCTCTCGGCCTCGGCTGCCACGCTGAGCGCGACGCGCGAGGCTCTGACCCGGGTCCTCTTCCTCGTTGCCATGGGCGTCGGCGTCCTTGCGCTGTTCATCGCGTGGATATCGGGTCGCCGGATCACACGTCCGATCCAGCTTCTGACCAAGAGCGCGGGAGCCGTGCGGGAAGGCGATCTCTCGGTGCAGACGACGGTCTCCGGCGAGGACGAGGTGGGCCGCCTCGGCGAGACCTTCAACGAGATGACGAGCTCGTTGTTCCGGATGACGAACGACCTGCGAGAGGCCGCGCGCGAGGAGTATCAGCTGCGCGCCCGCATCGAGACGATCATCGAATCGATGGCCGACGGTTTGATCGCCACCGACGCGGACCGCACCATCGTGGCCTTCAACCGTGAGGCCGAGGTGATCACGGGGCTGAAGGCACGCAGGGCGATCGGCAAGAACGTGACGGAGGTCCTCGAAGTGCGCGACGTGCAGAACGAGAACGTGCATCTCCCGATCTTCGATCTGGCGCGCGGCTCGGTCGACAACATCTACATCAGGCGGAAGAACGGTGACATGATCCCGGTCGCGTTCGTCAGTGCCGTCCTCACGGGAGAAGAGGGTGAGGTCGCCGGCGGTGTCGGCGTCCTTCGCGACATGTCGCGCGAGCGTGAGATCGAGCGGATGAAGACCGAGTTCCTCTCGAACATCTCGCACGAGCTGCGGACCCCGCTCACTCCGATAAAGGGCTACGCCGAGATCCTCGGCCGCAAGGAGGTTCCGCCCGAGAAAACGAGGAAGTTCGCGTCCGGGATACTCGAGTCCACGGAGCGACTCGAACGGATCGTCGAGCTGCTCGTGGACTTCTCCGCGATGGAGGCGGGGAGGATGGCTCCGAGGGCCAAGCCGGTGGACATCGGACCCCTCCTGACGAATATCGCGGGCGACTGGTCGCAGCGGTCGACGCGTCACGAGGTGGCGCTCGAGGTCGAAGGAAGCCTTCCCAAGGTTCCCGCGGACGAGCGCCTCATCAAGCGCACGATCAACGAGATCATCGACAACGCGGTCAAGTTCTCGCCTTCGGGCGGCGCGATCCGGCTCGTCGTGCGCGGCGAGGGTGCAACCGACAAGGAACGGCGGCACCGCTACGTGACCATCGCGGTCACCGACGAGGGCATCGGGATCCCTCCCGACGACATCCCGAAGATTTTCTCCGACTTCCATCAGCTGGACGGCTCGGAGACGCGCAGCTACGGCGGGCTCGGACTGGGTCTGGCCTTCGTCGCTCGGATCATCGAGGCGCACGGGGGGACGATCGACGTGGACAGCCGCGTGGGTGAGGGAACGACGATGACGATCCGGCTCCCGGCCGCCAAGCGGGCCCGCCTGGAACCGGGCGAGGACGAGCGGGACGAGCAGGGCGAGCCGGAGGGAGCCGCCCCGGAGGACCCGGAGGCCGACGAAGCCGAGGCGGGGGCGGCAGAGGGTGCCTGACGCTGTAAGTAGCCCAGATGGACTATGTACGGGCCATACGAAGACACGGCAAACTGGACCGAAACGGGACTCAAGGAACGTATGGGACCCGTCGAACCTTCTGGTGAGGTCATGAGACGACTGACAGCCCTGATCGCCTTGGTGATGGTCGCGTCCGTTGCGTGCGGGCGGGGCGAAGAAGCGCTGTCCGAGATGCAGCTCCGCGAGGAGTTCGGAACGGTCGTCGTCGTGCGCGACGGCGAGGTCTCCAACGTCGTCGGGACGTTCGGACTGAAGCCCGGCGACATCGTCGTCACCCGTAAGGACTCCGCAGCCACCTTCGCTCTCGAAGGGGGCGACGACGTCCGCAAGGTCGAGCTCCAGAGCGAGACCGAGATCCTGGTCGAGAGTCCCACGGCGATCGAGGCGCGCAAGGGCGAGGTCCTGGTGGCGGCCGCCTCGACGACCAGCGCCCGTTTCGACGGCGTACGCGCGACCACCGCGGCCGCGACGTTCCGGATCGATCGCGGCTTCGGCTCCGCGCGCGCCGGCGTCTACGCGGGGAGGATCGCGCTAGCGTCCCCCGGTCAAACCCGCCTCCCGCTGCCACGGTTCCGCGAGGCGACGGTCGTCGCCGGCGACGTTCCGGGCAACTTCAAGCCCTATCAGATGGACGTGCGCGACGAGTGGGACGCGGAGCATCTCGGGACGTACTTCGAGCTCGAGACGCAGCTACGCGATCTCGCTTCCGGCTTCTCCAACCAGGTTGGGAGCCAGCGGCCGGGATTGGATTACTTCTCGACGCTCGCGGGCGGACGTGGTGTCGGGTTCCTGCAGCCTTACCTCAGACGCCGGCCGGCCGACCTGCTCATCGGCTTCGTCCTGGCGCAGCGATCAGATATGCCGCTCGGCGCCGGCTTCAAGCAGGCCTTCGGTCACTTCGACGACGGAGCGCGCTGGGGCATCGTGGCGGCCCTCATGCACGTGCAGCCCGATCCTCTGTTGGCCCAGCTCGAACAGCTCATCCTCGGCACCGGCGTCGCCGGCAAGGACGGCGGCGAGGCCGCCTTCACCGTGGCGGCCGCCGAGGCGGGAGGCGGTCCGGGGGCCGCGGCTCCAGGCCCTGGTGACGGCGGCTCCGGCGATCCGGGCGTGGGCGAGGACCCGGGCGGGGGCGAGGACCCGAAGGACCCGAAGGGCGGCGGCCGAGAGGACCCTCCCGAGGAATGTTCGGGTGGGGCAGAATGCACCCTCCAGGAGCTCAATCCGCTGGACGACGACGACCCGCCCGAGCCGAGTCCGTCGCCCACGGAGCAGGATGACCTCCTCGAGGGAGGGTTGTTCGACTGACGCTGAACGACAAACCGAAGGTCCTCGTGGCGGAGGACGACTCGAGCGTGCGCCTCACCATCGAGTTCGTGCTCGAGGACGAGGGCTTCGAGGTCCTGCTAGCAGAGGACGGCGAGCAGGCTTTGAACATGGCTCGGGAGACCGTTCCCGATGCGATCCTGCTGGATCAGATGATGCCCAAGCTCGACGGCAAGGAGGTCTACCGCGAGCTCCGGGACGACCCGGCCACCAGGGAGATCCCGGTGTTCGTGCTGACCGGGATGTCCCGCGGGTCCGGAGAGGGCTGGGAGGGCGCCTACTTCGTCGGGAAGCCCTTCAATCCGGACGAGCTGATCGAGCGGATCCGAAAGGTGCTCGCCGACGCTTAACCTGCTGACATGGTGATGCCCGAGCGACGACCCGCCCCACCGAGGCGCGGGGTGATCTTCGTCGCGGCCGCGGTCGTCGTGTTGGTCGCCGCGGTCCTGTCCGCCAACTTCTATACGGATCTGCTGTGGTTCCAAGAGGTTGAGCTCACCTCGGTGTTGTTCCGCAGCCTCTACACCCAGCTCGGCGTTGGTCTGGCGGTCGGCGTCCTGGTGGCGGCCTTCCTCTATCTCAACCTCTGGATCGCGTCTCGCTCGCTCTCGGCATATGGGGGGCCGCGCGACCCGGTCGACCAGTACCGGGACATGATGGCGCCCTACCTGCGCTGGATCCGGTTGGGACTGGCGATCCTGATCGGGTTCGGAGCCGGAGCGGTCGCCAGCTCGCAGTGGCAGATCTACCTCCTGTGGGCCAACGGCGGGGACTTCGGGATCACCGATCCCCAGTTCGGGCGGGACGTCGGCTTCTACGTCTTCGACCTGCCCTTCTACGAGGCGGTCGTGAGCCAGATCTGGTCGGCCTTGTTCACCGCTCTGCTGTTCTCGGCAGGTGCCCATTTCTTCTACGGCGCGATCCGGCCCCAGCGCGGCCTCCAGGGCATCGCCTCCCGCGCCCTTGCGCATCTCTCCGTCCTGCTCGGTCTCCTCGCCCTGACGAAGGCCGTGCAGTACTGGTTGGGGACCTACGGTCTGAACTTCTCTCCCCGAGGCGTGGTGACCGGGGCGTCCTACACGGACGTCAACGCGCAGTTGCCCGCCCTGCGCCTTCTGGCGATCATCTCGATCATCTCGGCCCTGCTCTTCTTGGTGAACATCGGGGTGCGGCGGTTCTCGCTTCCACTCGCCGCGGTCGGGATCTGGATCCTCACCGCGTTCCTGGCAGGCGCCGTCTGGCCCACGGTGGTGCAGCGCTTCTCCGTCGAGCCGCAGGAACCGCAACGTGAGGAGCAGTACATAAAGCGCAACCTCGAGGCGACGAACCGCGCCTTCGGGCTCTCCGAGTCGTCGACCCAGAGCTTCCCCGCTCGCAACCAGCTGTCGGTGGAGGCGGTTGAAGCGAACCAGTCCCTGCTGCAGAACGTGCGCCTGTGGGATCCCGAGCTGCTCAAGGAGGCCTACGCGCAGCTGCAGGCGATCCGTACCTATTACGACTTCGAGGACGTCGACGTCGATCGTTACGTGATCGACGGCGAGACTCGACAGGTGCTGCTCTCGGCGCGCGAGCTAACGACGGAGCAGCTGCCCGAGGAGTCGCGCAACTGGGCGAACATCCACCTGCAGTACACGCACGGGTACGGCCTCGTGGCGAGCCTGGCAAACAGCCGGACCACCGCAGGGCAGCCGGCTTTCCTGGTGAAAGACGTCCCGGGGACCCCGGTGGCTGGAGCAGACATCTTGGATCCCGAGCAACCGCGCATCTACTACGGCGAGACCTTCGAAGACGACGACTACGCGATCGTGAACTCGCAACAACAAGAGCTCGACTACGAGGACGAAGACGGAGTCGTACGGTCGAACTACGAAGGTGAAGGCGGCATCCCGATCTCGAGCTTCTTCCGGAAGTTGGCGTTCGCGGTGCGTGAGAGCGATCCCAACTTCATCCTCTCCGGTCTTCTCGACACCGACTCTCGAACGATGATCTACCGCGACGTCCGCGAGCGGGTGCGGCGTGCGGCCCCCTTCCTCGACCTGGATCAGGACCCTTACCCGGCCGTCGTCGACGACCACATCGTGTGGATCCTGGACGGCTACACCTCCACCCGCTGGTACCCGTACAGCCAGCGGTTCGACGCGGGGGCCGAGCTCAACACCCAGGGCAGCGGCGTGCTGGACGGAGAGATCAACTACGTTCGTAATTCGGTCAAGATCACCGTCGACGCCTACGACGGGACGATGGAGTTCTACGTCATCGACGACACCGATCCTCTTATCCAGGCGTGGCGCAGCGCCTTCCCCGACCTTTTCACCGACGAGGAGCCGTCCGAATCCCTGGCCGCCCACTTCCGTTATCCCGAGGATCTCTTCCGTCTCCAGACGGAGGTGTATCGGACGTATCACATCGAGGACGCGTTCGACTTCTATAGCAAGCAGGACGCATGGGACATCCCTGCAACGGCGACTCTGCAGGGGTCACAGATCGCCGAGGGCGGCTTGATCGAGCCCGTCTATCTGCTGCTCCGACTCCCCGGGGAGACGGAGGAGGAGTTCGTGCTGACGCGTCCCTACACACCGCGCGGTAAGCGCAACATGATCGCCCTCATGGCCGCGCGGTCGGACCCAGCTAACTTCGGCGAGATCGTGCTCCTCGAGTTCCCGCGCAGCATCAGCATCCCGGGGCCGATCCAGGTCGACAACCTGATCAACCAGGAGCCGGAGATCGCGCGCGAGCTAAGCCTCTTGCGTCAGGAGGGTTCCAACGTCGAGTTCGGGCCCCTCGTCGTGTTGCCGATCGAGGACTCGTTGCTCTACGTCCAGTCGCTGTTCGTGCGCGCCGAGAGCGGCGGGATCCCGGAGATCAAGCGGATCTTCATGGTGCTCGGCGAAGACGTCGTGATGGAGGACACCTTCGAACAGGCCCTCGCCGAGATCCTCAACGTGGATGCCGTCGCTCCGCCGTCGGAGCCCACGGATCCGGAGGAGCCCACCGAGCCGGAGGAACCCGAAGAGCCTCAGGAAACGGGAGAGGCGGCCGAGCTCCTCCAGCGCGCCGCCGCCCTCTACGAGCGAGCCCAGCAGGCACTTGCCGACGGCGACTTCGAGACCTACGGCCGCCTGATCGAGCGTCTGGGCGATCTCCTGCAGCAAGCCGAGGAGGCCGGTTAGCCCGATCCACCTGCCGCGGTCACCGGGGAGAGGCGCAGACCTCCCCTGCTAAAATCGTGGGGCAGGGTGGAGCAGTCTGGTAGCTCGCCGGGCTCATAACCCGGAGGTCGCGGGTTCAAATCCCGCCCCTGCAACCACCGAGATGCAGAAAAGCCCCTGGTCACAGGGGCTTTTCTATTTGATGGGTGAATCAGCCAACTGGGCGCTGGAGCCGATTTGCTGACGATCTGCTAACGGCGGATTGTCGAGCTCCTCAAGAGTGAAGGCGATCTGCAAGTCCCACACGACGCTGCTGTGTTGGGGGTGTTGTCTGGCTCGCTACAGCTTTCCGACCACGTGCGCGACAACCTCTGACATCTGGTCGTGAGGACTGAACTCGACCATCTTGACTGCGTCCTCGACGACGACCGTGTGGCCGGAGGGCCAGTAGTACAGCTCGCCGCCACCGACGGTCTCATGGCTCCCGTCCTCGTAGTCGACACGGATGCGCCCCTCCA
>Ga0299913_10000681_pt1 | contig 22675 bp, 20 predicted proteins | sample RVTome_9_FD_201360 | JGI IMG/M metagenome (GOLD analysis project Ga0299913, IMG submission 201360) | Soil microbial communities from uranium-contaminated site in the Upper Colorado River Basin, Wyoming, United States - RVT155D38 (version 2) ... | reverse complement strand
AAAGCGTGCCGATCCGGCGCAAGCGCTACGCCGGCGCGACGTCGCCGAGCGCACGCTCGACCATGCCCTCGAACGCGACGATGAGCTTCTCGCTCTCTCCGAGCAGCTGTCCGCGGTCGAGCATCCCGGACCCGAGCCCACGCTGGACGGACTCGACGAGCGCCTCGTCCTCGCGCCCCACCTGGTCGTCGAAGGCGAGCAGGTCGCGCACCCAGTCCTCGTCCGCGTCCTCGGCGAAGAAGTAGTCGAGCACGCGCGCCGACCGCCCTGGCCCGGCCGGGAGGATCGTCCCTGCGGAGACGTTCGGCCGTCCCGGCATCACGTTGAGGACGAAGTTCGGCCAGAGCAGGTGGAACTGCCCTTCGACCTCGCCGACGGGGTCGTACGGCCCCGAGCGCTTCCCCGACCGCACGGCCCCGTGCACGCTTCCGTACTGGCTGAGGAACGTCTCGTGCGCCTCCAGCCGGTACGCCTCGGGCGCCACGTCGACGACGGACGAGAACCCGGGATGCGCGACCGCGCAGTGGTAGCACTCGAGGAAGTTCTCCGCGACGACCTTCCAGTTCGCCTCGACCTCCCATTCCGCCCGGTGCCGGAAGCGAAGCCGAGCGAGGTCGAGCCCCGACTCCGCGAGCAGCGCGGGTAGCTCGCCCAGGTGCTCCTCGAGCGGCGCCGCGTCCGCGTCCGGGTTCGCGAAGACGAACGGCCCCCACTCGCCCACCGCGACCGGCAGGAGCGAGAGCTCGCCGAGGTCGAGCCCCGGCTCGCGGTCGGCCCGCGGCGCGGCGCGCAGGCACCCGTCGAGCCCGTACGTCCACGCGTGGTACGGGCACTGGAGCGACCTTCGCACGCCCGCGCCGGAGACGACCTCGTGCCCGCGGTGCCGGCAGACGTTCACGAACCCGCGCAAGGTCTCCCCATCGCGCAGGACGACGACCGGCACGTCCCCGGCCCGCGCCGCGACGAACTGTCCCGGCGATGCGACCTGGTCCGCGCGCGCGACGTACTGCCAGGTACGCCGGAAGATCCGCTCGCCTTCGAGCTTGAGGATCCCCGGATCCGAGTACCAGGACGCCGGAAGCGTCGTGACGCGCGTGACCGCCATGCGCCGAGCCTACGCGGCGGGCGGGCCGCCGTCCGCCGGGTCGGCGCCGCCGCTCACGTCGAGGATGATCGTCCGCAGGTCGCTCATGTCCTCGAGCGCGTGCCGCCCGCCGACGCGGCCCCAGCCGGTCTTCGTGCCGGATGCGCCGCCGAAGGGCTGGAGCGTCTCCCAGTACATCGTCGAGTCGTTCACGATCACGCTGCCGACCCGGAGCCCCTCCGCGAAGCGGAACGCACGCCCGAGATCCGAGGTGTAGACGGCCGCCTGCAGGCCGAGGTGCGAGTCGTTCGCAACGGCCAGCGCGTCGTCGTCGCCGTCCACCTCGATCACCGGCACGATCGGCCCGAAGGTCTCCTCGCGCGCGGTCAGCGAGTCGCGCGCGACTCCCGCCACGACCGTCGGCTGCCAGTAGAGGCGCGTCGGGCGCCCGCCCTCGCGCGCGCCGCCGACCAGTACCTCCCCGCCGCTCGCGACCGCGTCCTCGACGTGCGCGTCCATCTTCTGCGCGGTCGGCTCGTTCTGCATCGGCCCGACGAGCGTGTCGTCGTCGAACGGGTCGCCGACCTTCCACCGCTCCGCCTCGCGCACGACCGCGGCGAGGAACTCGTCGTGCACACGACGGTCGACCAGCACGCGCTCCGAGGCCGAGCAGACCTGGCCCGCGCAGTAGAACGCGCCGTAGACCGCGCCCTGCGCCGCGAGCTCCAGGTCGGCGTCCGCGCACACGACCACGGGCCCGTTCCCGCTCGCCTCGATCAGCGTCCGCTTGAGGCCGGCCGCGCGCACGATCCGCTCCGCGGTCGCGTTCGACCCGACGAAGGCGATCGCGTCCACCTCCCGGTCGGTCACGAGCCGCTCTCCCACGTCGCCGCCGCCGTAGACGAGGTTCACGACCCCGTCGGGCAGGCCCGCGTCCGCCATCGCCTGCATGAAGTCCGCCATCGCGACCGGCGTCCACTCGGACGGCTTGACGACGAACGTGTTGCCCACCGCGATCCCCGGCGCGATCAGCTCGGCCGGGATCATCGAGGGGAAGTTCCACGGCGTGATCGCCGCGTAGACACCGTTCGCGCGGCGCAGCGTGAGCATCCGCTTGCCGGCGTCCTGGGTCGGGATCACCGAGGTCTCGAGCCGCTTCGCGTCCTCGGCCGACGAGCGGAAGTTGTCCGCCATCTCCGTGATGTCGTCGAGCGCCTCGGCCTTGAACGGCTTGCCGTTCTCGAGCGTCAGCGAGCGTGCGAGCTCCTCCTGCCGCTCCTCGAGGACGTCGGCGATCCGGTGCATGACCTCGGCCCGCTCGAAGACCGACAGCGCCTCCCAGCCGGGCTGCGCCGCCCGGGCCGCGCGCGCCGCCCGGGCCACGTCCTCGGCGGACGCGTCCGGCGCCTCCGCCAGCTTCTCGCCGGTCACCGGCGACACGACCTCGCGCACGCCGTCGCCGGTCACCTCGACCCACGACCCGCCGATGAAATTCTCGAGCGTGCGCACCGCAACCGCCATGCGGCGCAGGCTAGACGAACCGCTCGTACGCCTCGTCGAGCACCTGGCGGAAGACAGCGAGGAACTCGTCCAGCTCCTCCCGCCCGGCGACGAGCGGGGGCGAGAACTGCGCGGCCGTCTCGGCCCGGTCGTCCACACGCATGTAGACGCCGAGCTCGCGCGCACGCGGGACGAAGAACGTCTTGATCAGCTCGTCGCGCTCGGCGGGCGAGAACGTCGCCCGCGTTTCCCTGTCCTTCACGAGCTCGAAGGAGTAGAAGCACCCGTCGCCGCGCAGGTCGCCGATCAGCGGGTGCTCGTCGGCGAGCCGCCCGAACTCCTCCTGGAACACCGGCGTCATCTCCTGCACGTGCCCGATCAGGTTCTCGCGCTCGAAGACCTCGAGGTTCGCGACCGCGATCGCGCAGGAGAGCGGGTGCCCGCCGAAGGTGATCCCGTGGATGAGCATCGTCTTCGGGTCGCCGAAGAACGGCTCGATCACCTTCTCGCTCGCGACGAGGGCGCCGAGCGGCGCGTACGCCGAGGTGAGCCCCTTGGCCATCGTCATCATGTCCGGCTCGATCCCGTAGCGGGTCGTCCCGAACCACTCGCCGACGCGGCCGAAGCCGCAGATCACCTCGTCGGCCACGAGCAGGACGCCGTGCTCGTCGCAGATCTCCCGGATCCGCTGGAAGTAGCCCTCCGGCGGCACGATCGAGCCGGCCGAGTTCTGGACGGGCTCCATGATCACCGCCGCGACCGTGGACGGGTCCTCGTTCCGGATGATGTCGTCCACCTCGTCGGCGCAGCGCAGGGTGCAGGCGCTCTTGTCCGAGCAGTACGGGCAGCGGTAGCGGTACGGCATCGGCGCGCGCAGGCACCCAGGAAGGAGCGGCTCGAACTGCGCGCGGAGCGAGGGGCTCCCGTTGATCGAGATCGCGCCCATCGTCGTGCCGTGGTACGCGCTGCGCCGGGTGACGAACTTGTAGCGGGTCGGCTCACCGCGCAGCCGGTGGTACTGGCGCGCGACCTTGAGCGCCGCCTCGACCGCCTCCGAGCCGCCGGAGACGAGGAAGATCCGTCCGACGTCGATCGGCACGAGCTCGGAGAGCTTCTCGGTCAGCTCGAGCGCGGGCGGCGTGGCGAACCCGACCCAGTTCGTGAAGAACGGGAGCTTCTCGATCTGCGCCCGTGCGGCCTCGGCGATCTCCGGATACGGCCCGTAGCCGATGTTCACGCAGTAGAGCGCGGCCAGGGCGTCGAGGTAGCGGTTTCCCTCGGTGTCGTAGATGTGACAGCCCTCGGCCCGGTCGATCACGATCGGGGCCGCGCCCGCCGGGGTGAAGTGCCGCCAGAGGTGATCGGGCGCGAGCGTCACGGCCTGAACCGTACGCGCCCGAACCGGCGATACGCAAGCCCTGGAAACCCGCCGCGATTCTGCGCATGGTTGTTCTCCCCCGCCGATAGGAGCCGCTTTGCGGACTCGCATCACACTGTCTCTCGTCGTCGCGGGGCTCGCTGCACGGGGTCGCCGAACACCGGGGCCGGGCCTCGCGCCCGGCCCCACCTACCGCGTGTCCGAGGCGCGCCCCATCTTCGCGAGCCCGCGAGAGATGAGGTAGGCCGCCGTGATCCAGCCGCCGATCGAGACGAAATGCGACCAGTGGACGGAGTCGGCGACCGCCGCGATGATGCCGAGCACGAGAATCGCCACCACGTAGACCACGAACTCCATGTTCGGGATCGCCAGAGGCGGCATTCCGGACGGGCCCGGCCCGTAGTAGGGCGGCGGCGCGGCCGGCGGCGGCGCGGCAGGGGGTTGAGTAGACATACGGCCCGGTTCTTCCCCCCTCGGCCGATTCCTCTCACATCGCCGCAGCCGGGATACCATGGGCCGCCGCGTGCAACTGTTCCATTACCACCTCGTGACGAGGAAGGTCCGCCTCGTCGAGGCGCGCTACCTGGGGCGGCTGGGCTTCGACCTGATCGCCCGCTACGGGTGGATCGGCGAGGGCACGCACTGGTTCGAGCCGGGCAAGTCGTGGGAGGACCTCGACGCCATGGGCTTCCGGCTCCGTCTCGTCGAGCTCGGGCGCGGCTCCGTCAACGTCGTGCTGCAGCCGGGCCACTGGGAGGTTCCGCGTGTGGACCACCTCGGAGTCGCGCTCGACGAGGACGGCTACGAGGAGGTGCTCGAGCGGGCGTCCGACCTCAGGTTGAAGATCCAGGATCATCCCGGGAAGCGGACGTTCATCTCGACCGACGCGGGCTACCGCCTGGAGGTGCACCCTCCGCGCGAGTGGATCGAGGCGACCCTGGATGCCGGGGACGAGCTTCGCATCGCCGAGCTCCGCCTGCGCTCGGACGACCCCGAGGGAAAGGCGGCCGCCCTCGCCCGCGTGCTCGGGCTCGAGGCGGACGGCCCGACGGTGACGATCGGCGAGTCCGTCGTCTCCTTCGAGGACGGTGGGCCGGAGGGGCGTCCAGAGCTCGTCGGCGAGGCGCTCGCGTGACGCCGAGCTACGAGGACGCGGGGGTTTCGCTCGCGGCCGCGGAGTCGGTCGTCGAGCGGCTGCGGGCGGCGGCGGACTCGACGCATACCGCGGCGGTGGTCGGGGGGCTCGGCGGATTCGCCGGGCTCTTCGCGCTCGACGCCGAGCGGCTGCTCGCGGCCTCGACTGACGGAGTCGGCACGAAGCTCGTGCTCGCCCGGCGGGCGGGGCGGCTCCGCGACGCAGGGCGCGACCTCGCCGCCCACTGCGTGAACGACGTCCTGACCACCGGGGCCGAGCCGCTCTTCTTCCTCGACTACGTGGCCGCGCACCGGCTCGACCTGGAGCAGGTCGCGGAGCTCGTCGAAGGCGCGGCCGAGGTCTGCCGGAAGGCGGGCTGCGCGCTCCTCGGCGGCGAGACGGCAGAGATGCCGGGCGTCTACCGAGAAGGGGAGCTGGACTTCGCGGGCACCTGCGTGGGCCTCGTGGCCCGGGACGCGGTCGTCGACGGCTTGCGAGTCGCGGACGGCGACGTCGTGCTCGGCCTGCCGTCGTCGGGGCTGCACGCCAACGGATTCTCGCTCGTGCGGCGGCTCGTCGGCGACGAGACCTTCGACGCGGATCTCCTGCTCGCCCCCACGCGGCTCTACCTCGACGAGGTGCGCCGGCTGCGGGCCGCGTGCGACGTCCGGGCGCTCGCGCACGTGACCGGCGGCGGCATCCCGGGGAACCTCGCCCGTGTGCTCCCGGAGGGGCTCGGCGCGGTGATCGACCCGGACGCGTGGAAGCGCCCGCCCGTCTTCCGCTGGCTCGACGACCAGGGCGTCCCGGAGGAGGAGCAGCGCCGCGTCTTCAACCTCGGGATCGGCTACTGCGCGATCGTACCGCCCGAGGATGCCGGTGACACTGTGCTACTGGCGAACGCGGGCGCCCAGGTCATCGGCCGCGTCGCGGCAGGCGTCGAGGGCGTCGTCTTCGCCGAGCCGGCGTGAGCCAGACGGGGCCGAACGGAGCATGTCCCCGGCGGCCACGACCGGTGCCAGGCACGGGACAATGGCCCGGGGAGACACGGCCAACAGGGACAAGGCCCCGGTGATCGGCGTCCTCGTCTCCGGAGAGGGAACGAACCTGCAGGCGCTCCTCGACGAAGGTCTGCCGGTCTCCGGGGTCGCCTCGAACCGGCCCGGCGTGCGGGCGCTCGAGCGGGCCGCCGCCGCGAGCGTCCCCGGCGCCGTCTTTCCGCTCGGCGACTACGCCTCGCGTGCGGAGCGGGACGCGGCGATGGCCGACTGGCTCGCCGAGCGCGGCGTGCGCCTCGTCGTCTGCGCCGGGTACATGCACCTGCTCACGCCCGGCTTCCTGGAGCGCTTCCCGGTGCTAAACGTCCATCCGTCGCTGCTCCCCGCCTTCCCCGGCATGCACGCGATCGAGGACGCGCTCGCCGCCGGCATCCCCGAGACGGGAGTGACCGTGCACTTCGTCGACGAGGGGGTCGACACAGGCCCGGTCGTCCTGCAGGAGGCGATCGCCGTCCGTCCGGACGACACCGCGGACACCCTCCGCCCCCGCCTGCGCGAGCTCGAGCACCGGCTCCTCCCGCAGGCGGCTCGCATGTATCTGGAAGGGCGTCTACGCTCCCCGGACAGCTGACGCCCGCCGCATGGTCGCCCGCGCACTCATCTCCGTCTTCGACAAGACCGGTCTCGACGATTTCGCCCGAGACCTGCACGAGCTCGGCGTCGAGCTCGTCGCGAGCGGCGGCACGGCGACGTTCATCGCGGAGCTCGGCCTGCCGGTCACCCGCGTGGACGAGTTGACCGAGGTGCCCGAGATGCTCGGCGGGCGCGTCAAGACGCTCCACCCCGCGATCCACGCCGCGATCCTCGCGCGGCGCGACCTCGAGACGGACGTCGAGGCGCTGGTGCGGCACGGGATCGAGCCGTTCGACCTCGTCTGCGTGAACCTCTACCCATTCCAGCAGGTCGCGGCGAGAAAGGACGTGCGCGAGGAGGACGCGGTCGAGATGATCGACATCGGCGGCCCCACAATGCTCCGCGCGGCGGCGAAGAACTTCATCCATGTCCTCCCGGTCTGCACGGCCGAGCGGTACGGGACGATCGTCGCCGAGCTCCGCGAGAGCGGCGACGTCGGGATCCAGACACGGCGCGCCCTCGCGGCCGAGGCCTTCTCGCACACCGCCGCGTACGAGGCCTCGATCGCGACGTGGTTCGCCGACCGCGAGTCGTTCCCGGACCGGCTGCTCCTCTCGCTCGAGAAGGTGATCGACCTCCCGTACGGGGAGAACCCGCACCAGCGGGCCGCGTACTACGCCGAGTTCGGGGCGCGCCGCCACCTCCTCTCGCGCGTCGATCAGCTCGCGGGCAAGCAGCTCTCGTTCAACAACCTGAACGACCTCGACGCGGCCCGCTCCCTCGTGCGTGAGTTCACCGTGCCGGCCTGCTCGATCGTGAAGCATGCGAATCCGTGCGGCTGCGCGCTCGCCGCGGACATCGAGGACGCGTATGTGAACGCGCTCGCCGCCGACCCGGTCTCGGCGTACGGCGGCGTCGTCGCGCTGAACCGGAGGGTCGAGGCGCCGCTCGCCGAGCGGATCGCGCAGCAGTTCACGGAGGTGCTGATCGCGCCCGAGTACTCGGAGGAGGCGATCGAGATCCTGCGGCGCAAGGAGGGAACGCGGATCCTCCAGGACCGCGAGCGCCGCGGCCCCGGCCCCGGCGAGCGCAACCTTCGTCGCGTCCTCGGCGGATTTCTCGTGCAGGACGCCGACCTCGAGCACGAGGACCGAGACCGGATGGAGACCCCCACCGCGCGCTCGCCGAACGAGGCGACCTGGGGCGACCTGCTCTTCGCCTGGCGCGTGGCCAAGCACGTCGCGTCGAACGCGATCGTCCTCGCGAAAGGGCTGCAGACGATCGGGATCGGCACCGGACAGCCGAGCCGCGTGGACGCCGTGCGGATCGCGCTCGAGAAGGCACGTGAGCACGGACACGACCCGACGGGCTCCGTCCTCGCCTCGGACGCGTTCTTCCCGTTCCCGGACGGGCCGGAGCTCGCGCTCGACGCGGGCGTGATGGCGATCATCCAGCCTGGCGGCTCCAAGCGCGACGACGAGGTCGCGGCCGCAGTCGAGAAGGCTCGCGCGGTGATGGTGCTCACCGGCCGCAGGCACTTTCGCCACTAGCGCTCCTTTAGGCTTCGCGCGTGCCGCGTGACTACCCGACCATCCTCGAGCTCGTGGGGGGAACGCCGCTCGTCCGTCTCCAGCGGGTGAACCGAGGGCTCGAGCCGCTGCTCCTCGCGAAGCTCGATCACCTGAACCCGGGCGGGAGCGTGAAGGACCGGATCGGCCTCGCGATGATCGAGGCGGCCGAGCGCGAGGGGAAGCTCGAGCCGGGCGGCACGATCGTCGAGCCGACGAGCGGCAACACCGGCGTCGGCCTCGCAATCGCGGCGTCGCTCAAGGGCTATCGCTGCATCTTCGTCATGCCGGACAAGGTCGCCCCGGAGAAGATCGCGCTCCTCCGCGCCTACGGCTCCGAGGTGATCGTCTGCCCGACGGCGGTCGAGCCGTCCTCCCCGGAGAGCTACTACTCGGTCTCGAACCGGCTCGCGGAGGAGGTGCCGGGCGCGTACAAGCCCGACCAGTACTCGAATCCGGCCAACCCGCAGGCGCACTACGAGACGACCGGCCCCGAGATCTGGGAGCAGACCGGCGGCGAGGTCGACGTGCTCGTCCTCTCCGTCGGCACGGGCGGCACGATCTCCGGCACGGCGCGCTACCTGAAGGAGCGCAAGCCCGACCTCCACGTCGTCGGCGCCGACCCGGAAGGCTCGATCTACTCCTCCGAGACGGTCCACACGTACCTCGTCGAAGGGATCGGCGAGGACTTCTGGCCGACGACGTTCGACCCGTCGCTCGTGGACGAGTACGTGACCGTGAGCGACCGCGACTCGTTCATCACCGCGCGGCGGGTCTCGCGGGAGGAGGGGATCCTCGTCGGCGGCTCGGCGGGCACGGCGATCTGGGCGATGCTTCAGGTCGCGCGCCGCTACGGGCCCGAGACGACGATCGTCACGCTCATCCCGGACAGCGGCCGCGGCTACCTCTCGAAGGTCTACGACGACACCTGGCTGGCGCAGCACGGGATCCGCGAGCAGCGCGAGCCGGCGCCGACGATCGAGGAGCTGCTGCGGTTCAAGCGCGAGGAGGAGGGGGAGGTGCCGGAGCTCGTGCTGATCGGCTCCGGGGAGAAGGTCTCGCACGCCATCGAGCTCATGCAGCGGTACGGGATCTCGCAGATCCCGGTCGTGCGGACGGAGCCGGCCGGCTCGCTCGCGGACGTCGTCGGCTCGGTGCGCGAGCGCGGGCTCCTGGAGAAGCTCTTCGGGAACCGCGACACGCTGAACGAGGAGGTGGCGGCGACGATGGAGCCGCCGCTTCCCGCGGTGGAGCTGCACGAGACCGTCGACTCCGTGTACTCCGACTTCTCGGGCGGCTCGGCCGTCGTCGTGGCCGAGGGAGGCCGGCCGGTCGGCGTGCTGACCCGCTCCGACCTGCTCGACTACCTCGCGCACCAGCAGCGCCGCACGAACGGCGGCTAGCCGCCCCGGGCGAGCGGCCCGGCCTGCCCCGCGCGGGGAGCCCCGGGGACTGTCCCCGGGACCCGTCCACACCGGACGTGTTCGGCGACCCCGGGACACGGCCGCGCGGGCCGGGCCGGCGCACGGACGCGCTAGACGAGGAGCCGGCTCTGGCGATTCGCCACGTCCCCACGGGCCCTGACCCGGGGACTGTCCCCGGGGCTCGTCCGCCGGGGACGTGGCTATCCCCCGGCCTCGACCTCGGGCACGGCGACGTCATAGCCGCGGTCGCGGTAGTCGCCCGCTGCCTCCTCGAAGAACGGGTCGAGCGTGGCGATGATCATGCGCGCGCTCGCGACGTCCGCCGGCTCGTCCGGGTCGAGGGTCCGGAAGCGGGCGAACGACACGAGTTCCTGCCCCCGCGTGCACAGCCCGAGGACGAGATGCTCGTGCGCCTCGGCGACGGGCCGGGGCGGGACGAGCTCGGCCAGCTGCTGGGCCGCGTCGACGAGCGCGGTGCCCACCTCCTCCGCTTCGGTCTGAAGCTCGCCGACCGTCCCGACGTCTCGAAGGGTGATCGGCGTGACCGGCGCGAGGAGCTCGTTTGCCCGCTCCGTGTAGCGCTCCGGGTCGAACGGGACCGCCTCGGCCGTGTAGCCCCGATCGCCGAGCTCCCGCTGCGCCTCCGCGAGCTCGGGCACGCCGGGCCGTTCCCGCGCCGCGAGCGCGTACTGGGCCCCCAGCCGGTCGGCCTGCTCCTCGCGGGACGGCGCCTCGCCCGGGTCGGGCAGCTCCCTCACCGACTCGATCGTCCCGTCGATCGAGTCGGCCAGCTTCCGGTGCGCGGAGACGAGCTTCCCATGCGCGTCCGCGACCTCCCCGGGCGGCTCGAGCGCGTCGAGAGCCGCGACGATCTCCCGATGCTCCGCCTCCCGCGCTCGGAGCAGCGACACGCCGTCCGGCACCTCGCATTCGGGATCCGCGAAGAGCCGCGGCAGCGCCTGCAGCCGCTGCTCGTATTCCTGTTTCGACAGCTTCGCCCCGTCACCGCCGCACGAGGCGGCCGCGACTGCGACCAGGATCGTGACCAGGCCGAAAAGCCGCATCGCGCGCCACTCAATCAGAGCCGGGCGGGCGAGGCGAGGTTGGTACGCTCAGCCGGCGATGGACTTCGAGACCCGCGCCATCCACGAGGGCCAGGAGCCGGATCCCGCGACGGGAGCGGTCACGGTTCCGATCTACCAGACGTCCACGTACATCCAGGAGGGCGTCGGCGAGCACAAGGGCTACGTCTACTCGCGGAGCAAGAACCCGACGCGGGTCGCGCTCGAGACCTGCCTCGCGTCGCTCGAGGGAGCCGAGCACGGGCTCGCGTTCTCGTCCGGGATGGGCGCGACCACGACGATCATGCAGCTCGTCTCGCCGGGAGAGCGCGTCGTCTGCGTGAACGACGTCTACGGCGGGACGTACCGGCTCTTCGACAAGGTGCTCAAGGGTCACGGCTACGACTTCGCCTACGTCGGCGTCGAGGCGCTGAACGAGCGCCCGGCCGACGCGATCGGCGAGGGGACGCGACTCGTCTGGCTCGAGACGCCGACGAACCCGCTCATGAACGTCGTCGACGTGCGCGCGGTCGCCGAGGCGGCGCACGCGGTTGGCGCGATCGTCGTCTGCGACGCGACGTTCACGACCCCGTATCTCCAGCGCCCGCTCGAGCAGGGCGCGGACATCGTCCTCCACTCGACCACGAAGTACATCGGTGGGCACTCCGACGTGATCGGCGGCTTCGCGGCGACGAGCGACCCGGAGCTCGGCGAGCGGCTGCGCTTCCTGCAGAACTCGCTCGGCGCGGTCCCGGGGCCGTTCGACGCGTGGCTCGTCCTGCGCGGAGTCAAGACGCTCGCGGTGCGGATGCGGGCGCATTGCGAGAACGCGCGGCGGGTCGCGGCGTTCCTCGCGGAGCACCCGGCCGTGGAGCTCGTGCGCTATCCCGGCCTCGAGAGCCATCCGCAGCACGCGCTCGCCCGCGCCCAGATGGACGACTTCGGCGGGATGATCTCGTTCGACCTCGCCGGCTCCCGCGACGACGCGTTCGCCGTCCTTCGCTCGACGAAGGTGTGGCAGCTCGGCGAAAGCCTGGGCGGCGTCGAGAGCCTCATCGAGCACCCCGGCCTCATGACGCACGCCTCGACGGCCGACTCGCCCTTCCCGGTGCCGGAGAACCTCATCCGCCTGTCGGTCGGCATCGAGTCGGCGGACGACCTGATCGCCGACCTCGAGCAGGCGCTCGCGCAGGTTCCGGCGGCTGCGCGCGCGTCCTAGCGCCCGGCGGCGGCCTCGACGAGCGCTGCGTCCGGCTCGGGCACGCGATCCGGGACGAGCCGGCCCCCGGTTAGGCGACCGGCTCCGCCTCGGGCTCGAGGACGTGCTCGTAGGCGGCCACGTACTCGGCCACCATCCGCTCGGGCGAGAAGCGCTCCTCGACCGAGGCCCGGCAGTCCTCCGCCGCGATCCCGTCGGCGTCGGCGAGCGCGTCGGCCATGTCGCGCCAGTCGTCCACGATCACACCGGTCCGCCCCTCCTCGACCACCTCCGGGACGGCGCCGCGACGCGTGGCGATCACGGGCGTCCCGCAGGCCATCGACTCGATCATGACGAGCCCGAACGGCTCCTCCCAGTCGATCGGGAAGAGCGTCGCGCGGGCGTCCTGGAGGAGCGCGACCTTCGTGGCGTGGCTCGTCTCGCCGACGTACTCGGCGTCCTCACCGAGCAGCGGCCGCACGTGCTCGTCGAAGTACGCCTGCTCGGCCGGCTCGCGCTTCTTCCCCGCGAGCTTGATCGGGACACCGGCCTGCCGCGCGATCTCGATCGCTCGGTGCGCGCCCTTGTCCGGCGAGAGCCGGCCGAGGTAGAGGAGGTACTCGCCGCGCGGCGCGTGGAACGGGTAGGCGGTCAGATCGATGCCGTTCGGCACGTTCGCCACCCAGGGCAGCTCGGGCGCCGGCTTGCGCTGCTTCATGGAGATGGAGACGAGCCCGACCTGCGGGGCGAGCGCCGCGATCGACCGGTAGTTCGGAAGCGCGGTCTCGTCGAGCGGTCCGTGCACGGTGTGCAGGACGGGCGTCTCCACGAGCCCGCCGAGCGCCGCCGCGAGGAGCGACGAGTGGTCGTTCACGACGTCGAAGTCGCCCGCCCGCTCGTAGCACGAGAACGCGTGGCGCAGCTCCACCGACGACAGGCCGATCTGCGCGGACGGGGCCTCCGGGTACACGCACGCGAGCTCGGCCTTCGTCCGGGAGTCGCCCGACGCGAAGAGCGTCACGTCGTGCCCCGCGTCCACGAGGCCGTCGGCAAGGAGCGCGACCACCCACTCGATCCCCCCGTAGCCGGTCGGCGGGACGGGGAACCAGACGGGGCTCAGGATCGCGATCCTCACGGCGCCCTCCCGGCGCGGCCTTCGTTCGTCAAGGCCCTACGTGCGTGACGGTCTCCTCGACCCGGACGCGGCCCTCGTGGAGCTCCACGTTCCAGGGGCGGTCGAACGCCCGCACGCCCGAGAGTCTGAGCGCTCCGGCCCATGATGGCAACTCCTCGGTCACGACCGACTCGAGCGTGTGCCTCCGCCGGTCCGGCTGGAGGCCGAGGAGAAGCTGCAGCAGGAGGACGGGGGTCGCGGCCGCCCAGGCCTGCGGCCGGGCGGCCGTGGGGTAGGCGATCGGGAAGGGCGTCTCGGCGCGCAGGAAGCCGGCGAACACCTCCGGAAGCTGATGCTCGAAGTGCGCGGCAGCCTCGATCAGGCGGCGGACGATGCGCTGCGCCTCGTCCCAGCGGCCCGCCCGGGCGAGGCCCCAGGCGATAAGGGAGTTGTCGTGCGGCCAGACCGTCCCGTTGTGGTACTCGAGCGGGCTGTAGCCGGCGTCGGCGACGGACATCGTCCGGACGCCCCAGCCCGACCAGAGCTCCTCGCCCATGAGGCGGTCGACGACGAGGTCGAGCCGCTCCTCCGGCACGATCCCGCTCCAGAGAAGATGACCGATGTTCGACGTGAGCGAGTCGACGCGCCGGCCGTGCCCATCGACGGCGAGCGCGTAGTAGCCGCCGCGCTCGTCGCACCAGTACGCCTCGTCGAAGCGGGCCGCGAGGTCGGCGGCCTCGGACTCGAGCCGTGCGGCGAGCCCGCGGTCGCGCCAGACCTCGCGCGCCAGCTCGGCGGTACGGAGCTTCGCGTCGTAGACGTAGCCCTGCACCTCGCAGGGCGCGATCGGCGGCTCGGCCGGACGCCCGTCCGCGAAGAGCTGCGAGTTGTGCGAGTCCTTCCACGACTGGTTGTCGAGTCCACGCGTCGAGCGCTTCCGGTAGTCGACGAAGCCGTCCCCGTCGCGGTCGCCGTAGTCCTCGATCCAGCCGAGGGCCCGCATGGCGGGCCCTCGGAGGGTGCGGACGAACGCCGCGTCGTCCGTCCAGCGCCAGACCTCCGAGAGGAGGACGAGGAAGAGCGGCGTCGCGTCGACGGTGCCGAAGTAGCAGGGGAACCAGGCGTCGGCGCCCTTGCCCATCCGCACCTCGTGCACGATCTTGCCCGGCTCGGCATCGGACTCGGGGTCGTCCTCGGTCGCCTGCAGCCCGGCGAGCGCCGTCAGGGCGTTGCGCGCGAGCTCCGGCCCGAAGAGCAGCGTCTGCAGGCACGTGATCAGCGTGTCGCGCCCGAAGACCGCCATGAACCACGGCATCCCGGCCGCGAAGAGATGCGCGTCCGCGCGCCCGTCGGTCATCCGGAGCGAGGCGAGGTCGGCGACCGAGCGGTCGAACGCGGCCCCGAGCGGGTCCCAGGTCGTGCGGAGCTGCGGCACCTGCATCTGCCAGGCCGCAAGCGAGGCGCGCACGCGGGCAAGCTCCCCGCCGAAGCGCCGCTCGACCGTGCCCGGCGGCGTCCGCTCGCCGTCGGGCGCGGCGACGACGTCCACGCGCAGGCCCCAGTGCTCGCCGGGGTCGAGCTCGATCCGGTAGCGGATCGCGCTCCCGTCCAGCTCGCCCGGCTGGGAGAAGACAAGTTGTGTGAGCGCCTGCGAGCCGTCGCGGTCGGCGAGGACGAAGCCGCTCTCCTCCTCCCGGACGGGCACGGGCTCCGGCAGCGGCGCCGCGTGGGTCGGGTCGCCGAGCGAGAAGTCGTAGTCCTTCACGGCGAAGATGTCCGCGAAGTCGGTCCCCACCTCGAGCGCGAGGTCGAACGCGACGCGTCGGTGCGCGTGGTTGCGGACGACGACGTGCTCCTGCAGGCCGTCCCCGATGAACCGCTCGCGGGCGATCGAGAGCGCGTCCTGCCCCAATCCACCGGCGACCGGGTTGCGGAGATAGAAGGCTGCCGAGAAGTAGTCCACCTTCGCGGAGGAGAGGAGCAGCGGCCGCGCGCCGTTCACGGTCAGGATGAAGCGCGAGAGGAAGCGAGTGTCGCTCGTGAAGAAGCCCGCGGTCGCCTCGTCGAGGTCGCCGGTCTCGTCCGAGATGCAGAACGTCGAGCCCTCGAGGATCGTGAACGCCACGATCCAGCCCTAGCCCGGGTCGCGAACGATCGAGTCCTGGCTCGCCTGCTGCAGCGGCTTGACGACGAGCTCGTCCACCACCATGTAGTCCGGCCGCGTGACGGCGAAGAGGATGCAGTCGGCCACGTCCTCCGGCGTCAGGTAGCGGACGCCCTGGTAGACGGCGTCCTTCGCGTCCGCGTCGCCGCCGAAGCGGACGTCGGAGAACTCCGTGTCGCCGACCATCCCGGGATCCACGGTTGTCACGCGGATGCGCCCGACGAGCTCCTTCCGCAGCACCGCCGTCAGCGCGCGGACGGCGAACTTCGAGCCGACGTACATCCCCCCGCGCGGATACGCCTCGCGGCCGGCCCACGAGCCGAGGTTCACGACGTGGCCGCGCCGGTCCTCCATGTGCGCGAGGCAGAGACGGGTCATGCGGACGAGGCCGAGCACGTTCGTCTCCCACACGACCGCGTCGTCCTCGTCGGAGCCCTCGGCGATCGAGGTGCGGCCGAGCGCAAGGCCCGCGTTGTTCACGAGGACGTCGATCCGCCCGCCGAACGCCTCGCTCACCGCGGAAACGAACGCACGGGCGCTCTCGGCGTCGGTCACGTCGAGGGTGTGCGCAAGGTGGCCCTCGCCGGGGAGCTCGGCGGCGAGCCCCTCGACCCGCTCCACCCGACGCGCGCCCAGGGCCACGCGGGCGCCCTCGCGGGCGAGCGCGTGCGCGGTCGCGCGCCCGATCCCGGCCGAGGCACCGGTGACGACCGCCGTGCGCCCGTCCAGCGCGCCCACTAAGGCCGCTTCCCGATCACCGCGTCCACGAGCTCGTCCAGCGCCCCGCCGCGCCGGCCGTGCGCGAGGCCGACGAGGTAGCAGACGAGCGGCGCGTTGATCCGCTCGCCGCTCTCGTGCGCCGCGACGCGCGCGAGCTCGAGCAGCTCGTCGATCTGCCCCTGGTCGAGCGCGAGCTCGCCGGGCGCCGCCCCCGCCTCGGAGGCCAGCCGCCCGCTCGCCGCTTCCAGCCATTCGTGCACGGAGGGAACCTATCGCGGCGGGCGATATAGGGACGCCAGCCACTGTGCATCAGGCGGAGGCTGCTTAGACTCCCGCGAGTGCTGATCGGGGTCCCGCGAGAGTCCGAGCCGGGCGAGCGGCGTGTCGCGCTCGTCCCGGACATCGTGCGCCGGCTCGCCGACGACGGCGTCGAGACGCTCGTCGAGAGCGGCGCCGGCGAGGCGGCCGGGTTCACGGACGACGCCTACGCCGAGGCCGGCGCGCGCGTCGTCCCCGCGGCCGAGCTCTACGCGCAGGCGGAGCTCGTCGCGCGCGTCCGCCGCCCGTCGCCCGACGACATCGCCGCCCTCCGGGAGGGCCAGGCGCTCGTCGCGCTCCTCCAGCCGCTCGCCGACCCGACCATCGCCGACGCGCTCGCCGAACGCCGTGTCACCGCGTTCTCCATGGACACGATCCCGCGCATCACACGCGCGCAGGCGATGGACGCCCTCTCCTCGCAGGCCACGGTCGCCGGGTACAAGGCGACGCTGCTCGCCGCCACGACGATGGGCAAGTTCTTCCCCATGCTCACGACCGCGGCCGGGACGATCGCCCCCGCGCGTGTGCTCGTGCTCGGCGCGGGCGTCGCGGGCCTGCAGGCAATCGCAACCGCCCGCCGCCTCGGCGCGGTCGTCACCGGCTACGACGTGCGCGCCGTGGTCAAGGAGCAGGTGGAGAGCCTCGGCGCCACCTTCCTCGAGCTCGACGTCGAAGGCGTCGAGGGGGTCGGCGGCTATGCCGTCGCCCTCGCCGAGGACGAGCAGGAGCGCCAGCGGCAGCTCATGGCGCTTCACATCGGCGCGTCGGACGCCGTGATCGCCACCGCCCTGATCCCCGGCAAGCCGGCCCCCCTCCTCGTGACCGAGGAGGCCGTCGCGGGCATGCGCCCCGGCTCGGTGGTCGTCGACCTCGCGGCCGAGGCGGGCGGGAACTGCGCCCTCACCGAGCCGGGCGAGACCGTGGTGCGCAACGGCGTCACGATCGTCGGCGAGACGAACCTGCCGAGCACGATGCCGCTCCACGCGAGCCAGATGTACTCGCGCAACGTCGCGAGCTTCCTCGGACTGCTCGTCAAGGACGGCTCGCTCCACCTCGACTTCGAGGACGAGATCGTCCGCGACACGTGCGTGACCCACGAGGGTCGCGTGCTCCTCGCGGAGGCGACGGCATGACGCCGGAGCTGATCGCGAGCCTGACGATCTTCGCGCTCGCCGTGTTCCTCGGCTTCGAGCTGATCTCGCGCGTGCCGACGCTCCTGCACACGCCGCTCATGTCCGGGACGAACGCGATCCACGGGATCGTCCTCGTCGGCGCGATGCTGATCGCAGGCTCGGCCGACTCGACGCTCGAGCAGGTGCTCGCCTTCGTCGCGGTCGTCTTCGCCACGATCAACGTCGTCGGCGGCTTCCTCGTCACCGACCGGATGCTCCACATGTTCAAGGGCAAGCGCCCGGGGGAGGAGGACGAGCCGCGATGACCGCGCTCGCCGTCTCGCTCGAGACCGTCAACCTCCTCTACGCGGTCGCCGCGGTGCTGCTCGTATTCGGGATCAAGCAGCTGAGCTCACCCCGCACGGCCCGTCAGGGGAACTTCGTCGCCGCGGCGGGCATGGCGATCGCGGTCGGGATCACGCTCTTCCATCCGGACGTCGACCGCTACGGGCTGATGGCGGCCGGGATCGCCGTCGGCACCGTGATCGGGATCGTCTCCGCGCGGGCGGTGAAGATGACCGCGATCCCGCAGATGGTCGCGCTCTTCAACGGCGTCGGCGGCGGGGCGGTCGCGCTCATCGCGGCCGCGGAGTTCCACCGCCTGGCGCCGGACGAGGGCGCGCTCCCGGTCGACACGATCGCCGGGATCCTCTTCGGCGCGCTCGTCGGCTCGATCTCCTTCGCGGGAAGCCTCGTCGCCTTCGGGAAGCTCCAGGAGCTGCTCCCCGGCCGGCCGCTCACGTTCCCCGGGCAGATCATCGTGAACGGGCTGCTCCTCGCGGCGGCGATCGCATGCGGCGTCGGCGCCGGGATCACCGAGAGCGGGGTCTGGATCGTCCTCCTCCTCGTCCTGGCGCTCGTCCTCGGCGCCGCGGCCGTGCTCCCGATCGGCGGTGCGGACATGCCGGTCGTGATCTCGCTTCTCAATGCCTTCACCGGGCTCGCCGCCGCCTCGAGCGGCTTCGTCCTCGGCAACAACGCCCTGATCATCGGCGGCACGCTCGTCGGCGCGTCGGGGACGCTGCTCACGATCCTCATGGGGCGGGCCATGAACCGCTCGCTCGCGAACGTCCTCTTCGGCGCGTTCGGCGCGGCCCCCGCGGCCGGCCCGGCGGCCGCGCCCGGGCCCGGCGGTGGCGACGGCGCCATGGTGCGCCAGACGACCGCCGAGGACACGGCCGTCATGCTCGCGTACGCGAGCCAGGTGATGGTCGTCCCGGGCTACGGGCTCGCGGTCGCGCAGGCGCAGCATGTGACGCGCGAGCTCGCCGACCTGCTCGAGGCGCGCGGGGTCCGCGTCCGCTACGCCATCCACCCGGTCGCGGGCCGGATGCCGGGCCACATGAACGTCCTCCTCGCCGAGGCGAACGTCCCGTACCCCGCGCTCCTCGACATGGAGGACGCGAATCCCGAGCTCAACCGCACGGACGTCGCGCTCGTCGTCGGCGCGAACGACGTCACGAACCCCGCCGCGCGGACGAATCCGGAGAGCCCGCTCTACGGGATGCCGATCCTCGACGTCGACCACGCGAAGAACGTCGTCGTCCTCAAGCGGAGCATGAACCCGGGCTTCGCGGGGATCGACAACGAGCTCTACACGAACCCGAGGACCGCGATGCTCTTCGGCGACGCGAAGGACTCGCTCGAGCGCCTCGTCACCGCCGTCAAGGCGGTGTGACAGGGCCGGGACGGCGTGCGCGCCGCCCCGGCCCGCGTCGTGTCAGGCCGTTCGCATTCGCCCGACCACCAGCCGGTAGATGAGCAGCAGGACGATCGCGCCGATGATCGCCGCGATCCACGTGCTCAGGTCGAAGAACTCGTCGATCGGGTCGCCGAGGTCGAGCGCGCGGGCGATCAGGCCGCCGAGCAGCGCGCCTGCGATGCCGATCAGCGTGGTGACGATGATCCCGCCCGGGTCGTCCCCGGGCAGGATCGCCTTCGCGATGATCCCGGCGAGCAAGCCCAACAGGATCCAACCGATGATTCCCATTCCGTCCCTCTCTTTTCGTGTGGTGACGAGCGCTCGTATGCCCGCGCGGCAACGAACGTAACGCGCCCCGGACCTACGGGAGCGCGGACGCCTCGCGCCCGTCCTGCGCCTCGCCGGCGTCGAGCCGGGCGAGCGGGACGACCTCGTCGGCCTGCTCGACGACGAGCGGGTCGTGCGTGGCACAGACGACCGCCGCGCCCGTCTCGCGCGCGAGGCGGGCCAGAAGCGCGGAGACGGCCAGGCCGTTCGCCTCGTCGAGGCGGGCGGTCGGCTCGTCCGCGAGGAGAAGCGCGGGCCGGGCCGCCACCGCGCGCGCGACCGCGACCCGCTCGCGCTCTCCGGCGGAGAGCACGTCGACTCGACCCTCCGCGCGGCCGGTGAGCCCGACCGAGGCGAGGGCCTCCGCCGCACGGGCCGACGCGTCGGCCGGGGCGACGCCACGCAGCGCCAGCCCGAGCTCGACGTTCTCCCGAGCGGTGAGTGTCGGCACGAGGCCCGGCTCCTGGCCGACGAGGGCGACGCGGTCGCGGCGGAAGGCGGCGCGGGCGGCGCGGTCGAGGCCGCGGAGCGCGGTGCCCGCGACGACGACCTCGCCCTCGGACGGAAGCTCGAGGCCGGCGAGGAGGTGCAACAGGGTCGTCTTCCCGGTTCCGGACGGACCGGTCAGCGCGTAGAGCCGCCCGCCGGCGAAGGACGCGTCGACGTGGGCGAAGACCGGCCGCGCGGCGTGGCCCGTCCCGTAGGCCTTCGCCACGGCGCGCAGCTCCGCGACGGAAGCTCCGGCCGGCGCGGGCTGCGCGGGCTCGGCCGGCCGCGCCGGCGCCTCGAGCGGCACGACGTCCCCGACGGGCGCGACGACGATCCCGCCCTCCTCGAGCCGGGCCGCGGCATGCGATCCGATCCCGGCGCGGCGGAGCAGCTCCTCGGAGAGCCGGAGCCAGCCGCCCTTGCCGACGACGATCGACTCGTCGGCGGCATCGCGGGCCGCCTCCTCGCTCACGCGCCCGTCGCGGACGCGGACGATCCGGTCGGCGATCGCCGCGGAGCGCGGGTCGTGACTCACGATCACGGTCGTCGTGCCGGCCTCGCGGGCGAGCTCGCCGATCAGCTCGTAGACGACCGCCGCGCTCTCGGCGTCGAGCTCGCCGGTCGGCTCGTCCGCGAGGAAGAGCGCGGGCCGGTGCGCGAGCGCGGCGCATACGGCGACCCGCTGCTGCTCACCGCCCGAGAGCTCGCCGGGATGCGCGTCCCGCCGGTCGGCAAGGCCGACGCGCTCGAGCAGCTCGTCGGCCCGGCGCCGCCGCTCACGCGCGGACGTCCCCGCGAGCCCGAGCTGGAGCCCCACGAGGTCGCGCGCGGTCAGCTCCTCGGCGAGCGCGCGGCGGTAGTGCTGCTCCGCGTAGCCGAGCTCTTCGGCCCGGTAGCGGGCGAGCGCGCGCCCGCGCAGGCGCCCGACGTCGAGGCCCCGCAGGCGCACCGTGCCGGCGGACGGCCGGTCGAGCCCCGCCAGGATCCTGAGCAGGGTCGACTTCCCCGAGCCGCTCGGCCCGAGCACGACGCAGACCTCGCCCTCGCGAACGGTCAGCGTCAGGCCCTGGAGTGCCGGCACGCCGGCGCCGTCCTCGGTGTAGACGCGGAAGAGCTCGCGGATCTCGAGCAGCGCCGCGCTCATGCGGCGGCCTCCGTGACCCGGGACGGTGCGGGCGAGCGGAACGCCCGGGCGGTCGCGAGCCCGACGACGACACCGGCCGCGAGCGCGTAGGCGACGACGGCGAGCACGACGACGGGGAGGTCGACGGCGACGAGGAGCGGCGGCTCCGGCCGCGCCGCGTTCGCGGTCAGGCGGACGAGATCGACGACGAGCACGCTCAGCACGGCGCCGGTCAGCGCCCCGCCGGCGACCCCGAGGGCCGCGACGATCCCGGCGCGCAGACGCACCTGGGCGCGAAGGTCGGCCGGGGCCGCGCCCTGCGCCTCCAGGTCGAAGAGCTCACTCCGCTCGTCCCGCAGGTCGGCGACCACGCCGAGGAGGAGCCCGACGAGCGCGAGGACGAGCGCGACGAGGGCGGCCGCGCCGAGGGTGAGCAGGGCGGCGCGGGCGAGCGGATCGGCGCGGAGCGCACGCTCGACCTCGGCGCGCTCCGTCACGGCGAGCGCGTCGAAGGGCGGCGAGGCGAGCGCCGCCCCGAGCGCGGCGGGATCGGGCGCGTCCAGCCAGACCTCGTTCGGCTGCGCGGAGCCGGGCGTCGTCGAGTTCATCGCCGTCGCGAGGAGGTCGCGATCTGCCACGAGCCCCTCCCCCTCGATTCCCGGGAAGCGCTCAACCGTGCCGACCACGCGGGCGCGCAGGTCGACCCGGTTCGCCTCGAGCGCCAGCGTGCCGCTCGGCCCGGCCGCCGCGGCGAGCCGGGGCGTCGCGAGGACGGGGATCGGCCCCTCGTCGCTCGCCTGCCGCGGCCGGAAGCGCGAGACGACCTGGTTCGTGAGCGCATAGTGGAACTCGGTGAGCCCGGTCTGGACGACCGCCGAAACCGTGGTGTTCGTCGGCACCCAGTCCTCGAAGGGCCGCGGCGTCGCCTCGCCGTCCGCTCGGGCGACGCCGATGCCCCGCGTCGTCAGGACGCCGCGCACCGCGCGCCCGGCCGACGCGCCCGGCTCCTCGATCCGGATCGGCGGCGAGAAGGTGAGCGCGACGAGCCGCCCGCCGCGCGCCTCCTCCGGCACGGGCGCGCGGAGCGTCGCCGGCCGGCCCTCCACGAGCCGGCCGAGCTCCGCGGTCGCGAAGCCGCCCTCGGACGTCTGCAGGCTCGCCGAGAGGAGCACGGGCGCGCCAGTGACGCTCGCCGCGAGCACGAGCTCGCGCGCGTCCGCCGGCACCTCGATCCCCGCGAGCCCGGCAGGACGTTCCGGCTGGAGGAGAGCCGCGAGCTCCGGGCGGGACTCCTCCGCGAAGTCGTCGCGCCAGCCGCCGACCTCGGCCACGTGCGAAGCCGGAACGCCGAGCACGGTCACGCCGCCCTCGACGCCGAGGCGAGGCACGGCGCCCTGGACGCGCAGCACGGGAGTCGCGCTCCCTCCGCCCGTCGCGCGTTCGAAGTCGGAGAGCGCCGCCGCCTCGAGCGGCGAGACGAGCTGCCGCAGGTCCTCCCGCGCGACCGCGTCGGCGGGCACGGCGAACGCCGCCTGGTCGGCCTGCCCCCGTGCGAGCGTCGAGCGGT
>Ga0299913_10000680_pt1 | contig 22679 bp, 15 predicted proteins | sample RVTome_9_FD_201360 | JGI IMG/M metagenome (GOLD analysis project Ga0299913, IMG submission 201360) | Soil microbial communities from uranium-contaminated site in the Upper Colorado River Basin, Wyoming, United States - RVT155D38 (version 2) ... | reverse complement strand
GTGATCATCTTCTTTCTTCTGAGCGTCCCCCTGTTGACGATCTCCAGGATCGCGGGCCATCGCATCGCCGGCCGCCTCCGCACGCATGGTGACGCCGGACGCCGTGTCCTAGTGGTCGGCTTCGGCCGCATCGGTCGACGGTTGGGCGAGGCTCTCCTCACCGACCCCGCCTACTACACACTCGTTGGCTTTGTCGATGACGATCCAACCGTCGTATCCGGGGCGCCACCTGATACTCCCATCCTGGGAACCACCGCGGTGCTTTCGGAGATAATTCGATCACAAAATGTCGACGAAGTGATCCTTGCCATTCCGTCGGCAACCTCCGAACGGGTGCAACAGCTGATCGGCACTTGCATCAAGCTCAACGTCAGATGGAAGGTCGTGCCCAACATCTACGATCTTCTCTACGAGCGCATCCAGCTGGATCTCATTGGGGGCCTGCCTGTCATAGGGCTTCGCGGATCTCAGATCGTTGGTCGGAACTGGGCCACAAAGCGTATGTTCGACGTCGCGGCTGCATCGACTTTCCTCATAATCCTGTCCCCTCTACTGCTGTCGATCGCCCTGTTGGTCAAGACGACCTCGCGGGGCCCTGTCCTCTTCCACCAAACCCGAGTCGGGCTCCACGGCCGCAACTTCACCATGTTCAAGTTCCGGTCCATGCGAATCGACAATGACCCCGCGATTCACCAGCATTACGTCGCTGACTGGATCCTCGGTGCCACCGGCTCCACCGAGCCTGAAGACATCGAGCTAGGTCTGGATACGAACGGCAGCAAGCGGCACAAGATCACCTCAGATCCGCGCATCACCCGCATCGGGCGGGTCATCCGCGCCACCAGCCTCGATGAGCTTCCTCAGTTGTTGAATGTGATCCGCGGCGACATGAGCCTGGTGGGCCCGCGCCCTCCCCTGCCGTATGAAGTCGAGCGCTACACAACCTGGCACCGGCGACGACTGGACGTGCTCCCCGGGATCACCGGTCTGTGGCAGGTGAGCGGTCGAAACCGGCTCTCCTTCGAGGAGATGATCCAACTCGACGTCGAGTACATCGAGGAATGGGCGCTCACAACCGATCTCAAGATCGTCTGGAAGACTCTCCCCGCTCTGTTTATGAACAAGGGGTATTGAATTGAATCAGACCAAAACACGGATCGGCGTTGTCGGTTGCGGCTACTGGGGTCCCAACCACATACGCAACTTTCTGAGTCTCGGACGCAACGGAGCGGACATGGTGGTCGCTGCCGACCGGGACCCGGCCCGTCGGCAGCGAATCTCCGAGCTCTACCCGATGGTGAGAGTGGAGACGGACGCCAGCCTCGTGTTCCAGGACCCCTCAATCGACGCGGTCGTCATCGCCACCCCTGTGGAGACCCACTATCCGCTGGCCAAACAAGCTCTCAGTCTGGGCAAACACGTTCTTGTCGAGAAGCCCCTGGTGACAGATCCAGATCAAGCGGAGGAGTTGATCTACCTGGCCGAGACCGGCGGGAGGGTGCTCATGGTCGGGCACACGTTCGAGTACACCGCGGCTGTGAATCGGATCAAGGAGATCATCGCCAGCGGAGAGCTGGGTGAAATTCTCTACATTCGCTCGTTGCGGGTGAATCTGGGACTGTTTCAAACCGACATAAACGTCCTGTGGGACCTGGCCCCGCACGACGTGTCGATCCTCCTCTACGTGCTGCAAATGGCGCCGACAGCGGTGATGGCGGTCGGGAATGCGAACATCAATCGCACCATCGAAGACGTGGCGTCGATCACCATCGAGTTCGACTCGGATGTCATGGCCAACATCATCGTCTCCTGGCTGGATCCCCGAAAGGTACGGGAAATGACGATCGTGGGGAGCAAGAAGATGCTCGTCTACGACGACACCTCGGCCAATGAGAAGCTTCGCATCTTTGACAAGGGTGTCGATGGTCCAAAGGACTACGAATCCTTCGGCGAGTTTCCCTACTCGTATCGCTACGGGGATATCGTCACTCCCTTCCTTCAAGAACACGAGCCCTTGCGCGAGGAGTGTGCTCACTTCTTGGGATGCATCAAGACGGGTGAGACACCCCGGAGCGGTGGCAAAGCGGGCCTCGACGTGGCTCGCGTTCTCTCGGCGGCGGAAGCCAGTCTGCGGGCCGGAGGTCAGCGAGTCGAATTGGCTCCCATACCGGCGATACCGGCGCAGCTCTCCTGGCCTCTCCGCGGCAACGGACAGGTTGACACAGAAGATGCCATCGCAATACTGCGAGCGGCCGGCGCATGAGAACAAGATCTCGCCCACCAGGACAACGGCTGATCCTTCTCTCGAGCATTAACCCGCGCCCGATCCGCCCCAGGTGTTGATGATGTCGATTTACCGACTCCACTCCACCACAAGTCCCCCACTTTCGTGGCTAACCGCACGCCGACTGGTCAAGCCCCGATCCGACGTGGCCGTCGACACCATCGATCACGTTGTGAACGCGACCCTGAGTCGGCGCGTTCTGGTCGCCAGCCCTGACGAGTCCCTACTCCATCTCGCGACGGACGCACTCAGCTCGTTTCGTCCCGGGTTCAACGTGGCCACAGCCTCCAAGGCTTCGCATGCACTCGAATGGCTTCAAAGCTTTGGGCCACACCTTCTCATCTTGGATCTGGAGCTATCGGGTCCTGCTAGCCTTCTTGACCACCTCCCTCCTTCTCACATCGAGACGATCTTGGTGCGGGCCGATCGTCCCGGCACCTGGCCCGGTCAAATCGCAGATGGGCGGTCAGTGCTCACAAGACCGGTTGATTTGCCGACACTCTTAGCAGCCGTCCATCGGATCAATCATGAGATCTGAACTACTGAAACTCTCTCGGGACCGTTAGGCATAATGGACATCTACGAGTTCACCCTCGGGCTCTGGCGACAACGAAGACTCTTGGTGATTGGATTCGTCGTCCTCTTCATTGCGATTCTCCTCGCCCTGTTCGAAGTCGGATCAGATGGAATCCGGTCTCGCATCACGCCGAAGTACCAAGCGAGCATCGACCTGGTCGTCGTGCCGGCTGAACTGGAATCTCTGACCTCGGCTTCCGTCTCCAGTGGGTCCCCGGGGGCGGCAGAGCTCTACGGTGAGCTGCTCATGTCACTGGAGGCCGAGCGGCAAATCGAAGAGACGCACGGCATCGATCTCCTCAACCCATTGGAGGTCAGGGTGGCCACTCGTAGTCCCTTCATCAGGGTCACAGCGACGACCGATAGCCCGGATGGCGCGGTTGAGGGAGTCCTCGGAGCTTTCCGGTGGTTGGAATCGCGACTTGCCGAGCCGCCCGTTCTGGCCAATATCCCCGTTGCAGAGCCCTCCGAGGAGCCCACGATTCTCGACGAAGAGGGCAAGTTCCTCGGTGTGGTACGACTCGAGGTCGATCGCTCCTACGCCTTGGTGGGCTCAGATCTGGCCATCGTGGTCTCCAACTTCCGCGGAGATGAGTTCGCTGTGCCGCTGTCCGAGGCGGCGCGTGAGCTCGGCACGCGAACGAGCTACGTGCGTCCTGAGAGTGAACTCATCATCAGCCTCGAGCGGGAGGTGGGGAGGGCTTTGGACAGCATTACGGTGACGATTCCCCCACTTCCAGATGAACTCGGCCCTGAGCCTCCTACCTTCGTGCTAACGGTTGAGCGCGGTGCGGTCGCGGGCACGGAAGAGAATCCTCGCCTTCTCGCCGATCGAATGGGGGTGCGATGGGAAGCCACTTTGGGCTCCCTGACCACGGAGGAGCTCGAGACGCGTCCGATGAGCGTGCTGCTCATCACCCAGGAGCCAATCGTCACCCTCGCTGGACAACGACGGACGCCGATCATCGCCCTCGGCATGTTGGGGGCGGGCATTCTCCTTCTGCTCGTATCGGCAACGACCATCGACACATGGCAACAGGCGCGGTTAGAGCGCGGAAAACACAGAGTCTCCGAACCAGACTATGAGTCTGACGAGAAGCGGAATGGCGACCTCTCTGAAGTGGACCAGCCTGTCCACCTGGAGGAGCGGAAGGACCTGGAGGAGCGACGTTGGGCTTGACGGTCCCATCTCGCCTCTTGGGGTGACCGGTGTCGAAGACAACGCTCTCGTCACGAGGCTGGGCCGCGCCGCCCGGAGTTCTCCGACCGGATCTGTTCGGATCTCTCTTCCTGATCGGGATGTTCGCCTTCTTGATGACCAACCGACTCATTCCCGACATCTACACGTTGCCGGTAGGTCTATCTATCCGGCCCTGGGAGCCGGTCCTGGCTCTGCTCACTCTGGTCTGGCTCTGTTGGCTGATCATCGTCCCGAAGCCATTCCCCGCGGGAGTTGTCGGGCTGGTCGCCCTCTCTCTCCTAGTGGTGCTGACTCTGGCCTATTTCTGGAATGCGCCGGGCTTTACCGAGTACGAAGCCACTGCCTCCCGACGAGGACTGATTCGGATCTTCCTCTTCGCCGGCCTGTTCCTCGCCTCGTATCACCTTGCTTATGACCTGCAAAGCGCCAAGAGGGTGCTCAGGCTGATAGTCAGCCTCACCGGCATCCAAGCTGTGGTCGGCATCTACGAATATGTGAGCGGACGGAGTGCGACGTTTCTTCACGAGTTGTGGACCGGAATTGGCCTGACCGTCGACCCCAGGGGAACCCGCGGATTCAGTGACAGCCTGAAGCAGCGTCTCACGGGCGAGCTGAAGGTGCAAAGCACTGCACCCCATCCCCTTGTCTTCTCGGCCGTGCTCGCTTTGGGCATCCTCATCGCACTGACGCTCTTTCTCCATGCCCCGAGTAGGCGCAGTCGACGGATCTACGGGTTCCTGCTCCTGCTCCAGCTGGCCTGTCTGCCGATGACCAACTCTCGAACTGGCTTTCTGGTCCTCATCGCCGGCCTAGTGGTACTGGCTTTGCTCACGGTCAGAAAGTGGCCGTCCTCGCTCCCGATGGCACTACTGGTCACGATGTTCATGGGTATCGTCTTCGCCCTTGTCCCGGGGAGCGCTCGTCTCCTTCTCAACAGCTTCACCCGACCGCAAGAAGACCCGAATCTCGAGGTCCGGCTCGCCCGGTTCGACCGGCTCCCGGATCTGATGGCAGATCGACCTGCCCTTGGCGCCGGGTATCTCACCAACGACGTGAACATCATCGTCTTCGATAACTCGTACAACCTGGCGCTCGTGGAGCTAGGCGTGATTGGCTTCGTCCTCCTCGTAACCTTCTTCCTCGTCTGCATGGGTCGTAGCCTGAGTGGCCTCGCTCGGGCGGGGCCGGCGGAGATACCGCTCCAGCTTGCAGGCGTCGTCGGAGTTCTCGCCCTTCTCGCAGGAGCGGCGACATTCGATGCCTGGGCCTTCGACCAGTTCTTTCCAACCTGTCTCATCCTTCTCGGAATAGGTGTGGGCAGAGCCGACGTGATCAGACGCCGCTTGACCCTTTCCGCCTCCCAGGGATCGGGGGACTTTTCTTCTCGTGCGTCGATCCAGGATCCGGCACGATGAGGCCCGCTCCGGTGTTTCGTGCAATCATGTCATCCCCGACGCTGCTCCTCCGCCGGGTTGGTGAGAGGCGTCTGGCTCGAATCTGTGCCGACACTCGCACCCTGGTTCTCAGCTACGACGATGGTCCCAGCCCGGACTTGACACCTGAGCTGCTAGACCTCCTCGCCTCGCATCGTGCTACGGCGACGTTCTTCCCCCAAGGGGCCCGAGCCGAGACGAATCCGGAGCTTCTTGATCGGGTTCTGGCCGAGGGGCACGAGATCGGCTGCCACACCTACGACCATGTCCACGCGTGGAAGTCGGGATCGAAGATCGCCGTTCGGGACATGGAGCGGGGATACGAGGTGCTCGCGACATGGGTACCGCCTTCGGGACCCTTTCGCCCTCCATACGGGAAGATGACGGTCGCAATGTTGCAGGCGGTTCGCGCTCGGAATGCCCGACTGGCATGGTGGACCACCGTCAGCGGAGACACTCACCCTTTCCCGCTCCCGCCCCCCGCACGTGCACTCGACCGGCTCCGCCGAACAGGTGGAGGTGTTGTGCTGATGCACGACCACCACCTCCGGAGCTCGAGAGATGGAGAGCGCCGGGCTGCACATGTTCTTGAGATGACAACCACTCTAATTGAAGCCGCACCCGGCGAGGGCTGGAGGATTCGTAGTCTCGCCGAGCTCGATCGGTCGATGGCAATATGAACGCCGCCAACACGATGGTCGAGGCGCCGCTCCGGGTGGCGATGATCGTTCACGCCTATTACGAACGAGACGCCCGAGTCCGCCGCTACGCAGAGACCCTGGTTCGGGCCGGGCACAAAGTGGATGTACTGGCCCTACGCGGCCCGGGGGATCCTCGGCGTCAGGTGCTCAAAGGTGTCAACGTCATTCGAATGCCGCTACGTCGAAGGAGAGGCGGGATCGGGCGGTATGTTCTCGAGTACCTGGCATTCACCTTCCTGGCGTCTCTGATGCTGTCATTGCGGCACCTGGAGAACAGATACGACGTGGTCCACGTGCACAATATGCCCGACTTTCTGGTCTTCGCCGCATGGCTACCCAAGCTGACCGGGTGCAAAGTCATACTCGACGCCCATGACCTGATGCCGGAGGTCCATGCCAGCAAGTTCGGAGTCTCCAGCTCGCACCCGATCACCAAGCTGCTGAATCTCCAAGAGCGCATCTCGAATCGCTTCGCTGACGCTGTCATATTCTCCTCGGATCTCCTGCGTGAGATCGCGCTCAGACGTGGAAGTTGTGATCCTCAACAAACAATCACCGTCCTGAATAGCCCGGATCCGACCATCTTTGATCGGAATCGGCATCCTTGGCGCGGGCCTGATGATGCAACCGAGTTCCGGTTGCTCTACGTGGGCACTGTCTCTCCCCGACACGGAGTCGATCAAGCGGTCCGAGCGGTCGCGCTGCTAGCCGATGACATTCCAGGGATGCGTTTGTTGATATACCCGCGGCTGGCAGAGGGAGAGGGCGATGCGCTCGACGATCTTCGCAGATTGGTCGAGCACGAGCAGCTCGAGCGAGTGATCGAGTTTCGCGATCCAATCCCTCTTGACCAGATCCCGCACGAAATGGCTCTCGCTCATGTCGGGCTTTTCACCCCTCGTTTGGATGCACACATCGATGTCGCGCTATCGATCAAGGTTCCGGAATTCGTCGCCATGTCCGTGCCCATCGTGACCACGAAGACCAGAGTCATGCAGCGTTACTTCGCTGACGATCAGGTCTCATATTTCGAGGATGGCGATATCGACTCCTGCGCCCACGCGATCAGGCGTATCTTCGAGGACCCGGAGGAGGCGCGCTTGATGGCCCAGCGAGCCGATCGGTTCCTACGGGAGCACTCATGGCAGGTGCAAAGCGAGCAATACATGGGCCTTCTCTCCCGATTGGTTTCCAAAACCAGGTCTGGACTCCCTCGACAACCGGCGGGGTCGTGACCGAGGGCACAGCCAGTCGCCCGGCGGCTCCCACACACCCAGGCTCTGCTCCTCCGGCCCAGCGGGGCTCCCCCGTGGGTCTAACCCGCAGGTGGATTGATGCCCGACCGCAGGAGCGCCCGCAAGGCTGCGCGATGAGGGCCCCGCCCCATAGCTGCTCGCAACCCCTCGTTCACTACGAGTGACAGCCAGAAGGCACGAGACCTGAGCCGTCCGTTTCGCCGGCTGAAGAGGCGCCACCGGTTTAGGGTATTGAGGGTCCACAGCTCGGCGGATCTGTGCACCTCGCCTCCGATATGCACCGCCTCTGCGGCTGGAACATATAGCAAGAGGAACCCTGCGTCGCGGGCGCGTAAAGCGAATTCCGCCTCTTCCGCATACAGAAAGAACGACTCATCCCAGGGACCAACCCGATCCATGCATTCCCGGGAAATGAGCATCGCCGCCCCGGATGCCCAATCGGCATGGACCGGAGCCTCGTAAATCGAGTCGATCGCCACCACCTCTCCAAGGGCCCTGAACCGCCCGGCTCGATCTCCACCCAGGAGCGCCTCGCCCAGCACACGCAGTACGGCGGGCTCTCGTCGGAGCGAGTAGATCAATCGTCCACGATCGTTCATCAGACGAGGCACAGCGATCCCTGTTTCGGGGGAAAGGGCGTGCAACAGGGTCGGAACCGATCCACGACCCAAGCGCACATCCGGATTAAGGACGAGAACCGCTTGGCTAGATGAACTCATAGCCACCCCGGCGTTGACTCCGGCGGCGTAACCAAGATTGCCACCCATCTGGATCACTGTCGCCTCGGGCCACAGCTGGCCGGCCACCGTCGCACTACCGTCGTGCGAGGCATTGTCCACGACGACCACCTCGTAAGAGGTCAAGGGATGAAGAGCACCCGGAAGACTGTCGAAGAACTCAGGGAGATGTTCGGAGCTGTTGTATGTGACGACGACCACCGCCACGTCCACCTGGCTGTTCGCTTGGTCAGAGTCGCCGCTCGGAAGCATTTCTCAGTTCCGGGGTGCCGTTCGATCGGATTGCTGGTCGATCATTGCGAAGATCGCCCGAGTCCCTGCAGATCGACTGCCTTGACGTCATCCACAAACTGCCGATGCCAGAGCTCGAGCACCATCAGACTGAACACCTCTTTCGAGAAGACGCCCTGCGACGAGTTTCGGTTGAGGAGGTCCTCCAGGGCAGATCGTCTGAAATAGCCGCGGCCAAGGCTGATTGGATCGAGCAAAACCTCACGGGCGGCGCCACCAAGCTCCTGACTGAACCAGCGCTCGTATGGCACCAGGAAGCCTCGTTTTCCTGACCTCGAATTGGGGGGGAACAGGGAGGCAAACGTGTCTCGGACGATGCGCTTACCCGAGAATCGACCCAGCTTGAACTCAGTTGGAAGCGAGGCGGCGAATTCCAGGATCCGATGATCCAGAAATGGGACTCGAAGCTCGAGCGAGTTGGCCATGGTCATCTTGTCCGCCTTGAGGAGGAGATCATCGGGCAGCCAGGTTTTGGTATCGACATACAGCATCTTGTTGATCGCTGTGGCGTCGGACACCCGACCAAACAACGCTCGTAGCGGTCCCAGAGCCCACTGAGGCTCGACCAATCGGGCAAATTCGTCCGTGTAGAGGGTCGAGGCCAGCCGATTGAACAAAGTGTGTGGTCCCGAAGACCTGCTGTAGTAGTAGTCCTCGATGCGGAGAGGGAGAGCCATCGCATACTTCTGGAATCTCGAAAGGGGTCCCCTTTGGGTCAGGGGCCCTAGGAGCCGTGCCAATGGAGATGCGCCAGGCCCGATCGTTTGCCGGAGGCGCTCGAACCAGGCCCAGTTACGGTAGGTGGAATAGCCGGCGAAGGCCTCGTCACCTCCCTCACCCGAAATCACTACCTTGACATGTTCGCTCGCCAGCTTTGAGACGTAGTAGAGGGCGATGGCCGGAGGCTCGCAGACCGGCTCCTCCATGTGCCATACGTATCTCGGCATGAACTCCAGAAAACTGCCTGAGGAGATGGTCGTTTCGTAATGGTCGGTTCCAAAGCGGCGTGCAGCCTGCCGGGCCAAAGGTCGTTCATCCGCGATCCCCATCCCGTCAAACCCAATGGTGAAGGTGGCAAACGGCTCGGTTGATGTCTGAGAGGAGAGACCGAGAAGGGTGGTGGAGTCAACCCCCCCACTGAGCAAGAAGCCGATTCGAACGTCACTGATCAGATGGTCATGCACTACTCGATCGAGGAGGGTTCGTAGCTCTTCTTGCGCCTCCTGATAACCAATGGCTCTCTCCTCGAACGCCAGGTCCCAGTACTGTTCCACTCTCGTCTTGCCATGTTGTGCAACCAAGTAGGACCCCGGTGGAAGCTTCTTGATTCCACGCAATACCTCTTCGCCCGGGAGGTACATAAAGGTCAAAAAACGATCGATGACCCTCGGGTCGACCTCCGGACGAATCGAAGTGTCCTGAAGGATCGCCTTGATCTCCGAAGCAAATACCAGCGACTCCCCGCTCTCCGTGTAATAGATTGGCTTGATCCCTGTTCGGTCTCGCCCCAGAATCAACAGATCTCGAGGACGATCAAAAATGGCGAAGGCGAACATGCCTTCGAGGTGGCCAAACATCCCCTCCCCGAACTCCTCGTAGAGATGCACCAGTACCTCGGTATCGGTCTCGGTGCGGAACCTGTGACCCTTGGCCGTCAGAATGCGTTGGAGCGATTGGTAGTTGTAGATCTCGCCGTTGAAGACCACCCAGACCGTTTCGTCTTCGTTCGAGATCGGCTGACGACCATTGTCGAGGCCGATGATGCTCAAGCGGCGGTAACCCAGGCCGACGTTCCCCCACACCCGGTTGCCTTCGTCGTCGGGGCCCCGATAACAGATAGAATCGGTCATGGAGCCGAGCAGGCCGGGATCAACGGGACGAGACCGATCGAAGTACATCTTTCCCGCTATGCCGCACATACCTCAGCCCTCCTCGGTCAGATAGATCACGCGTTTCATCGCCAGACACTTTCTTTCCCAAAGATGCGGCGTAATTGTTGCTGACGGACGTATGTCACGAGTTCCTTGTCATCAACACGTTGAAGCCGCCTGAACCAGGCGCGTGTGAATCCCCAGAGAAGCCCAATAGAAGCCACGACATACGGTCGCTGTCGGAGGCGACCTGCGCTTCTGACGATGACAAAGAGAGGGTGATACCCACTGATATAGGACGCCTCGCCATTCTTGACCCAGTTCCGCCATTGACCTGCCGCCGAGCCGGTAGGCTTCAATTGAGTCAGAGTCAAGTCCTCGAAGCTCCGCGTCTTCCAGCCAAGCATCGTTGCCTTGACTTCATCGAGAGTGTCCCAACCCGGAGCCTTGACGAGCCCGTCGATGTCGTTCCAGCAACTGCGCCGGTAAATCTTGGTTGCTCCCCGAACGTGGAAGGTGGGATGCGACTCACGGACAAGGCCAGTGGGAGATACAGACTCGATCACTCCCCCGCCGATCCCAAGCTCCGGATCCTGCTCGAAACGCTCCAGACATTCCTGGAAGTAGCTTGAAGAAAAGCTCAGATCGCCGTCCAGTTTGACCAAGAACTCCCAATCAGAAGAGCGAAGTGCCCGGTAGCCGGCGTAGAAGGCCTCGACGACGCCTCCTCCGGCGGCCCTGAAACCGCGATTTGGGCGCTGGACCACACTCAGCCACGCAACGCTGGCGCGGTACCGATCGACCACCTCGGCTGTTCCGTCGGTTGAGCCGTCGTCAACCAGAACCCATTCCGTTGGCGGAAGCGTTTGTGCAAGCATTGATGAGATCGTGTGCTCAATGTGTTTCACCTCATCTCGGACGGGCGTGATGACGACGTATCCGGTCATGAGTCGTCCTGAGGTTGTGCGAACCGCTGGGTACCTCTGGAAGGCAAACCCCCTAAACGCGGCGGTCCCGTCTCATCCGAACCTGGACTCGACATTGGCAGGCGCGATATAAGCACTGGGGCCACAGCCGGTAAAGACTTGTCGCTCGCTGACATCTCGAATGGTCGGGATCCTCTTCCCCTTATCCCCCTCGATCCCAGCGGCGCCATCAAACGATCCGATCGCCTGTGCGCGAGTCGAAACTGGACATGATGTCCTCCATCTGGTCTTGCGCCATCTGGAGCACTCTTGGAAGATGGGCCGTCAATTCTTGGCGCGCGACCTCCCGACGAAGCCAGGAATCCCCTAGCGCCTCGACCACGCCCTCGGTGTCGAGATGTCTGGGGTCAGCAACATGCCCTCCAAGACCGCACACCTCGAACACGCCGAGCGTCTTGTCACTGTAGGCGATGGCAGCCGTGGGCACCCCAGTGGAGAGGCCGGCGATTGTGGAGTGCATACGCGTGCCGCAGAACCAATCCAGGTTGGAGATCAACCATTTGGCCTCGGCAGGGTCGGTGAACGTCGGCGCCGCGACTACCCGCGCGCGAGCCGCTGGCTCAATGGTCTCAATGACGTCTCGGATAGCACCAATATCAGATTCGTAGTGATCCGGAGGCGAGATCACATGGGGAATCAGCACTAGACGAGCCGTGGTCTTTCGGAGGAACCAGTTCAACAACAAACGAACAACCGCCCGGTAGTCCGCGTTGAGACGATATTGCTGCTTGGCGGCCTCAGGATTCCGATAGAGAAGGCCGCTCACATTGACACCGACGAGTGGCTCCTGTCTGTCGTCCAGCCAGGATGCCAGTGACGGAGGGAGAAGCTCGGGACGGCGTGGCTGAAGACCGAAGGCCAAGTCGACACCGCCCCGATGACGTTGCGGATCAAAATCGACGCCGAGCAGTTCCTTCAGCACCTCCAAGCTCCTGGGGTCGCGCGTCCAAACGGCTGTGGCTCCTCGGAGGATCCTCTGAGCCACGGCCCGACGCCTCGGATCTGCAAAGGGTCCATAAGTCTGCGGGAGTAGGACCAGAGGCCGGCCATTCTCCAAGGCGATCAACTTGGGCAGGGTGATCGAGCGAAATCGCCATGGTCCGTACAGGTCGGTGAAGCTGTCGCCACCGCTGACGTCCAGGACGGCGTCGGCCTGACGGATGGCTCTGGCGCTGGTGTTGGAAAGCCCTCCCAACCTAGCCGCAACCCTGATTCGCCAAAGAGACTCCGGTCGATAGAGGCGACGGGTGTGTGCGGCGCCTGATCGGGTGATCCAGTGGAGCCTGCCATTCACTGTCACCGAGTCTTCTCTTGCTCCCCGCCCAAAGTCGAAGACAGTGAGGCGACTGTCGGGACGCCTCGAAAGAACCCCGGAGACAGTGCTCCAGCACAGAGCCGAGACTCCCAAGTTGTCGGTATCAGGAGCGGCTCCGGCGAGGACAAAGCGAGTTACTGGTTGCCTCCGATCCTGCATTCCGTCTCGGTTATCCTGGGACATAGTCAAATGCTCTGTGATCTCCCCGCGACAACTCGATAAACGGGATCCATGTTCCATTTGAACCGCTGGGTCCGACGATCGAATGGTCCCCTTCGACTCATACGCCGGTCGGAACATCGGCTCTGTCCACTGATAGCACCATGGAGTGTGGGCGGATCCGTCCAGATACCCGATGTCAGGAACGGCCCCGGTTGGCCAGGTGCTGGGTTCCGGGGTGACCGCAGCTGCTCTCTCCCCGATGATCCTGCAGATCGATTTCCGCGCTTCCCATGCCTCTCCTCGACTTTCACTCTGTACGTCAACTGCGAGTCGCAACGAAATGCAGCTCGCGGGCGATCAGCCGGGACGGAATGAGGTTGTCCAACCACGTCGGAACCCTTCGTTGATCTCCAGGAATGACCGCTTCCAGCCGAAAACCGGACTTCTCAGCCAACCGACCGAAAGCTTCGCCGTCTAGCACGCGGATCCCAGCCCGTTCAAAGCTATCGAACGTCAGATGACGATACCCAGGAACACCCGCCAGACGTCGTCGAAGAACCCCCAGCTCAATGAGGTTCGGTACCCGGGCAATCAGAGGGTCTCCCGGCGTCAAGACCCGGTGGGTGAAGTTCAGAATTCGCTCAGGTGAGGGGAAGAGGTGCAGAAGATTCGAAACGAGGACACAATCGAATCGACGGCCCTGCAAACTGTTCTCAGCGTTCTCGAGGGGACCATGAACGACCTCGACCCCTCGTCGCTCTGCGTTGACTCCCACGACTGCGTCCAAGGGAATCCCCGTGACCTTGATCCCATCGCGGATGAGGCTTTCCTCCAGCAGTCCGACTCCGCAACCAATACTGAGAACTGACCGAGCTTCTCGCGGTATCAGTCCGAGAAAGGCTGCGTCTGCAGGTTCGTAGTAGCTCTTCGAGAACCGTGCGCCAAGAATGCGGGTCTCGGGATCGACCAGTTCATACGAAGGTAACTCCCCGGCCGCTACTCTCCCGAGCCCCTCTATCTGCTCCCGGAACTCCTCCAAGGATATGCCGAGAAGTCCCACGTACCTATTCGGAAGGTGATGCAGCAGAAATCGTTCGAGTTCGTCAATGCAGATCAGCTTCTCGAGGCCACATTGTGTGTACACGTCAGTGGCGGCAGACACCAACATGTCGTGGCGACCTTCGTGAGGCGGTACCACAAAGCCGCCCGACGCGAGCGCTGCTTCCAACTGCCGCTTTGTCAAAAGGAAGGCTGCTCCGTGTTCGTTCGAGAAACTCGCGAAGAGTTTCCCAGCTCGCCGTCGCACAGAGGAGGGAATCCACCGAAAGTGTGCATGCGCCGTCGATACGTAAGCTTCGCCATCCCGGTCAGACTCGAAGCGCAGGAACCCTCCGATCTCGTCGGCGGGAAGAACGTCAGCCGTCCAAAGAAACGCCCGAATATTCTCTTCCGTGATCAGTGTGTCGTCTTCCGAATAGACGAACAGGTCGTATGCGTCGCGGCGATCTCGGAAGAGTTCTGGCGCAGCGAACGGGAGAGATCTTGGATTTCGTGTGGGAAGTCCCACCACGGTTTTTACGGCTGCCCGGAACTGTTTGGGTCTTTCGGTCAGAATCACCACGTCGACATCGAACGGCATGGACTCGTACGTGTCCAAAAGCCTCTCCAACCATCGTCGGTTGGTATCCCCGTAGTGAGCTATGGCCACGAGGATCCTCACGGCTGATACCATCCGAAGCATGGTGGTTTGACGCGTTGAACCCGGTTGAGATCCTTCGAATGGGCGCGCCTCGGCCATCGCATTCCGGCGGATGGCTCAAAGATATAAAACACGTTGCTCGATGCTCCCGATGAGTCGACCGCAATTCCCCGCGGCGGTCGTCACCCAACGTCCTCTCCGAGTTTTTGACAGCAGCGTCGGCAGTCGGAGTCCCAATGCTATCCAAGAACGCATTACACGGACCAGCCGACGCCTCTTCGCACCGACGCGGCGATATCTTCGATAGAGCCGGGCCGCGCCTCTCCCGTAAGAGAGATGCTGACGCCATGCACTCGCTAGGTCGGCTCGAAGCCTGTAGGCGATGCGGGCGTCCGACGCGAAGCAGAGCCGGTATCCCGCCAGCTGAGCTCTCCAAGAGAAATCGACGTCATCGGCCCCTCCCAATAAGCTTTCATCCCAACCGCCTATCGCCTGAAACACCTCTCTCCGGCAGCCAAAGTTACATCCGATCGCGTAAGGTAAGAAGCTGGCCCCTATCGGTAGCTGGCTCCCAAAGTCGATCGATCGCCAACCTCGAACAACTGGACTGTTGAGGGTGTACGTCTCACAAGATCCACCGAGCACATCACTAGATCGTGCAGCTCGCACCATGGCAGCAATCCATCCTGGAGCAACTACATCGTCGGCATCGCAGACAAGAAGCAATTCGCCCCTCGCGACTTGTGCTCCAACATTCCTTGCGTGACTAACACCACGGCGCGCTGACGCATCGATAACACGCAGACTTGAAACCTTGTCCGCCCAGGTTTCGGCAATATCACGACTGCCGTCGCTTGAGCCATTGTCTGCGACTACGACCTCCCACTCCACGTCGGTTTCCTGCAGGGCCAGCGCCTCCAACTGCTCTCCGAGCGTCTCGGCGGCATTGAGTACCGGGATGATCACGGTGACATAAGGCTCCGCTTCTCGTTCCATCCCACCACTCTGATCCCCTTGGGACACGGCCACCGAGTCAGATCCTTTCTTGATTACCACCAGCGGAGACACCTCGCCTCAGTTCCGAGCACCCAACAATACCAACGCATCATGCCACGACTCTGGACGGTACCACCAAACGAATGATCCATAGACTGCCACCCCCACGGCGACAGAAGATATGAACATCGCCATGTCTCCTCCACCCAAACTATCTACGAGCCGTTGTGCAATGGCCACCAGTACAGCCATAACTCCGCTAGCAACTGCATACGGGACCATTTCCTGCAGAAACCTGGGCAAATTCAGATCAATCAGCCGAAACGGAATTGCCATGGCTGGATACGACAACACCACGACAGCGAAGGCAAAGCTCGCAGTGACCCCGATAAGGCCCCAACGGAGGCCAAGTATGTAGGCTCCAACGATCGTTAACCCGCTAACAATTCGCCAACGCAACATCCAGTCAGTGCGCCCTTTTACCTGAAAGAGGATCCCCGCTCCCCAGATCAAGACTTGGATTGGCGCAATCAATGCCAAGATCGTTATCAGGGGAATTGCTGGGACCCAATCTACCCCAAGAACTGCACGTACAAAGGGCCCGGCGACTACTGCCAAGCCTATCGTCAAGGGGAAGAACACCAGAGCCACTGCGGACATCATTCTGAGAAAGTCTCTTCTGATCCTCGCGTTATCGTCCTGAATAGCGGACAAGGCGGGGAAAAGAATCTGCTGCAGAACGTTGCCTGTGGCTGTCAAGATTTGCGAGACAATTCGCCAACCCAACGAGTAGAGCCCCAATGCCGCGGCTCCGAGGGCGCGTCCAATAATGAACTTGTCTGCGTCATTCACCAGGAATGTGAGAACACGGGCGCCGCTGAGATTCAGGCTGAAACTGGCCACTTCACGGATATCGTTCCATCTGATATGTAGATGTGGTCGCCAGCGAGAAGCCGTCCAGATAATCGACGTCGTCGAAAGCGCGCTCGCAATGATCCCGGCGACCAGCGCCCACACACCGAATCCGAGGGCTCCCATAGATAGAGCAACGATGCCCTGGATCACCGCGCCCGTGATCTGTGCCAAAGCGAGGGCGCGAAAGCGCATGGCTCTATAGAGCAAACCCTGTTGAACGAGTCCGAGGGCGGCTATCCCGATTGCAAGGCTCATCACTCGGAGAACTGGGATCACATCAGGGGTCCCGAACAGGTTCCCAACCAGTGGTGCTATCGCCACTATCACACCGATCACGAATGCGGCAACGATTACATTGACAACGAAGATGCTGCTGGCAAAACCTTGAGAAACATCCTTCTTCTGGATGACAGCTGATCGCGTACCGAGATCTTTGATGACGTCGACAAAATTGGTGATCACTAGAGCCATCGCCAAGACTCCAAAATGGCGCGGCTCGAGGATCCGAGCTAGCCAGACGTATGTGACCATTCGCAGGATCTGCGTGGCCATCTCGCCCACAGTCATCCATCTCGTACCGGCAACGACGGCTGAAGCGCGTCCGGTCGACTCACGACGGGTCGGAAATGGGTCTGTTACCTGCTGCTTGCGGGATTTGCGCTCTCGGATGATTCCCTCCACCGCGGTCGGATTGAATTCCTACTCAAACGATCACGGAGCACAGTCGGGAAGGTGACCCTCATTGGGGCGGTTCGCTGGCGGGATGAAATGCCACCCGATTCTCTATCTCGCACGTTCGGTCCTCCAGCGCTGCAGCATCCCAAAGCGGATCGCGAGACGGGCGTAGGTTGAAACTGCGGCCGTCACCAACGCCGCAAACACGTACTTGAAGGCTCCCAACCAGCCGCCTGGCCGCCGACGGTTTGCCCATGCTACTTTCGGACTTCGAAGCGCTCTAGCCCAGGTACTCATCAAATCCATCACGAACTGCGGGGTCGTGTATCCGGTCCGGCGGCGCATAGCGTCATAGCCCTCCAGTACACGCCAAACCCTGCGAGCGTACGCAAACCAAGTCTCTCTAGCTGGATGATATATGCGGGCCTGGGGGCAGTACTTCACGATGAGCCCATGAGCTGTGAGGCGTTCGCCCCATTCCTTATCTCCGCCAGACTTCAGCGTCCCATCGAAATTTCCAACCGACTTCCACACGCTCGTTGAAACGAAGAGATTCGCCGTGACACCGAAACCGAGCTCTGTGGCGTTCCTCTCCTGCGTGAACGCATGTAGAGACTCGTATAACTCTATGGCTGTAGGGCGACTTGGGTTTTGAAAAAAGATCTCGACAGGTCCAGTAGCTGCCCCAACCGCGCCACTAGCCTCGGTCAAACACCTGATGCCTGTCTCAATCCACCGTTTGCCTGGCACACAATCTGCATCTGTAAATGCGAAAAAGTCTCCCTGGGCATGAAGCACACCAAGGTTTCGAGCGCGATATGAGCCGGGCCTTGGCTCTTCCAGTAATCGAAATCGAAGCGACCGGAATGAGGTCCGAGGTCTCAGATCAGGGTCGGATCCGTTGTCGACCACAATGACTTCAAAGTTGGTCGCTCCGTAGCTCTGTCCCTCAAGTGCGTGCAAGCACCGATCCAAGCCGGAGGGATCGTTGTAGACAGGAATGATTACGGATACGAACGGCAGAGCATCATTTCGATCGTGCGACTTCACCTAGCAGAGCTCGTCATTTGAGTCGCTATATCTACTCTTCGAACCCAAATACCTCGGTCACATTTGTGAAGGAACTGCCGCCCTGCGCTCCGCCCCCGGTGACGTAGAGGCTACCGCCCAGCACGCCGGCTACGGCTCCGTGTCGCGGAGTCGGCATCGGCTCGAGGATACGCCAGGAATCAGTCGTTGGATCATACTCCTCGTTTTGCTCGAAAGTGCCGCCGTTCGGAGTCTTCTCACCGCCCATGACCTGGGCACGCCCGTTCAGGGTTCCCACCACCATGGTCCGTCGACCGGTGGGCATCGTGGACCGTGCTCCCCAGGTTCCTATGCCAGGGTCGAACATCTCTACGGAGCTGAGAGTCGGGTCGACCTCCGAACCATCAGCATCCCGGGTCCTCCCTCCGAACAGATAGAGCCTGCCGTCCAGCGCCGCTGAACCCGGGTTGTCCCGTCGTATCGCCATGTCAGGCCCGGCCGTCCAGCTGTTTGTCGCCGGGTCGTAGATCTCGAGGGTGGCAAGTGATGCCCCGCTACCGTCCATTCCCCCGACCACATAGACGAGTCCGTTGATGGCCTGGGCGGTGGCACCACCCCTGGGCGTCGGCAGAGGAGCTATGGCGGCCCAGGTATTGGTCCCCGGATCGTAGACGGCGGCGTTGTCCACTGCCCCGGAGAAGGGTGCCGTAGACCCTCCAAATGCATAGAGTTTCCCATTCAATCCGACCACGGCCGGATTCTCGACCGCAGGACCCGGCAGGTCTGCACCCGTCGACCAGGAGTCGGTGGCGGGATCATATACGTACATAGTGGATTGATGACCCGCGGAGGTCTTGCCGGCCAAAACGTAGAGCTTGTCATTCAAGGCTGTGCCACCGGCGTCGAGTAGCTCCACGGGCAGTGGAGCTGCACTGGTCCAACACCCGGTGTCAGTCGGCTGCAGGGCGGTAACGTTGCCGCTCCCGAACTCGCCGACGTAGATGGTTCCGTCGGAATGCAACGCAAGTGGCAGCGGATCACTGAGGCCACCCACCAAGCTCTCACTTGCTACCACTGACGACCCGTCGTCGGAGAGGACGATTCGGGTGATGTCGTCACCCAGGGAGTAGTTCGCGATGAGGAGGTCGCCCTGGAGTGTTCCACACCTCCTACCGCTGGTGTACTCGATGATCCCATTGGCCGAGCGGTGGTTTCCGAGGTTGTGGATCGGAGAGGCATAGTTGGGAAGGGGTGACACGGCCTGAAAGGTTCCATCGCCGAAAACGCACTCGTCCCGGGCCGGATTCGGATGGCCGTAGTAGTTGCCTTGCTCCACCAGTATCAGCGGGTCCGGTCGAGCCCCGGGATCAAGAGACGACGTGTAGGCGACGATTCCCTGGCAGTCCGGAGTCGGTGAAGCTGGGAACGTTCCCTTCACTCCGAGCCCATTGTCGGGACCATAGACCTGGCCGTTGGTATGGAAAACGAAGTCGTACATGTTGCGCAGACCCGTGGCATAAGGGACCACATCACAGGTCGCCGGGATGGTCTTGTCGGCGGTTCCCGTCGAATCATCAACCGCGGAGGCACAGTCGCCTTCGAACCCTGCGGCCTTCACATCGGCCACCAGGAGGGCAGCGGACAGGGGCTGTTCGGGCCGGGTGCCGAACTCGGTCATGGCGTCATTGGGCGCCCCGGCGCCGGTGTTCCCCCCTTGGGCGACGTAGAGCTTGCCGTCGGCCGCAAAATGAATCGAGTTGACACTGTGATTGGCGATCGCTCGGGGCAAACCTGTGATCACGTGCTCGATCGTCCCGAAGGCGCTCCCCGAGATCCGGGACACGGTCCCGGAGTTAGCCGCCCCGTTGCTGAGCGAACCATTGGAGTGGGCCACCCAGAGGATCACGTTGTCGGGCGTAGAGTCGGGGTCGACCTCGATGCCCAGTGTCAGCCGAGAAGCTCCGAAGGCATCGGTGAGTGTGGAGATCTGCTGATCATCCACGACCTGGTGGTTGTCATCGATGGTCAGAGCATGGATCTTCCCGAAGAGTTCGGTCACGTAGAGGCGACCGTCGGGGCCGAACGCCATCGAAGTCGGGAATGGAACGGGGAAGGACGTACGTTTGAAGTCGACCGATCCACCGAGATCCACACTCGGCTCCTCGGTGACCCCAAAGTAGTCGAAGGTGTACACCAGGGGAGCCGACCCATTGCGATGACTGGCAAAGATTCCAGCGAAGCTTCTGGTTCCGATCCGAGGATCGATACCGGCCGCGTCGAAGCTGAAGAACTCTGGAGGCGCCACGTAGGTACCGAATGAGTTGAAGGGCCCAGCATCTATAGCGTAATAAGCAGTGATCGTCTGGTCGGACGGATCCGCCCGAAGCTGCAGCCGCAGAGAGCGGCCAGTGAGGTTGAGTGCGCTGCTCCGTTTAGCGGGCGAAGCGGCTCCGCCGACTTCGATTACGTATTCCAACTTGGTCTCGACGAAAGACCCGTTGGCTATCGATGAAAGGACCAGCTTCGTATAGTTGTCTTCATCAATCCCGAACCACAACCCGGCTTGTTCGAACTTGCCGGTCCCCATCGGGGGGTCTTGGATTGTGGCGGTGACCAAAGTCACCTGGCCGGGTCCGTCTACACCCACTGCGAGACCGTTGTCCAGAGAATTCGACGTTGTGTAGGCCAGGCCCGAGGTAGTCGTTACACGCAGGAGCCCGGCTTCGGTATCCAGAGTCAGATTCTCTGGTATGTACCCGGTGCCTTTGGAAGGTTGGTCGATGTAGCTGAAGCCAGTTCCGAGTCCATTACCGTCGAGGATCTTTTGTCCATCGAAGCTGAAATCGAGCTCGTACGGCAGCTCGACCAGCACCTGCTCACAGGCGAGTGGGTAGCAGTCGGGATTGCCCACCGCCAGTTCGACCACCAGCTCTCCTGGACGAAGGTCCCCCGCGCTGGCCGTGACGATGGCTGTATAGATCCCGTCCGTCAACCCAGTTGAATCGGCCGAAATCGTAACGGTGGACGGAGTGGCGCCTGATGTGGGACTGACGGTGAGCCAGTCGGCGTCGTCGGTGATCGTGACGGTGGCAATACTGCCGTCGTCCGTGTTGAGGATGACGTCAGCCGAGGTGTTGCCACCGATTTCAACGGCCAGCCCCAAAGGATTGGGAGCGAACACCAAAGCCGGTGGAACCGTAAAGGTCGAGTGCAGGACCTCTGTGGTGCCGTCATTGAGTAAGAACTCGGCGGTGATCGTGTGTTCACCTATAGAGAGCTGGGTGCTGTCGAAGACATTGGCCAACCCGTCAGGCGCGGTGCCTGCCAGGTCGTAAGGAGCAACCAATTCGATTCGATGGGGCGTACCGATCCGGTCAGGATCGTCAACATAGAAGCGCACGTCATTCACACCATCATCAGGATTCGTGAACACATACATGTCCCCGTAGACGACCTCTCCGTCGAGGATCTCGGGATTCGAACGATCGGGGGATAGGCTCATGAATACCTGATAAGTGGCGTCCACGACCATATCCACTGAGAGTTCGGCACCGAGGTAGACCCCGTCCGGGTCGCTGAACGACACAATCGCTGTGTGAGCGCCAACCGTCGTACCACGGGCATCGACGCTGACCGTCAGAGACGCCGGTGTCTGGCCCGAAGTCGGGCTCACCGTCAACCAGGCAGCATCCTCGCTGACGGCGTAGCTCGCCACACCTCCGTCATTGCTTTCGACAGAAACCGTGGTCGAGTCGGTCCCGTCGAGACCCACCGAGAAGAACACCGAGTTTGGAGTCAGTGTAAGCGAACCCGGAACCGTGAAGGTCCCACTCACGATGTCGATGTTGCCATCCTGGAGCTCTATCCCCGCCGTGATGGTGTGCTCACCGCTGGAGAGATCAGTCGGATCAAAGGGAAGGGCGGTTCCATCCGAAGCCGTGCCTGCGAGGTCATAGGGAGCGCCGACTTCGGTCTTGATGGGACTTCCGGCACGATCAGGGTCATCCAAGTAGAAACGCACCCTTTTGACCCCGGCGTCGGGAGACGTAAAGACGTAGATGTCGTCGGTGAAGACCTGACCCTCGAGTCTCTCTGCTGCCGAGCGATCGGGCAATCGGCTGACCAGCAACTGGTACTGGGCACTCACCTCGAGGGTGACTGGGACCTCTACTCCGATATAAGTTCCGCTGGGATCTGAGATGGATACCGTCGCCGTGTATGTACCGATGCTGAGACCTGTGGCATCCACGGTTACATTCGCGGATTCCGGCGTTTGGCCCGAATCTGGGCTCACCGTCAACCAGGCCGCATCATCGGCGACTGCATAGCCAGTCGGGCCCCCATCGACGGTATCGATCGCAACCACAGTGGAGTGACTTTCATCGAGACCCACAGTGAAGGACAGTGTCGACGGATTCGCAGTGAGGCTCGAAGGGACGATGAATGTTCCCTCGGCCACGACCGTTGACCCGTTCCGCAGATCCAGTTCAGCAGTGATGATGTGCTCACCGCTGGCCAGCCCAGTCGGATCGAACGGCTTAGCCGTACCGTT
>Ga0299913_10000679_pt1 | contig 22690 bp, 16 predicted proteins | sample RVTome_9_FD_201360 | JGI IMG/M metagenome (GOLD analysis project Ga0299913, IMG submission 201360) | Soil microbial communities from uranium-contaminated site in the Upper Colorado River Basin, Wyoming, United States - RVT155D38 (version 2) ... | reverse complement strand
CAACCTGGGCTTCGAGAGCGCGGCGGTGACCGCGGACGGCCGCTGGGCCTTCACGGCGGCGGAGAGCTCGCTCATCCAGGACGCCGGCGAGGCGAGCGCCGTCCGCTCGAGCCCGACGCGCATCCTGCGCTTCGATCTCGAGAGTCGACGGCTCGACGCCGAGCTCGTCTACTGGATCGATCCCCTCCAGCGGGCCCCGAGCGAGGCGCGGATCAACGTCGCCGGTGTGGTCGACCTCCTCGCGGTCGAGCGCGATCGCCTGCTGGTGCTCGAGCGCGCCTTCGCGACCGGCGTCGGGAACCGCGTCCGTCTCTACGAGGTCGCGTTGGAGGGGGCCGAGGACGTACGCGACGTGCCGGCGCTCGCCGGCCGGGCGGAGTCCGTGCGGGCGGTCGACAAGAAGTTGCTGCTCGACGTCGCGGCCCTCGGCATCGTCCCCGATAACGTCGAGGGCCTCGCCTTCGGTCCGGACCTGCCGGACGGGCGCAGGCTGCTGCTCCTGCTCGCGGACGACAACTTCGCCTATCCCCTGCAACAGAGCCAGGTGCTGGCCTTCGCGGTCGCCGACCGGCCGATCGCGATCTCCGACGTCCAGGGCGCCGCCCATCGCTCGCCGCTGGAAGGGGGTTGGGTCCGCGGCGTGGAGGGCGTCGTCACCGCGGTCCTCGAGCCGCGCGGCCAGCGAGTCGGTTTCTGGATCGAGGCGGCCGACGGACGGCGGGACGCCGACGAGCGAACCTCGGAGGGTCTCTTCGTGGCCTTTCCGGAGGAGGCGGGGCCGACGGTGGGAGACGCCGTTCGAGTGCAGGGAGCCGTGCGCGAGATCGGCGCCGGGCCGGAGCTGACGGTGACCCGTCTGCTCGGCGGAACCGCCGAGCTCACCGCCGTGGGTGTCGATCTGCCGCCGCCCGTCGATCTGCTCGCGCCGGGTCCCCTGTCGCCGGTGGTCGACGACGACGGCCTCTCGCGCTTCGAGCCCGCAACCGACGCCGCCGACCGGCTGGAGAGCGTCGAGGGCATGCGCGTGCGGCTGCCGGCCGCGACGGTCGTCGGACCGACCCAGTCCTATGGGGAGGTGGCCCTGTTGCCGGACGGCTCCGGAGAGGAGCTCGCGCGGACCGACGCCGGCGGCGTCCTGCTGCCGCCGGCGGGCGCCGTTCCCGGGTTGCTCCTGGTGGGCGGGCGCCTGGCCCGCGCGCCGCCGGTCGCGGTCGGTGATCGGCTGCCGGAGCTGCTCGGCGTCATGGACTACGCCTGGGGCAAGTACGTCGTGGAGGCGCTCTCCTGGCCCTCTCCCGCAACGGGTGCGCGGCCCCTGCCGGCACGCCACGCCGGCGCCGGCGGGGAGCATCTCACCGTGGCCACCTTCAACGTCCTGAACCTCGACCCGTCGGACCCGCCGGCCAGGCTGCGCGCCCTGGCGGCGCAGATCGTCGACGGTCTCGGTGCGCCGGACGTCCTCGCCCTGCAGGAGATCCAGGACGACAGCGGTGCCGTCGACGACGGCACGGTCTCCGCCGCCGCGACGCTCTCTGCCCTGCTCGCCGCGGTGGAGGCCGGCGGCGGGCCGCGTTACGCCTGGCGGCAGCTCGACCCGGTCGACGGCCGGGAGGGGGGCGAGCCGGGCGGCAACATCCGCGTGGCCTACCTCTTCGACCCCGCGCGGGTGGCCATGCCGGAGGAGAGCCTCGAGCGGCTGGGTGTCGCCGATCCGGCGTTCGCCGGGGGACGCCCCTGCCTCGCCGGCACGATACTCTTCGGCGCGCAGGGGCTGCGGCTGGTGAACTGCCATCTGAAATCGAAGCGTGGGGACGACCCGCTCTACGGCGCCCACGTTCCGGCCCGTCGCGGCTCGGAGGCCCAGCGTCTCGCCCAGGCGGAGGTCGTGGCCCGCTGGGTCGAGGCCCGGCTGGCGGCCGATCCGGACGACCGTGTCGTGGTGCTGGGCGACCTCAACGATCACGAGCTCGGCCCGCCGGCGCGGCGCCTCCGCGCCGCCGGCCTGCGCGATCTCGTCCTCACCATCCCGGCGAGCCAGCGCTATACGTTCAACTATCAGGGCTTCTCGCAGGTGCTCGACCATGTGTTGGTGAGCCCCGCCCTGGCGGACGGGGCATCGGCCCGGGCCGTCCACCTCAATGCCGATCTCCCGAGCGCCGAGCGGGCGAGCGACCACGATCCCGTCGTCGCGCGGCTCTGCCTGGCGGCCCCGTGCGCGGAGGACGCCGCCCCTTGATCGGACGCAGCGTCGGCGCCCTCGCCCTGCTCCTGCCGGCGCTCTCCGGCTGCCGGTCGATGCCGCCGAGCCTGCCCGAGGTCCGCTCCGAGCTCCGCGCATGGGTTGCCTCGGGCGACTACGAGAAGGAGCTGGAGGCCGCCCTGAGGCCGGCGCGACGCCATCTCGAGCGCCGCGCCTCCGATGTCGAGCGTCCCGCCCTCGTCCTCGACGTCGACGAGACGTCGCTGTCCACCTGGGCCTACCAGAGGGACCGCGACTTCTGCTACACGCCGCAGACGTTCGACGCCTGGATCGAGGAGACGACTCCTCCCCCGATCGAGGCGACGCTGGCCCTCTATCGCCAGGCGCGCCAGCGAGGCGTGGCGGTGTTCTTCGTCACCGGCCGGCTCGAGACTCTGCGCGACGACACGGAGCGGAGCCTCCGCGCGGCCGGCTACGAGGCGTGGGAGGAGCTGGTGCTGCGACCTTCGTCCCACCACGGCCCGGTGGCCGACTACAAGGGGGCCACGCGCCGCCGGATCGAGGAGCGCGGCTACACCATCCTGCTCAACGTGGGCGATCAGCGCAGCGACCTCTGGGGCGGCCACGCCGAGCGCGCGGTCCTCCTCCCCAACCCCTTCTACACCGTGGAGTGAGGACGCGTGAGGGGCGCCGTCCCCGGGGCGCAGAGTGTAGAGGAGAGGTCCTGATAGGCTCGGCGGCCACTGCTCGCCGCAGCGAAGTCAACCAGCGGCGAGCCGTGCCCCAAGGAGCATCACATGGCGGTGCAGTCGCCGACCAGCAGCCTGGGTGGAGTCAGGACGACCGAGGGCCCGCTCGAGCGGACGGGCGAGGTGAGCCTGGCTCGCTACGGCATCTTGCTGCTCGAGCTCGGCCTCTTCCTGGTCCTGGTGTACGGCTTCGACCTCGAGAGCCGGGCGTTCCTGCATCTGGGGATCCTGGCCTTCGGCGGCTTCGCGGTCCACTACTTCCTCCCCCGCCGCGCGAGGCTGCCGTTCTTCGTCCTGCTGTCGGTGGCCGGCGTCTACCTCGTCTTCGGGTTCCAGGTCGAGGCATGGAAGGGCGAAGGCCTCCTGCAGGCGACCTGGTTGGTGGGGATCGCGCTCGGCTTCGTCGCTCTCTGCCACCTGCCGGGTTCCTTCGCGCTGCGGGTGAGTCTCGTGCTGATCGCCGGCACCGTGTTGGCGCTCGTGCGCGTCGGTGTCGTCTCGTCGCCGTGGAGCGCGGCCCTCTGGCCGGTCCTCGGGGCGATGCTGATGTTCCGCCTCATCCTCTACCTCTACCACCTCCGGCACCTCGAGAGCAGACCTCGACTCAGCGAGAGCCTCGCGTATTTCCTGATGCTGCCCACGGTCTGCTTCCCGCTCTTCCCGGTCGTGGACTTCCGGACGTTCCGCGAGAGCCACTACGCCTCCCCGGATCGGCACGCGACCTACCAGCGCGGCATGGTCTGGATGATGCGCGGCGTCGTCCACCTGCTCCTCTACCGGCTCGTCTACCACAACCTCACCATCTCGGCGCGGGACGTCGCGAGTATCGCGGATCTGCTGCGCTACCTGATTCCACCGTTCCTGCTCTACCTGCGGATCTCCGGCCTGTTCCACATCATCGTCGGGCTGCTCCACCTCTTCGGTTTCCACCTGCCTGAGACCCACAACCTCTACTTCCTGTCGAGCAGCTTCACGGACTTCTGGCGGCGGATCAACATCTACTGGAAGGACTTCATGATGCGGGTGGTCTACTACCCCGGCTTCATGAGGTTGAAGGGCGTCGGGCAGGTGAGGGCGATGGTGGCCATGACGGGCGTCGTCTTCGCGGTGACCTGGCTGCTCCACACCTACCAGTGGTTCTGGCTGCAGGGGCGGCTGCTCCTGGCGTGGAACGACGTCCTCTTCTGGCTGGTCCTGGCCGTTCTGGTGTCGGCCAACGTGGCCCGCGAGGCCAGGAGAGGCCGCCACCGCACCCTGGACGTGCGCTCGGTGACGTGGGCCACGGCGATGGGGCAGGGCGCGCGGGCAATCGCCACCTTCGCGGTGATCTGCGTGCTCTGGTCGTTCTGGAGCGAGGAGTCGACTGGCGAGTGGCTCGCCGCCTGGTCGCGCGCCGGCGCCGCGGGCGGAGGGCAGGCGGCCTGGATCGTGGCGGCGCTCGCGGGCCTCTCGGCCGTCGGCCTGGCGGCCGCCTTGAACTCCAGAGGCCGCATCAAACGGGACCTCGGGTTCTACCGCACGGCCGCCGTGCTCGTTCCCTGCGGTTTGGCCCTCGCCCTGCTGGCAACACCCCAGGCGCAGATCGCGAGGCAGCACGTTCCGCTGCTCGCCGACCTTCGCCGTTCGGAGCTCAACGCGCGCGACTTCGAGCGCATGGAGCGCGGCTACTACGAGAATCTCCTAGCCGTCAACCAGTTCAATCCGGAACTGTGGGAGGTATACCGGACCCGGCCCGCCGACTGGGTGCGCCTGCGGGAGACTCCCATCGCCAGGGACGCGGCGGCCATCCCCTACTACGAGCTGCTCCCCTCCGCGGAGACTCTCCACAATGGCGTCAGCGTCCGGACCAACGCCTGGGGAATGCGCGATAGCGAGGTGCCGCGGACTCCGGAGCGCGGCACGATGCGCATCGCCCTCTTGGGCAGCTCCTTCGTCATGGGATCGGGCGTCGATCAGGAGCTCGACTTCGAGAGCCTGGTCGAGGAGCGGGCGAGCCGCGAAACCGGCACGCGCGTCGAGCTGCTCAACTTCGGGGTGGCCGGCTATACGGGCCTGGAGCATGCCCAGTTGATGGAGGACAAGGTCGTCTCGTTCCAGCCGCATGCCGTGGTCTACGTCGCACACCGGGACGACGGCCTCCCGGTGCTGCAGCACCTCGCGGTGGCGGTGCAGCGCGACGTCGACATCCGAGACGGGACGCTCCGGCGGGTGGCCGAGAGCGCCGGCCTGGAGCCGGACCTGGCCGTCGGCGAGGCGGTCCGTCGCCTCGAGCCGTACCGGAGGGAGCTGCTCGCCTCGGTCTACTCCAGAGTGGCCGCCGCTTGCGCCGAGCGCGGGATCCGCTCTGTCTGGGTCTACATGCCGCGCCCCGAGGAGCACGAATCGGGGCCGATCCCCTCCGAGCTGCGGACCGTCGCTGAGGAGGCGGGCTTCGACTCCGTCCTGGCGCTCGAGGACGTCTACGCCGGCCACAAGCTCGCCTCACTCTGGGTCGCCCGATGGGACCACCATCCCAACGTGCGGGGGCACGAGCTCATCGCCGAGGAACTGCATTCCGTGTTGTTCGCACAGAACGGCGCCTTGGCGGAGCATTTCCCGCCCTCGGCGCTGCGGGAGGAGGGACCATGACGCGAGAGCAGATCGAGGCGGACATCCGGAGCTACATCCTGGAGGAGTTCCTGCCTGGTGAGGACGCCGCCAACCTCCAGCGGGACACGCCGCTCATCTCGTCGGGGGTGCTCGACTCCCTGGCGACCCTCAAGCTGGTCTCCTTTCTGGAGGAGAGCTTCCGGGTCGAGCTGGCGGCCCACGAAGTGGGCGAGCACAACCTGGACTCGATCGCGAGGATGGGGGAGTTCATCACGGCGAGGAGCGGATGAGCGAGGGCCTCCACGAGCTCTTCTCTGCCTCTGCGGCTCGCCATTCGGGGGCGGTCGCCGTCCGGGACCCCGGCCGGGGGACCGAGGTGAGCTACCAGGAGTTGGACCGGCTCTCCGAGCGCGTGCGGCAGACCCTCGAGCGTGCCGGAGTGCGCCCCGGCGACCGCGTGGGCCTCTGCCTGCCCAAGTCGATCGCCTCGGTCGCGGGCATCCTGGGGACGCTCAAGGCCGGGGCGACCTACGTTCCGGTCGATCCCGACGGGCCGGCCGCCCGTGCAGCCTACGTGTTCCGGGACTGCGCGGTGACCGCGCTGCTCGCCGACGCCTCTCGCATCGGCGCCCTGGCCGCGCAGCTGGAGGCGGGGGGCCCCTCGCCCGCCCTGCTGCCGTTGACGGTGGACGACGCCGAGCACGGGCTGGGCGGGCTCGACGGGGGTGGGGACGAGCGCCCGGGTGCGGTGGGCGTGGAGCTCGATGCAACGGCCTACATCCTCTACACCTCGGGATCGACCGGTCGGCCCAAGGGCGTCGTTCTCAGTCATCGCAATGCGCTGAGCTTCCTCGCCTGGTGCTCGGCGGCCTTCGAGCCGCGCAGCGGCGACGTCTTCTCCTCCCATGCTCCCTTCCACTTCGATCTCTCGATTCTCGACCTGTTCCTGAGCCTGAAGCACGGCGCGGCGGTCGTTTTGGTGGGCGAGGAGGTGGCCAAGAACCCCAAGGGGATGGTGGAGCTCGCGCTCGCCGAGCGGGTGTCGATCTGGTATTCGACGCCCTCGGTGCTGACGCTGATGGTCCTGCACGGGGCCCCGGAAGCCTGGCGCGAGCTGTCGCTGCGCCTCGTCCTGTTCGCGGGCGAGGTCTTCCCCGTCAAGCACCTGCGACGCCTGCGCGCGCTGACGCCGCGGGCCCGGCTGTTCAACCTCTACGGTCCGACCGAGACCAATGTGTGCACCTTTCACGAGATCCCGGAGGAGGTGCCGGCGGAGCGGGTGGAGCCCTATCCGATCGGCGCGGTGTGCGCACACCTGGAAGGCCTTGTGGTGGACGAGGCCGGCCGCGGTGTCGCCACCGGCGAGGAGGGCGAGCTCGTCATCCGGGGTCCCGGGGTGATGAAGGGATACTGGAACCTCCCGGAGCGGAGCGCGCAGGCGTTTCTCGGATCCGGCTCCGATCGCTGGTACCGGACGGGCGACGTCGTCCGGGCCGACGCGGACGGGATCCTCACCTACGTCGGCCGTCGCGACCGCATGGTCAAGCGGCGCGGCTACCGCATCGAGCTCGGGGAGATCGAGGCGACCCTCTACAACCATCCGGAGATCACCGAGGTCGCGGTCGTCGCCGTCTCGGACGAGGACGGGGTGACGATCCGTGCCCACTACTGCACTCCCGACGGCGAGCGGCTCTCGCTCATCGCCCTGCGGACGTTCTGCGCCCGGCACCTTCCTGTCTACATGGTGCCGGACGAGTTCCAGCTCGAAACCGATCTGCCGCGTACCTCGACCGACAAGCTCGACCACCGGGCGCTCGTGGAACGCGCTTGAGATGGACTTCTCGCTGACCGAGGAGCAGCGGTTGCTGCAGTCCGAGATCCGGCGGTTCGCGTCCGAGGAACTGAACCAGGAGGTGAGCCGACGCGACCGCGACCAGGAGTTCCCGCGTGAGCTGTGGCGGCGCTGCGGCGAGATGGGGCTCATGGGGTTGCCGGTGCCGGAACAGGAGGGCGGCAGCGGCCTCGAGCCCCTCTCCACGGCCATCGCGCTCGAGGCTCTCGGCTACGGATGCGAGGACTCCGGCCTCGTCTTCTCGATCTGCGCCCATCTTCTGGCCGGGGTGGTCCCCCTGTGGAAGTTCGGTACTGAGACGCAGCGGAATCGGTATCTCGCGGGGCTGTGCGACGGCAGCTTGATCGCGGCCAACGCGATGACGGAGGCCGATTCCGGCTCCGATGCCTTCGCTTTGCGCACCAGCGCCCGAGAGGACGGCGATGGCTATCGCATCAACGGGACCAAGATGTTCATCACCAACGCTCCCGTGGCCGACCTGGCCCTGGTGTTCGCCTGTACCGATCCGGACAGGCCTCCTGCCGCGAGGCTGACCGCCTTCCTCGTGGAGACGGGAACCGCCGGCTTCCAGGTGGGAAGGAAGCTCGAGAAGATGGGCCTCAGGACCTCTCCGCTCAGCGAGCTGGTCTTCGAGGACGTCCGGGTCTCCCGTGATGCCGTTCTCGGGGGCGTCGGGGGAGGGGCGATGGTCTTCACCCACTCGATGGACTGGGAAAGGACCTGCCTGTTCGCGAGCCATGTCGGCACCGCAGAGCGGCTCCTCGAGACGGCGGTCCGCTACGCCCGCAACCGCCGCCAGTCGGGACAGGCGATCGGGAAGTTCCAGGGCGTGGCGCATCGGATCGCGGATGCCAAGGTGGCCCTCGAGGGCGCTCGCTGGCTGGTCTACCACGCAGCCTGGCAGCTGGAGCGCACGCGCCGGGTGTCGCTGCACGCCGCGATCGCCAAGCTGGCGGCGAGCCGGGCACTTCTCCGTTGCGCCCTGGACGCCGTGCAGGTTCTCGGCGGTTACGGCTTCATGACGGAGTTCCAGGTGGAGAGGGCGGTGCGCGACGCCGTCGGCAGCGGGCTGTACTCAGGCACGTCCGAGATCCAGAAGAACATCATCGCCGGGTGGCTCGGGCTCTAGCCTGACCTTTCACCGGCTTCCTACGGCAGCTCGCGACGAAACACGGTGAGAAGGTCAGGCTAGTGTCCTCCGTCCACCCAGGCCCGAATGCCGCCCTTGCGCCGGCGCCCCGTCACTGGCGCGCCCTGCTGGCCCTCGGCCTTCTGGCGGCCTGGCCGGCCGGCGCCTGGCACTCGGAGGGGCATCGGCGAGTGGCCGCGGACGCGGTCCGGGTCCTGCCCCGGGAGATCCCGGCCTTCTTCCGCGCCGGGGCGGTGGCAGTCGGCCACGCGGCGGTCGATCCGGACACGTGGAAGTCTCCCCAGGCGCCCCGGCTGCGGGACCAGGAGAGCCCTGAGCACTACCTGGACTCCGAGCTCCTGGGCGGGCGGCCCCTGCCGCCCCTGCGCTCGGAGTACCAGGCTCTGCTCGCCCGGTTGGAGCTGACCGGGAGCCAGGTCGGCTACCTCCCTTACAGGATCGTCGAGGCCACCCAGCGCTTGACGCTGGCCTTCGCCGAGCACCGTCGCTGGCCCCGCAACCGTCACGTCCGGGCCAAGACGATAGTCTACGCCGGTCTTCTCGCCCATTACGCCGCCGACCTGTGCCAACCGCTGCACACCACGATCCACCACGACGGCTTGGCGCTCCCCGACGGCTCGTCACCTCGCAGCGGAGTCCACGAGCGCGTCGACGGGCTCTTCGAGCGCGTCCGCTTCGACCGTGGAACGCTGCTGCGGGGGATCGCGCCGCGGCGGTTCGATGACCTGTGGAGCGTGACGACCGAGCGGCTGGAGCGCAGCCACGCGCTGGTCGATCGGGTCTACGAGCTCGAGCCGGCGATCGGAGGGGACGGGTCCGCCGATCCGGAGGTGGCCGCCTTCACCCGGGAGCGCTACCGCGAGACCGCCGCCTTCCTGGCGTCCCTCTTCTGGACCGCCTGGCGGGACTCGGAGGCCATCGAGCTGCCGGACTGGCTGGTCCGGGGGGATCACTAGTGTCCATGGCCGTCGTGCGCGGTCCGCTCGGGAGGTACGACATGCGACGTGGCGTTCTTTCCCTGGTGGCGGCGGCTCTCCTGACGGCGTGCTCCGGGGGCGAATCGCCTGCGGACGGCCCGCCCGATCGCCTCGTTCTCGGCCTGGTGCCGGCACTCGAGGCCCAGAAGCTGATCGACAACCTGGACCCGCTGGCGGAGTTCCTCGCGGCAGAGCTGGGAGTGCCGGTGGAGAGCTTCGTCCCCCAGGACTACACAGGCCTGCTGGAGGCGATGGGCAGCGGGCGGGCGGACATCGGCATGATCCCTCCCTTCGCGGCCATGCTCGGCAGGGAGCGCTACGACATCGAGACGATCCTGATCTCGGTGCGCGAGGGCGAGGCGACCTACCACTCGCAGTGGATGACGTTGGACCCCGCCTACTGCCTCGAGCCCCCGGAACGGGACGAGGCCGGGCTGCTCCGCTGCGAGGGACCGATCGAGCAGGTCCGCGGCAAGACCGTGGCCTTCACCGACCCGACCAGCACGTCGGGCTACCTCTTCCCCGCCCTGCAGCTGCTCGACGCCGGCATCAACCCCGAGACTGACATCCGGGCCCTCTTCGTGGGCGGGCACGACGCGGCCGTCATCGCCGTGCTCAAGGGCGACGTCGAGGTCGGGGTCTGCTACGACGACGCCCGGGTCTACGGCTCGCTGCCGCGAGAGTTCCCGGACATCGCCGAGAAGGTCATCGTCTTCAACCGGTCCGAGGAGATCCCCAACGATGGCGTGACGGTGCGGGGCGACCTGCCCGCGGAGACCAAGGCCGCCATCACGGCCGCCTTCCTGAAGCTGGTCGAGGTCGAGAAGGCCAAGCCGCATCGCGAGCGGCTGCTCTGGAAGCTCTACGAGATCGACGGCTTCGTCCCCTACACCGAGGGCCTTCACGAACCCGTGCGCAGGGCCTTCCAGGAGATGGGCGACCGCATCGATGTCGACCGCTGAGACGCCGCCGGCGGAGCCGGCGATCCGCTTCGCGGGCGCCACCGTCGTCTACCCCAACGGAGTCAAGGCGCTCGACGGTCTCGACCTCTCGATCGAGCGGGGGGAGCTGGTCGTCGTGGTGGGTCTCTCCGGAGCCGGCAAGTCGACGCTGCTGCGGTCGATCAACGGACTGGTGCGGCTGACCGGGGGCGAGGTCTTCGTCGAGGGCCGCAGCGTGCCGCGGAACGAGGGTGCGGCGCTGCGGGCCCTTCGGGCGCGGGTGGGGATGATCTTCCAGGACCACCGCCTGGTGAAGCGACTCTCCGTGCTCACCAACGTCCTGCTCGGCCGCGTGGCGCGGGTCCCCGCCTGGCGGCAGCTCCTCGGGCTCTGGCCGCGCCGGGACGTCGACGTCGCGCTGCAGGCGCTCGACCGGGTGGGGCTGGTGGACCGGGCGCGGGTCCGTGCCTCCGAGCTTTCGGGCGGCCAGCAGCAGCGCGTCGGCATCGCGCGCGCCCTGGCCCAGGAGCCGGTCGTGATCCTCGCCGACGAGCCGGTGGCGTCCCTCGATCCCATGACCTCCCACCGCGTCATGGACGACCTGCAGCGGATCAACCGCGACCTGGGGATCACGACGCTGGTCAACCTCCATTTCCTCGACCTGGCCAAGCAGTACGCGCAGCGCATCGTCGGCCTGCGCCAGGGCGCTCTGGTCTACGACGGGCCGGCCACCGCGGTCGGCGCGAAGGACTTCGCCGAGATCTACGGCCGCCGGATGACGGCCGAGGACGTGCTCGAGGAGGTCGAGGTCCGCCTGTGAGCGTGGGCGCGCCCCCTCGCGCCGGGCGCGGACGAGGCGCTCTGCTGGTCGCGGTCGTGGTGGCCCTGCTGGCGTTGATGACCGGCTGGTCGGCCGCCGGCGTGGGGTTCGCTCCCGGCGAGCTGCTGCGCAACCTCGGCAGCCTGCGCCGCATCGTCGGCGACTCCTTCCCCCCCGACTGGGCCTTCTGGCGGCGCCTCCTGGCACCCTTTCTCGAGACCCTCCAGATCGCGGTCGTGGGCAGCGTGCTCGGCGGCTTGATCTCCCTGCCGCTGGCGATCCTGGCGGCGCGGGGCGTGGCGCCGACGCCGGCGGTGGCGTGGGTCCACCGGCAGGCGATGAACCTCCTGCGCACCATGCCCGACCTGTTCTGGGCGATGCTCTTCGCCAGCGCCGTCGGCTTCGGCCCGTTCGCCGGCGCCCTGGCTCTGACCGTCTTCACGGTGGCGGTGGTCTCGAAGCTGCTCTCCGAATCCGCGGAGTCCATCGACTTCGCTCTCACCGAGACGGTGCGGGCCGGAGGAGGCGGCTGGAGCTCGACGGTGCGCTTCGCCGTGCTGCCGCAGATCCTGCCGCAGTACGTCTCCTTCGTCCTCTACGCCTTCGAGATCAACGTCCGGGCCTCGACCGTCCTCGGGCTGGTGGGAGCCGGGGGCATCGGCATGGTCCTCAACACCCAGCGGACCACCTTCCAGTACCAGCGGGTGACTCTCATCGTGCTGGCCATCTTCGGGGTCGTGGTGCTGCTCGAGCAGCTCTCGGAGGCGGCTCGGCGGAGGCTGGTGTGAGCCGCCCGCGGCGGTCGCGCCTGCCGGGCTCGCTGATCGTCACGCTCGCCGTGACGGCGGCGTTTCTGTGGGCGGCGAGGGCCGTGGGGTTCTCCGCCGACCGGTTCGGCGGCCTGCCGGGGTCGCTGGCGCGGATGCTCGCCCAGTTCTTCCCGCCGGACGTCGCCTACGGCCGCGAGGTCGTCCTCGGAGCGATCGTGGAGTCGATCCAGATCGCCTGGGTCGGCACGCTCCTGGGCGCCGTTCTCAGCCTGCCGCTCGGCCTCTTCGGTGCGCGCAACCTCTTCCCCCGCCTGGGAGCCTGGATCAAGCCGGTGCTGGGCGGCATCCGGGCGGTGCCGGAGATCCTCCTCGCCCTCTACTTCGTGCCCGCCGTCGGTCTCGGGGCCTTCGCCGGCGCGCTGGCGATCGGCGTCCACTCCGTCGGCATGCTGGGCAAGCTGACGGCCGACGTCGTCGAGTCGATGGACACCGGGCCGGTGGAGGCGGTGACGGCCTCCGGCGGCGGCGCGGTGGGCGTGCTCAGGTTCGCGGTCCTGCCGCAGGTGCTCCCGGAGGTGCTGGCCCTCTGGCTCTTCCGCTTCGAGATCAACGTGCGAGCCTCGGCCGTGCTCGGCGTCGTGGGCGCTGGCGGCATCGGCGGTGTGCTGCTCAACACGCTGCGGTATCGTCAGTTCCCGCAGGCCGGCGCGGTCGTCCTGCTGACCGTCCTCCTGGTGCTGACCATCGACAGCGTGTCCGGAGCCATCCGCAAGAGACTCGTCCGTGGCTGAGTTCCTGCGCAGGACTCGAGAGCTGCGCGAGGCGTGGGAGAGCGAGCACCTGGCGCCGGCGGCCGCGAAGGCTGCCGAGAGCCGGGGCCGCGCGCGCGCCGAGGAGGCCGACGACTTCCGGACCGCCTTCGAGAGGGACCGCGATCGCATCTACCACTCGAAGGCCTTCCGCCGCCTCAAGCACAAGACGCAGGTCTTCCTGAACCCCGAAGGCGATCATTTCGTCACCCGGCTCACCCACACCTTCCAGGTGACGCAGATCGGCCGCTCGCTGGCCGCCGCGCTCGGTCTCAACGAAGCGCTGACCGAGGCGATCTGCCTCGGGCACGAGGTCGGCCACCCGCCGTTCGGCCACACCGGAGAGGTCGCCCTCTCGCCCTACGTCGAGGACGGTGAGTGGCTCCATTCCGAGCAGAGCGTCCGCGTCCTCGAGGTGCTCGAGCCGCTCAACCTCTCCTGGGAGGTCAAGGACGGGATCCGGGCGCATACCTGGAAGGTGAGCCCCGGTCCGGCGACCGCGGAGGGGATGATCTGTCGTTACGCCGACCGTATCGCGTATCTCGTCCACGACATGGACGACGCCATCCGCGCCGACGTCCTGGCGCCGCAGGACATCCCGACCGAGGCCCTGGAATGGTTCGGCCAGCCGGGCCGGCAATGGGTCTCACGCATGATCCATGCCGTGATCGAGGGCTCGCTGGCGGCCGGGGAGCTCACCATGGAGACGGCGACCCTCGAGGTCATGCAACGCTTCCGCGACTTCATGTTCGAGCGCGTGTACCTGCGCCCCGAGGCGCGGCGCCAGGCGGCCAAGGCGGTCAAGATCCTGCGCGATCTGGTCGACCATTTCCTCGAGCACCCCGACCAGATCCCGAGCTCGTATCGCCACGAGGAGTCGCCGCCCCGGATCCAGGTGCTCGACTACGTGGCCGGCATGACCGACCGCTACGCGCTGAAGCTGCACGACGGTCTCTTCCGTCCTTCCGGACAGGTCTGACTGCTGGGGCCGCTCGCTCCGCCGGTCCCCGGTGGGGCCGAGGTCGGACCCTCGGGCGGACGGCGCGCGACCCCCGGTCGCGTCGCGGCCGGTGTGCCAAATGTGGACCCGCAAACGGCTTTTGCGGGCCCTCGAGGAGGCGCCTGGAGAGGGGCGCGCGGCGGTCCCGGCGGCTGACTGGACGCGTCCCTTCCGCTTGTGTACCCTCGGCCGCAAACCGAGGCATGGCTCGTCGTGGATCGCCCACCGTCACCGAGTCGTCACCGACTCGCGCCCCCGTCACCGGGGGCTGTTGCTAGCGTGTCGTCTTCCGGCGGCTCGACCGCCGTCCATTTCGTCAACGCACCTCAATCCGCTGTCGGCCGGGCGCTCACGCCGGCCGCCGGGGAGGGGGATCGGAAGGAGCGAAAGACCATGAGGAGGAGGCTGATTCTCGTGCTGGGCCCCGTCGTCGTCGCCGCCGTGGCCGCGCTGCCGCTGCTCGCGCAGAGCGCAACGACCGGGAGCCTGAGCGGAACCGTCGTCGACGAGAACGGCGGTGTTCTCCCCGGGGTCACCGTCACCGCGACCTACGTGCCCACCAACACGGCCTACACCGGCGTGACGCGTGAGAACGGGCGCTTCGCGATCCCCAATGTCCGGGCCGGCGGACCCTACCGGGTCAGCGCCGAGCTGGAGGGCTTCCAGACCCAGTCGCTCGAGGACGTCACCGTCGGGCTGGGCGCCGACACCAACCTCGAGATCTTCCTCCCCCTCGAGATCACCGAGGAGGTGACGGTCACGGCCTCGGCCTACATCTCGCCGAGCCGAATGGGCGCGGCCAGCAACGTCGGCGAGATGGAGATCGAGACGCTGCCGAGCATCGGGCGCGGCCTCGAGGACTTCGCCCGCACCAACCCGTTCTTCACGCCGGCGGCGGAGAACGAGGGCTCGGAGGCGATCAGCGTCGCGGGCCGCAGCGGCCGCTACAACAACATCCAGATCGACGGAGCGGTCAACAACGATCTCTTCGGGCTGGCCGACCAGGGCACGCCGGGCGGCCAGGCGCAGACCACGCCGATCAGCCTCGACGCGATCCAGGAGATCCAGCTGGTCCTCTCCAGCTTCGACGTGCGCCAGGGCGGGTTCTCGGGCGGCAGCGTCAACGCCGTCACCCGCAGCGGGACGAACAACTGGAAGGGATCGGCCTTCTACTTCACGCGCGACGAAGGCCTGGTCGGCGACGTCGACGCGCTCGGTGAGTTCGGCGAGTTCTCCGAGGACCAGTACGGCTTCCGCCTCGGCGGTCCGATCAGCCGGGACAAGGCCTTCGTCTTCTTCAACGCCGAGATCACCGACAAGGAGGAGCCCACCGGCTGGTCGCTCGACGGCACCGGCGGACAGTGCTTCGCCGACTGCACCGCCATCGATGAGGCGACCCGCTTCCGCCAGCTGCTGATCGACAACTTCGGCTACGACCCGGGCGGTCTCGGACAGCAGACCCGGGAGACGCCCTCCGACAAGGTCTTCGCCCGGCTCGACTTCAACCTCAACGACCAGCACAATCTGACGCTGCGCCACAACTACGTCGACGCCGAGAACGACGTCAACTTCCCGAGCTCCGGATCGTTCGAGTTCGAGAGCGAGACCTACCTCTTCCAGAGCGAGACCAACTCGACGGTGGCCCAGCTCAACTCGACGATCGGCCCGAGCATGTTCAACGAGCTGCGCCTGACCAACCAGACGATCAGCGACCAGCGCGGGGGCGTCCAGCAGCCGTTCCCGTGGATCGAGATCGAGAACGTCGCCGGCGAGGAGTTCGAGGCCGGCACGGAGCCGTTCTCGACGCGCAACGCGCTCGATCAGGACATCATCGAGCTCACCGACGACCTCACCTGGCTGCGCGGCGAGCACACGTTCACCTTCGGTACCCACAACGAGTTCTTCACCTTCGACAACCTCTTCATCCAGAACGCCTTCGGCGCCTACGAGTTCGAAACGCTCGACGACTTCGAGGCGGCGATCAACGGCTCTCCCGACTCGGTGCGGCGCTGGCAGTACACCGAGGTGGCCCCCGGGCAGCCCGACTCGCAGAAGTTCGATGTCCAGCAGTACGGCTTCTACGCCGGCGACCAGTGGTCCGTGCGCGACGACTTCACCCTCTCCTACGGCCTGCGGGTGGACATTCCGTTCTTCCCGGACGAGCCGGCGCGCAACCCCTTCACCGAGGACACCTTCGGGTTCCGCACCGACAACCTCCCCGACGGCGAGCAGCTCTGGCAGCCGCGGGTGGGCTTCAACTGGGACGTCGAGGGCAACGGCCTCGCGCAGCTGCGCGGCGGCGCCGGCATCTTCGCCGGCCGCACGCCCTACGTCTGGATCTCCAACGTCTACGCCCGCACCGGCATCGAGCAGATCTTCTACACCGACTTCGATGTGCCGTTCATTGCCGACCCGTTCGGGCAGGAGCCCAACACCGAGCTGGCCGGCACCTCGATCGGCGAGTTCAACCTCATCGACCCCGACTTCCAGTTCCCGCAGGTGATGCGCTTGAACCTGGCCTACGACCGCCAGCTCCCCTGGTGGGAGGTGATCGGCTCGATCGAGGCGGTCTACAGCGACAGCCTGGAGGAGATCGACTACAAGGACGTGAACCTCGTGCAGACGGGCGTCTCGCCGGTCGACGGGCGGCCGCTCTACGACGGTCGGGTCAATGACGGGGTCACCGGCGCCTACCTGATTACCAACACCTCGAAGGGCGAGGCGACCAACATCGCGCTGAAGCTCGAGCGCCCGGTGCGCAACGGCATCGGCGCTTCCTTCGCCTACGCGTACGGCGACTCACGGGTGGTCAACGACGGCACCTCCAGCCGCGCGGTGTCGAACTTCCAGTTCACCGAGGCGGCCGATCCCAACAACGTGGGGCTCTCGGCCTCCGATTTCGAGATCGAGCACCGGTTCCTGGCGTCCCTCACCAAGGTGTTCAACCGCAGCTCGCGCTACCCGACGACCGTGTCGGCCTTCTACAACCTGCAGTCGGGCCGGCCCCTGAGCTACATCTTCGGCTTCCAGGACTTTCCCAGCGTCAACGACGATGCGTATTTCAGCAACGACCTGATGTACGTGCCGTCGGGTCCGGGCGACATCGACTTCGCCAATCCGAGCTTCGACGAGGACGACCCGACGAGTGGCCCCGAGTTCTTCGTCGACGGCGATCCGCAGCACGCGGCCAGCTGGGCCCTACTGGATGCCTTCGTCGGATCCTCGGAGTGTCTCAGCAGCCACCGCGGTGGCATCGCGCCTCGCAACTGTGAGAAGGCGCCGTGGAACCACAGCCTCGACCTGCACGTGGCGCAGGACATCCCCGCCGGACCGGTGAACCTCCAGCTGACCGTCGACGTCCTGAACCTCGTCAACCTGCTCGACGAGGACTCGGGCCTCTTCCGCTACGCCCCCTTCAACGCGCTGGACCCGGTGGACTGGAGCGGCACCAACCCGGCGACGGGAAACTATGCGTACGAGCTCAACAGCGAGGTCTTCAACAACGACCAGAGCCGGTGGGACACCCACAACATCCGCTCGCGCTGGCGGGCGAAGCTGGGGCTCCGGATCACCTACTGAGGTTTCGGCGACAGGATGCCTTGCACGGGCCGCTCCCTCGGGGGCGGCCCTTTGTTCCCCCGCCCCCACCCGGGCGGGGGCCATTGACTTCCAGCCTCCGTCTGCTACCATCTGAATCTGGACCGAAACCGTCCAGTTTCACTCTTCGGTCCGCTCACCACCATGATCCGCATGACCAAGCAGGCCGACTACGGCATCGTGCTCCTGACCCGCATGGCGGCGGAGCCCGAACGGCTGTTCAACGCCACCGAGCTGGCCGAGGAGGCCCATCTGCCGCAGCCCACGGTGAGCAAGATCCTGAAGATCCTGGCCCGCGAGGGCCTGCTCGCCTCGCAGCGTGGCGTCAAGGGGGGCTACACCCTCGACCGCGCCCCCGAGACGGTGTCGGTGGCCGACGTCATCTCCGCATTGGAGGGTCCGATCGCCATCACCGAGTGCATCGACGAGACTCCCGGCCTCTGCAGCCAGGAGGCCTTCTGTCCCGTGCGGGGCAACTGGCATCGGATCAACGACGCGATCCGCCGCGCCCTCTCCGCGATCACCCTGGCCGAAATGACTCAGCCCCTGCCCCGCGGCCTGGTGACCCTGGGCGACGGCGAGATCCATCGAGCGGCCGAGCTCGGATAGCACGCACCGGGGCGCGAGCCTCGAGGAGGACGATACCCATGCCAGTGACCGGCACAGACATCATCGAACAGAGAGTCCGTGAGGGCTACAAGTGGGGCTTCGTCACGGACGTCGAGCAGGACCAGCTGCCGCCGGGGCTCGACGCGGACGTCGTCCGCTTCATCTCGGCCCAGAAGCAGGAGCCGGAGTGGATGCTCGAGTGGCGGTTGAAGGCCTACGAGCACTGGCTCTCGATGAAGGAGCCAACGTGGGCCAACGTCCACTACGACCCGATCGACTACCAGGGGATCAGCTACTGGGCGGCGCCGAAGAAGAAGGGTGAGGGTCCGCAGAGCCTCGACGAGGTGGACCCGGAGATCCTCGCCACCTACGAGAAGCTCGGCATCCCGCTCCAAGAGCAGAAGATGCTCGCCGGCGTGGCGGTCGACGCGGTCTTCGACTCGGTCTCGGTGGCGACCACCTTCAAGGCGAAGCTGGCCGAGGCCGGAGTAATCTTCTGCTCCATCTCGGAGGCGATTCGCGAGCATCCGGAGATCGTGCGCGAGTACCTCGGCTCGGTGGTGCCGCCCGGCGACAACTTCTTCGCGGCTCTCAACGCGGCGGTCTTCTCGGACGGCTCGTTCGTCTACGTGCCGGAGGGCGTGCGCTGCCCGATGGAGCTGTCGACCTACTTCCGCATCAATGCCCAGAACACCGGCCAGTTCGAGCGCACGCTGATCGTCGCCGAGCGCGGCTCCCACGTCTCCTATCTCGAGGGCTGCACGGCGCCGCAGCGCGACGAGAAGCAGCTTCACGCTGCCGTCGTCGAGCTCTACGCCCACGCCGACGCCGAGATCAAGTACTCGACGGTGCAGAACTGGTACCCGGGCGACCCCGAGACAGGCCGGGGCGGCATCTACAACTTCGTCACCAAGCGCGGGCTGGCGGCGGGCGACCGCGCCAAGATCTCCTGGGCCCAGGTCGAGACCGGCTCGGCGATCACTTGGAAGTACCCGAGCTGCATTCTCAAGGGCGACGGCTCAGTGGGCGAGTTCTATTCGGTGGCCGTCACCAAGGGCTTCCAGCAGGCCGACACCGGGACCAAGATGATCCACGTCGGCAAGAACACGCGCTCGACGATCATCTCCAAGGGCGTCTCGGCCGGCCACGGCCAGAACACCTACCGCGGCGGGGTCAAGATCCTGAAGGGCGCCGACAACGCCCGCAACTTCTCGCAGTGCGACTCGATGCTCATCGGCGACCAGTGCGGCGCCCACACCTTCCCCTACATCGACGTGCAGAGCCCGACGGCCCAGATGGAGCACGAGGCCTCGACGTCGAAGGTGGGCGAGGACCAGCTCTTCTACTGCGCCTCGCGCGGTCTCGACGGCGAGAACGCCCTGTCGATGATCGTCAACGGCTTCTGCAAGGAGGTCTTCAAGGAGCTGCCGATGGAATTCGCCGTCGAGGCGCAGCGGCTGCTCGAGGTGAGCCTGGAGGGCAGCGTCGGCTAGCCGAGGAGCCGGACCAACGGTCGTGAAACCACCGCCCGGGGACTGGTTCGAATTCGTGTGCCGCACGAGCCCCGAACCACCGGTTTCCACCTCCCAGGGCACACGAATTCGTACCTGTCCCCGATCGAAGAGACGGACCTGTCCCCAATCGAAGAGAGACCAACGATGACCCCACTTCTCGAAATCAAGAACCTCCACGTCTCGGTGGACGACACCGAGATCCTCAAGGGCCTCTCCTTGACCGTCCAGCCGGGCGAGGTCCACGCCATCATGGGGCCCAACGGCTCCGGCAAGTCGACCCTCGCCCAGGTGCTCGCCGGGCGCGAGGAGTACGAGGTGACCGAGGGGGAGATCCTCTACAACGGCGAGGACCTGCTCGAGCTCGACCCCGAGATCCGTGCCCGCGAGGGCATCTTCCTGGCCTTCCAGTACCCGGTCGAGATCCCGGGCGTCTCCAACGTCTACTTCCTGAAGGCGGCCTTGAACGCCATCCGCAAGCACCGCGGGGAGCCGGAGATCGACGCTATGGACTTCCTCACCTACGTGCGCGAGAAGATGAAGGTCGTGCGCATGGAGGAGGAGCTCCTCCAGCGGCCGGTGAACCAGGGCTTCTCGGGCGGCGAGAAGAAGCGCAACGAGATCTTCCACATGGCGGTCCTGGATCCGGTGCTGGCGGTGCTCGACGAGACCGACTCCGGCCTCGACATCGACGCCTTGAAGATCGTCGCGGACGGCGTCAACTCGTTGCGCTCCGCGACACGCGCCTTCCTGGTGATCACCCACTACCAGCGCCTGCTCAACTACATCGTTCCCGACGTCGTCCACTGCATGGTCGGCGGCCGCATCGCCAAGACGGGCGGCAAGGAGCTGGCCCTGGAGCTCGAGGAGAGGGGCTACACGTGGGCCGAGGAGCTGCTGGCCGAGGGCCAGCCGGCGGCGGTGTGAGGAGGGCGAGATGACGATCGCCACAGCGCCCTCCGAGCCGCAGCCCTTCATCGCCGCCTTCGAGGACCTTGCCGGACAGCTCGACGGCAGCGAGCCCGAGCGGATCCGGCGGCTGCGCCGCGACGCCATCGAGCGCTTCGGCGAGCTCGGGTACCCGACGACGCGACAGGAGGAGTGGCGCTTCACCAACGTCGCTCCGCTGGCCCGCACTCCCTTCCGGCCGGCCGGAGTCGCCGACGTGGCGGCCGAGGCCATCGCGCGCTACGAGTACGCCGACTACGCCCAGCTGGTCCTGGTCAACGGCCGCTTCTCGCCCGGGCTCTCCCGGCTCGACGGGCTCCCCGAAGGCGTGCTGGCCGGAGGTCTCGCCGCGGCGCTCGCCGAGCGGCCCGGCCTGGTGGACCCTCACCTGGGCCGGCATGCGGCGTTCCAGGAGCATCCGTTCGTGGCGCTCAACACGGCGCTCCATCGCGACGGCGCCGTCGTCCACGTGCCGCGCGACACCGTCGTCGAGCGCCCGATCAACGTGATCAACGTGAGCGTCCCCGGCTCCGAGCCGACGGCGTCCTTCCCGCGCCTCCTCTTCGTCGCCGGGGAGTCGAGCGAGGTGACGATCTTCGAGCAGCACGTCTCTTTGGGCGAGGGAATTCACTTCACCTGCCCGGTGCTCGAGGCGGTCGTCGGTCCGAACGCCAGGGTCGACCACTACAAGCTGCAGCGCGAGTCGGTCGAGGCCTTCCACATGTCCACCCTCCAGGTCTGGCAGGACCGGGACGCGACGTTCTCCTCGCACTGCCTCTCCTGGGGCGGCAGGCTCGTGCGCAACGACGTCTCCGCCCGTCTCGACGGCGAGGGCGGCCATGCCGAGCTCAACGGCCTCTACATGGTCGAGGGCAAGCAGCTGGTCGACAACCACATGCGGCTCGAGCACCTGAAGCCACACTGCACCAGCCACAACCTCTACAAGGGAATCCTCGAAGGACAGAGCCGGTCGGTCTTCACGGGCCGGATCTACGTCGCCGAGGGGGCGCAGAAGACGGACGCGATCCAGACCAATCGCAACCTGATCCTGTCGCCGAACGCCCTGTGCAACAGCCAGCCGCAGCTCGAGATCTTCGCCGACGACGTGCGCTGCACCCACGGCTCGACGGTCGGGCGGCTCGACGAGCTCGCGGTCTTCTACCTGCGCTCGCGCGGCATCGCCGAGGAGGCGGCCAAGAGCCTGCTGACCTACGCCTTCGCCTCCGACATCGTGAACCGGGTGAAACTGGCTCCGGTGCGACGCGACCTCGAGGAGTTCCTGTTCCGGCGCCTGCCGGAGGGCGAGATCGTGCGCCAGGCGGTCTGAGGAGTCGACGTGGGCGCGATGCTGGAGAAGCGGCAGGCGAGCTCGGGACGGCTCGACGTCGACAGCGTCCGGGCCGACTTCCCGATCTTCGAGCAGATCGTCTACGGCAAGCCGCTCGTCTACCTCGATTCGGCGGCCTCGGCGGCGAAGCCGCGACAGGTCATCGCGGCCGAGGTGGAGTGCTACGAGCGCTACTACTCGAACGTCCATCGCGGCGTCCACTACCTCTCCCAGCGCTCGACCGAGGCCTACGAGGCGGCGCGCACCAAGGTCTCGCGCTTCCTGGGCTGCGGGTGTCTGCGCGAGGTGGTCTTCACCCGCGGGACGACCGAGGCGATCAACCTGGTGGCCTCGACCTTCGGCCGCCAGCGCGTCGGCGCCGGCGACGAGGTGCTGATCACCGGCCTCGAGCACCACTCCAACATCGTCCCCTGGCAGATGCTCTGCGAGGAGAAGGGCGCCCGCCTGGCGGTGGCACCGATCGACGACCGGGGCGAGGTGATCCTCGAGGAGTTCGAGGCCCGGCTCGGCCCGCGCACGAGGATCGCCGCCTTCTCCCACGTCTCGAACGCCCTCGGGACGGTCAATCCGGTGCGCGAGATGGTGGCAATGGCCAAGGAGCGCGGCATCCCGACGCTCATCGACGGAGCCCAGGCGGCGCCCCACCTGGCCATCGACGTGGCCGCGATCGGCTGCGACTTCTACGCGCTCTCCGGCCACAAGATGTACGGACCCTCGGGAATCGGCGCGCTGTGGGCGAAGCTCGAGCACCTGGAGGCGATCCCGCCCTACCAGGGGGGCGGCGAGATGATCACCACGGTGCGCTTCGAGAAGACCGAGT
>Ga0299913_10000678_pt1 | contig 22691 bp, 18 predicted proteins | sample RVTome_9_FD_201360 | JGI IMG/M metagenome (GOLD analysis project Ga0299913, IMG submission 201360) | Soil microbial communities from uranium-contaminated site in the Upper Colorado River Basin, Wyoming, United States - RVT155D38 (version 2) ... | reverse complement strand
CGGTAGAGCGCGGCGACGCCGGCCGTCCCGAGCGCGGCGGAGAGCGCGGCGAGCGGGACGAAGACGGCGTCCGGCGGGCCGTCGCCGCGCGCCGCGACGAGGACGGCGATCCCCGCGAGCCCGACGGCCTGCGAGATGAGCAGCACGGTGACCACGGCGAGACGGCGCGCCGCGACGCCGCCGAGGAAGTCGGCCACTCCGAACGACAGGCTGGAGGCGAGCGAGAGGAGGACGGCGGGCACGGCCGCGAAGCCTCGCAGAGCGCCCGCGCCTCCCGCCCGGTGACGCGGCGGGCCGCCCCTAGACTGCGTCGGTGGCCGCGCCCGTCTCCCTGGGACAGGAGCTCGAGCTCCGCATCGACTCGCTCGCCTACGGCGGGAACGGCGTCGCGCGGCTGAACGGGTTCGTCGTCTTCGTCCGCCGCGGTCTCCCCGGCGACACGGTGACGGCGCAGGTTACGAAGGTGAAGCGCTCGCACGCCGAGGCGATCGTGACCGGGATCCTCGACCACGGGGCGCCGCGCGTGGAGGCGCCGTGCGTCCACTACCCCGCGTGCGGCGGCTGCCGGTTCCAGGATCTCGCCTACGAGGCGCAGGTCGAGGCGAAGGCGGGCCAGGTCGCCGACGCGCTCGGGCGGATCGGCGGGCTCTCGGGCTTCGAGCAGGAGCCGGCGATCCCCGCGCGCTCGGTCTTCCACTACCGGAACAAGCTCGAGTACTCGTTCACGCAGACGCCGGAGGGGCCGGGGCTCGGGTTCCACCGCGCGGGGCGCTGGGACGAGGTCCTCGACCTCGAACGCTGCTGGCTCACGTCCGACGCCGGGAACGCGATCCGCGACGCCGTGCGCGCGTGGGCGCGCGCCGAGGGCGTCCCGGCGTACGACCAGGAGGCGCAGACCGGGTACCTCCGGCACCTCGTCGTCCGCGAGGGGCGGTTCACCGGCCAGGCGCTCGCCACGCTCGTGACCGCGCCGGGCGAGCTGTCCGGCGAGGATCGGCTCGTCGCCGCGCTCCGGCGGGTGCCCGAAGTCCGCTCGATTCACTGGGCGGTGAACGACCGACCCGCCGAGGTGACGAACCTCCCGACGAAGCTCCTCTGGGGGGAGCCGTGGATCGAGGAGGAGATCCTCGGGCTCCGCTTCCGCATCCGGCCGAACGCCTTCTTCCAGACGAACTCGGAGATGTGCGCGGTGCTCTACCGGCTCGCCGGCGAGTACGCGGCACTGACCGGCGAGGAGACGGTGTACGACCTCTACTGCGGGACCGGGACGATCGGGCTCTCGCTCGCCGGGTCGGCCTTCGCTGTGTGGGGCGTCGAGGCGTCGGAGGAGTCGGTCGCGTGCGCGCTCGAGAACGCCGAGGTGAACGGGATCACGAACGCGGCGTTCTTCGCGGGCGACGTCGCCGCGTCGCTCGAGGAGCTGCGCGAGCGCTCGGGCGCCCCGGGCGTGGTGGTCGTCGATCCGCCCCGGGCCGGGCTTTCGGGAAAGGCGCTGCGCCGCGTGGGCGAGCTCGGGGCGGAGCGGATCGTCTACGTCTCGTGCAACCCGACGACGCTCGCCGGGAACGCCAAGGAGCTCGTGCGGGACTTCGGGTACCGGCTGGAGCGCGTGCGGCCGGTGGACATGTTCCCGCACACGCCGCATGTCGAGTCGGTCGCGCTCTTCACCCGCGCGGCCGGTTCCGAGGGCCCGGAGGGCACCGAGGGCGCCGCCGACCCGGGCTGATCCACGTCCGGACCAGCCCCGTTCCTCCCACCCGCCGGGCGTTCCCCCAACGGGGGTGCGAGCGTCCCAGCACGAACGCTATCGGCGCCGGGCGCGCGGGTCTGTCACGGAACTACGCCGATTCTGTGCCGGCTCGTCCACAGGTTCTCGCGAGCGCCGGCGCCCGGCCCGGCCCGCTAGCGCTTTGTGAACGCGAGCATCCTCTGGTTGCGCGGATGCCCCCAGTCGCCGAGCGCCTCGCACTCGAGCGACGAGCCCTCCACCGCCCAGCGGAAGACGTCCGGGTCGTAGTGGAAGGGATCGGCGTCGCAGTGGGTCGTGATCCCCTCCGCCGCGTCGTGCGGCTCGGTCCCGAGCCGCGGGCCCGGATTCTCGAAGTACGTCGCGAAGAGCCGGCCGCCCGGCTCCAGCGCCCGCTCCACCTCGGCCAGGCAGCGCATGATCGTGTTGAGCGGCAGGTGCGTGAAGACGCTCTGCGCGAGAGCGCAGTCGAAGCGGCGCCCGAGGCGCCCGAAGCGAAACGCGTCGTCCCGCAGGAGCGTGACCTGCTTCCCGCCCAGGCCGGCCGCCTCCAGCTCGCTGCGCCCGGCACGGAGCAGGGCGGCGTCGATGTCCACGCCGAAGTAGTTGCCCGGATCGAGATAGCGGACGAAGTGGACGCCGCCCCGCAGGCTCCCGCAACCGACGTCGAGGAGCGCGTGGTGCGGCTCGAGCCCCATGTCGATCATGAACGCGAGCTGCCTGGGGCCCATCTCGTCCCAGAGGCCGCCGACCGCGGCGCGGTGATCCAGGTGCTCGCGCCGGAGGAAGCGCGCCGCCGATGCCCGGAGGCTCACGTGGAATCCTCCGCGGGCCGGTCGCGGAGCTGGCGCCACAGCCGGTCGCCGTTCACGCACACGAAGGCGAGCGAGAGAAGGGGCAGTGCGGCGATCCCCGCCTCGCCCAGCCCGACCGCGAGCGCGAGCGTCGCGCCGAACGAGAGCGTCATCGCGACCCACGTCGGCCCCGTCCGCAGCCCGAACCGCAGGCAGGCTCCGAGGAAGAGCGCGAAGAAGAGCACGTCCGGGAGCCCGAGTTGCGCCGTCCCGCTCTCGCCCGGCACGCGCATGAAGATCGAGAGCGCGTCGAAGACCTCCGGGCGGTTCTCGGTGATCTCCCGCGTCGGCCCGCGCGCGACCGAGTACAGGTCGACGGGGATGATCAGGAGGGCGATCAGCGGCACCCACCAGGACTCCTCGAAGAACGAGAGGGCCCACCAGCCGAGCATCGTCGCCGCCGCGAGCTTCAGGAAGTTCGCGGCGAGCTCGAGGTCGGCCGCCGACGCCGCGACGGCGAGCAGGACGAGCGTCGCCGCCATGAGCCCGATCCGCATGGGCCCGAGCCGGCTGAGCGGCAGTGCCAGCCAGACGAGCGAGAAGGTGAGCGGGATGACGAAAAGCGCGACGACCGCGACGTCCCACCAGTCGCCCATGCGCGGCAGGCTCTCCGCGACGAGCGTGTAGACGACGAGGAGGAGTGCGGCCGCTAGTAGGGCGGCTGCTCGGACCACCAGGGCCCGATCGCCTTGAAGGCGGCCCAGAAGGCCCGCTTTGTCTTGTCCTCGTCGAGCGCCGTGTCGATGTCCGGGCACACGAGCGCCTCGATCGTCGGCGTCAGGCGCTGCAGCTCGCCCGTCCGCTCCTCGATCGGCTTCGCGAGGGGGAACTCCGCTCCGTTCAGGCACGAGAGGGCATCTTGCCCCATCACGACCACGAGCTTCGGCTGCACGACGTGGAGCTCGCGGCGGAGGTTCTCGCGCTGCTCCTCGTCGGACTGGCCGTCGTACTTCACGCAGTTCGTCCCGTAGATCGCGGTCGGGTCGACGTGCAGCCGCTGGAGCGACTTGAGGATCGCCTGGCCCGTCCGGCCGAAGAACGCGACGCCCTCGTGCAGCTCCGCCGTCTGCGGCCGGTGCTTCAGGAGGAAGAGGTCCGCGAGCGGGTGGCCCGAGCCCAGGACGGTGACGCGCTCGGGACCGGCGGCCTCGGCGATCGCATGCCCGAGATCGTTCATCTCGGCGATCGCCTTCCGCAGGTAGCGCTCGGAGATGTCGTCGGGAGCGAGAGGCACGGGCGGTCGTGGGGTAGTTCGCTGCCGCCCGCGCGTTGTCCTACCGCGCTCGGCTCCCGGGCCGCCGCTCACCGGCGCGCGCCCGCCGCCGCCCGTGCGCCGCGCGCCCGCCGCTCGCGCGCCTGCGCCATCCACTTCATGCTCTGGAGGTACACGAGCGACTTCGGACGCCGCAGGATCTCCGCCGAGCGCAGCGAGATGAGGAACTCCTCCGCGTTCTCGAACGCCCGCATGCGCACCGCGCCGGTCCCCACCCCCTGGAGGACGTGCGCGTCCGAGCCCGCTCCCATGGTCAGGTTGTACTTCCGCGCGAAGCGAAGCGCCTCGTCGTTGTAGCCGTCGAGCAGGAGCCGCGCGTTGTACACCTCGAAGACGTCGATCTCGCCGAGGAAGCGGTGCAGCGTGCGCGCGTCGGGGATCGCGTGCAGCCGGTCGAAGGGGTGGGGGAGGTACACGATCGCGCCCTGCGCCCGGATCGCGGCGATCGTCTCCTCCATCGTCATTCCGCGCGGGATCTCTTCCCGCAGGAAGAGCCCGATCACCTCCCCGTCGCGGTCGGTCTTCACCTCCTCCCCCGGGATGACGACGAGGTCGCGGCCGCGGGCGAGCTCCACCGCCTCCTGCGCTCCCGAGAAGACGTTGTGGTCGGTGATCGCGATCGCGCCGAGGCCCTGCTCCTCCGCATGGTCGAGCAGGTCGGCGACGGGAACCGAGCAGTCGTGCGAGTGCTCGGTGTGCATGTGGAGGTCGCACGTGAGGAGCGGGCGGTCGGCGAGCGGATCGGAGGGAGCGGTGCGGCGCCGCCGAGCGACGACCGAGCGGTAGACCTCGCGCTCGAGGACGTCGCCGAGGGTCGCGAGGCTCTCGGTCTCGGCCGTGCGGCGCGCCTCCTTCGCCTGCTCGCGGCGCCAGCCCTCGTCCTCGGCGAGGCGGGCCAGCGCGGCGGCCAGGAGCTCCGGCTGGCCCGAGGCGCCGGGCGGGTCGACCGTGGGGACGCCTGCCGCGGCCGCCTCGAGGCGCGGGCGCCGCGAGCCGCGCCCCGCCGGGAGGAAGCCCGCGGCGCCGCGAAGCTCCTCCGCCCGGCTCGCTGCGTCCAGCCCCCGCCGCACGCGCACCCGGTGACGGACGGCGCGGGGGACGTACGGCCTCCCGCTCAGCGGGCGCGTGCGGAGGACGACGAGCTCCCAGTCCGGAAGCTCTGCAAGTGCGCGGAAGGCCGCCGTCGCCCGTGCGGTCTCGTCGGCGCGCCACTCGAGCACGAAACGCCTGCGCTCGCGGCCCGGCCGGAAGCGCTCGGTGTCGACGCCGAACGGGAGGCGCCTGAAGTCGCCCGGGAAGCGCTCCCGCGCGAGCGCGAGCGTGTCGTCGCGCGTCGCCGTGAGCGCGTCCACGCGGGCGAGCAGCTTCTCCCGTTGCCGCTTCCCCGGCGGGTAGGAGAGCCGCTCCGGCGAGTGGTACGTCGCCACCGTGAGCCCGCGCGCGTGGCGCAGGGCGAGGTACGAGAGGCTCGGGAGGCCCGGCTCGTGCGCGTGGACGACGTCGAAATGGTCGGCCGAGAGTGCGAGCGCGAGGTTCGCGCGCGCTCCGAGCGGCACGCCGACGAGGCTTCTCGCCGAGACGGGCACGGCCGGCCCGAGCGCGACAACGTCCGGCAGAGGCTCGCCCTCGTGGGCCAGCCGGCGCAGCGCGCGCCGGCCCCCGGCCAGGTCGCCGGCCCGGTTCGAGGGTGCGAGGACGACGACCTCGTGACCGCGCGAGCGGAGCTCGGAGGCCGCGCCCGCGACGTGCTCGTTCACGGAATGCGGCTGCGCCCAGGCGAAGGGCGTCACCATGCAGATCCTCAGTCCCACGGCCTGCGGCCGAGTCTAGCGGCGTGGAGGTTTCGGCCCATTCTTGCCCTTTGTGCCGAAGTCGTTTACAACGGTCACGGCTCCGGCGCTATCCCCCGTTCAAATCCCGGAGCCAGTGGAGGGGAACATGCACCAGCAATCCTTGTCCCGCTCGAGGGAGCGCGGACGGCGGCTTCGGCCTCTCGCGGCCGTCGCGATCGGCGTCCTTGCGCTCCTCGTGCCATCCTCCGGGCTCGGTGTCGTCCAGCTGTCGCTCGACGGCGCCGACCACGAGACGTTCGACTCGCGGACCGCGACGCTGGCGCCGACATCGGCACAGCGCGCCGCGGCGTCCGCGCTCGACGCGGAGGTCAGGTGGAACCGCTTCGGGACGCCGCAGGCGGTGATCCGGCACGGCGGCTACCTCGCCGGCGCGATCGCCGGCGCGGACGCGGAATCGGCGGCGCGCCGCTGGCTCGAGGCGAACGCGACACTCTTCCGGCTCGACTCGGTCGACTCGCTCGAGCTCCATGCGGCCGTCCCGCTCGGCGACGACGGCGGACACGCGGTCGTCTTTCGCCAGCGGATCGGAGGGCTCGTCGCGTCGCCCGACGGCATGCTCTCGGTCGGCCTGACGGGCTCCGCGGAGTCCGGCTGGAGGATCGCGTACGCGTCCTCGACGCTCTCGGCCGACACGAGCCTCGACGCCGAGGCCGACCTCACGGCCGCCGAAGCGTGGGTGGAAGCGGCGGAGTCGTCGGACGTCGACGCCTCCGTGGCCGACGTCGAGACCGCCGGCCGGAAGGCCGGCTGGACGCGGCTCGACGTGGCGGGCCTCGCGGACACGCAGCTCGTCCGCCGGGTCGCGTTCCCGACGCCGAAGCGCGGCGCGATTGCCGCGTACGAGGCCTACGTCCTCGACACGGACGACGACGGACACGTGCTCGGCGACCGCGTGATCGTGGACGGCGAGTCCGGCCGCGTCCTCTTCAAGGCGAGCGTCGTCGACCACGCGATCGACAACCCGAGCTGGGAGGTCTTCCCGTCGTGGCCGCAGACGACGCCGCTCAACCGGTTCCCGTGGAGCTACCCGAGCGCCGACACGCGCGATACGTGGTGCTGGCTCAACGGGGCCGGCTGTCGGCTGGCGCTCGCGGGCTCCTCGCCGCACCCGGCGTTCCCGTGGGACGTGAACCCGGTGACGGGCACGCCGACCTTCACCACGTCCGGCAACTATGCCCGGAGCGCGGAGAACTGGATGGACTTCCTGTTCCCGGGGCCGACGCAGTACCAGCCCACGAGCCCGACGCGTGACTACGTGTACCCGTGGGAGAACGTCTGGTTCGAGGAGAGCTGCGATCCGGACGTGCTCGTCGTCGGCTCGGGGAACGACATCGATGCCGCAACGACGAACCTGTTCGCGATGCACAGCCGGATGCACAACTGGTCGTACCACCTCGGCTTCACCGAGCAGGCGTGGAACGCCCAGCTGCACAACTTCGGCGTGGGTACGGCCGAAGGCGACCCGCTGATCGGGATGGTGCAGGCCGGCGCGGTCTCCCACGGGCCGCCGACGTACGCCGGCCGCGACAACGCGTTCATGCGGACCCTGCCGGACGGGACGCCGTCGCAGTCGGCCATGTTCCTCTGGCAGCCGATCCCCGGCGCCTTCTACGCCCCGTGCGTGGACGGCGACTACGACATGGCCGTGATCGGCCACGAGTACGGCCACATGATCGAGAACCGGATGATCGGCAAGGGCTCGAACCGCGTCGGCTTCCACGCGGGCGCGATGGGCGAGAGCTTCGGCGACTTCGTGTCGATGGAGCAGCTGAACGAGTACAACCTCGTCCCCGGCGGCGACCTCGCGTGGGCCGTCGGACCGTACGTGACGGGGAACCATTCGCGGGCGATCCGCAACTACAACATGGCGTGGCCGTCCGCGGGGACGTTCCCGCAGCCCGGCCGCGAGGTGAAGGTGAACCCGCTCAACTTCGGCGCGGTCGGCTACGACATCGTCGGCCCGCAGGTGCACGCCGACGGCGAGATCTGGAGCGCCACGAACAAGGGGATCCGCGATCTCTACGTCGACCGGTACGGACAGGGCGGGAGCGGGCTCCAGCAGGAGTGCGCGGACGGCGACCGGCCGCCGGAGGAGTGCCCGGGCAACCGTCGGTGGATCCAGACGGTGTTCGACGCGATGCTCCTCATGCCGGTGGCGCCGACGTTCCTCGACGCCCGTGACGCCTACCTGGCCGCCGACCTGCTCCGGTTCGGAGGCGCGAACCAGGATCTTCTCTGGCTCGGCTTCGCCAGGCGCGGCTTCGGCCAGAACGCGGCGACGACGGGAACGCAGGACACCGAGCCCGTGGCGAGCTACGAGTCGCCGCTCCACGGAGAGGCGACGCTGACGTTCAACGCCGTTGCGAAGGACGAGGGCGGAACGCCGATCGCGAACGCGCGCGTCTTCGTGGGCCACTACGAGGCCCGCGCGACCCCCGTCGGTCCGGTGACCGGCTTCGTCCCGAACCCGGCAGGCTACGACTTCGTCGCGCAGGCGCCGGGGTACGGGCACGTCCGCTTCCACGTGAGGAACCTCCGGGCGGGCGAGTCGCGGACGATCACGATCCGCATGCCGACGAACTGGGCGTCGCAGTCGAAGGGCGCCACGGCGAGCGGTGACGGCACGAACCACGGCAACCTGATCGACGACACCGAGGCCACGACCTGGGACGCGAGCGGCGCGCCCGTGGAGGGCCGCCAGGTGCTCGTCACGCTCGGCGGGCCGCGGACGTTCGACCTGGCACGGGCGAGCGCGCTCCTCGTCCCGGGCCAGAACCGGTTCGTCGCCCTCCGGTCGTTCGAGCTCCACGCCTGCACGGCGGGCGGGGGCGCGAACCCGACATGCGACCCGAACGTCGCCGCGGGCTGGAAGCGGATCCTGTCGGCAGAGGACGCGTTCCCGGCCGACAACCCGCGCCCGGTCGCCCCGGCGCTGAACCTCCGCACGTTCGAGGTTCCTCGGACGACCGCGACGCACGTCCTCTTCCGCGTGCTGGACAACCAGTGCACGGGGCAGACGTCGTTCCAGGGCAAGCAGGACGCCGACCCGCGGCACGAGACGGACTGCCGCATCGGCACGCCGCTTCCGCCGCGGAACATGCAGGTCGTCGCGGCGGAGCTACAGCTCCAGTCGAGCAGGCCGCGCGTCGACGGAGCTCAGACGCAGGAGTAGGGAAGAGGGCACATGCACTGCGCGAGAGGGCCGGCGCTCGGCCGGCCCTCTCGCGTGCTCTCGGGCGTTCGAGCCGGGGCAGGCTTCCGCTCTTGATCCTCCCGGCGACCCGGGGTAGCCTCGTCCCCGTTCACGACAGGGGAGGAAGCTATGTGTCTTCCAGGCACGGTCGAGGCCGTCCGTGAGCGGATCGAGGAGGAGGGCGCGCCCACGATCAGCCGCGGGACGCTCCTCGCCGGGGGCGCGGCCGCGGCGGCTGCGGCGATGTTCCCGGGCGCGGCGCTCGGCGGCGGCCGCGGCTCGGGCGGGCCCTCGCGCCGCTTCAAGCGGATGCAGGACCTCACGCATCTCTTCCGGGCCGGCTTTCCCGTCTTCGGCGGGCCCGAGCCGACGCGCGAGACGTTCTTCGACTTCCCGACGGACGGGTTCTACTCGCAGCGCTGGACCTTCACGGAGCACTCGGGCACGCACATGGATGCGCCCGGCCATTTCGTCCCGGGCGGCCGGCTCACGCCGGCGATCGAGGCCAAGGAGCTGATGCGCCCGCTCGTCGTGGTCGACATCCGGCGCAAGGCCCAGCAGGACCCGAACGCGATGGTGGAGGTGGACGACCTGCGCCGCTTCGAGCGGGGCAAGGGCCGGATCCCGCGGAACGCGATCGTGGCGATGAATGCCGGCTGGGACGCGAAGGTGAACGACACGCTCGCGTTCAAGGGCGCACCCGCGTTCCCGTACAACTTCCCCGGGTTCTCCGGCGCGGCGGTCGAGTGGCTCCTCGAGAACCGCGACGTCGCGGGGATCGCGGTGGACACGCTCAGTCTCGATCCGGGCAACTCGACGACCTTCGACGCCCACTTCGCCATCCTGGGCGCCGACCGCTACGGGCTCGAGAACGTGGCGAACCTCGGCAAGGTTCCCGCCCGCGGCGCGCAGATCGTCGTCGGCGTCATCCCGTGGGAGGGCGGCTCCGGCGGCCCGCTGCGGGCCTTCGCCCTCTGGTAGACGGCGCACGCGAAGGGGCGCCCGCGCGCGCCCCTTCGCGTGTACACCGTGTTACTTGGAGGCCGGGACGCGCTCGGCGTTGCGCGCGTACTTCTTGATGAAGCTCTCGACCGCCTCGTAGGCGTCGTCGTCCGGCATCTGCTTCGGCGGCGACTTCATGAGGTAGGCGCTCGGCCCCTCGAGCGCGCCGGCGACGCCGTGGTCGAGCGCGAGGCGCGCGAGGCGCACCGCGTCGATCACGATGCCGGCCGAGTTCGGAGAGTCCCAGACCTCGAGCTTGAGCTCGACGTTCAGCGGCACGTTCCCGAAGGAGGAGCCCTCCATCCGGATGTACGCCCACTTGCGGTCGGTCAGCCACGGCACGTAGTCCGACGGGCCGACGTGGACGTTGTCGGCGCCCATGTCGTAGTCGAGCATGGAGGTGACCGCGTTCGTCTTCGAGATCTTCTTCGACTCGAGCCGCTCGCGCTCGAGCATGTTGAGGAAGTCGGAGTTCCCGCCGACGTTCAGCTGCATCGTCTTGTCGAGGTGCACGCCGCGCTCGCGGAAGAGGCTCGTGAGGACGCGGTGCGTGATCGTCGCGCCCACCTGCGACTTGATGTCGTCGCCGATGATCGGCAGGCCGCGCTGCTCGAACTGCTTGGCGAAGTAGCCGCCCTTCGCGATGAAGACCGGCATGCAGTTCACCATCGCGCAGCCGGCGTTCAGGATCTGCTCCGTGTACCACTTCGTCGCGAGCTCGGAGCCGACCGGGAGGTAGTTGACGACGACGTCGGTCTTCGTCTCGCGGAGGATCTCCGCGACCGGGTCGGTGTCGCCCGGCGCCTTCTCGACCACCTCGGAGATGTACTTGCCGAGCCCGTCGTGCGTCATCCCACGCGAGACCTTGATCCCGGTCCTCGGGACCTCTGCGAACCTGTACGTGTCGTTCGGGTGCGCCCAGATCGCGTCGGCGAGGTCCTTGCCCACCTTGTCCTTCGTCACGTCGAAGGCGGCGGTGAACTCGATGTCCCGGACGTGGTAGCCGCCGAGGTCGACGTGCATGAGGCCCGGCACGAACTCCTCGGGCGAGGCGTCCTTGTAGAACTCGACACCCTGGAGGAGCGAGTTCGCGCAGTTGCCGACGCCGATCAGCGCGACGCGGACCTTGCCGTCCGCGGCCCGCTTGCCGTTCCGGCTTCCGTTTGTATCGCTCATGTCGTCCTTTCTCTTCGCGGGGAGGTCGAGGCGCTCGGCGAGCGTTTCGACGATGAGGTCGTTCGTCGTGCGGCGCCGACCTTCGGCGCGCTCGCGCAGCCGCTCCTTGAGGGCGCGCGGCATGCGCAGGAGGACGTCGCCGCTGCTGCCACCCGGGCTTCCCTTGCGCCCGGTGGGGTCGAACGGGATCCCGAAGCGCGCGGCGAGGATCTCGACCGCGACGTCGTTCAGGTTCGAGCCGCGCTCGCGAACCTCGTCCGCGAGGCGGCGCTTCAGCTCGACCGGCATGCGGACGAGCACTTCCGTACGTTCCCTGGCCATCGCAGGGCGAATTGATATCACAAAGCTGCTATCAACGCTGGCGCAGCTGCGTGCGTACCGCTAGCACACGCTGGAGGACCGTCACCCAGGCGGTGAGGGCGAGGAGCCCGATGGTGATCGGCAGGACGAGCTCGTGGATCGGCGCGAGCACGAGGCCTGCGGTGATGACGACCACCCGCTCGGCCCGGCTCCCGAGCCCGACGTCGCCCTTGAGGCCGAGCGCCTCGGCCCGAGCCCGCGCGTAGCTCACGAGGAACGAGCCCGCGAGCGCGGCGAACGCGAGCGCGACGCCCCAGGCGTAGTCGTCCCGCATGAGGACGAGCGCGATTGCGCCGAGCATGAACGCCTCGCCGACCCGGTCGACGGTGGAGTCCACGAAGGCGCCGAACTCGGACGTGACGCCGCGGCTTCGCGCGAGCGCGCCGTCGAGGATGTCGAGGATCGCACCGATCACGAAGAGCGCGGCGCCGGCCCAGTAGAAGCCCCACCCGCGATACTCGAACCAGACGACGACGGCGCCCGCGATCGAGAGCCCGACGCCGGCGGCCGTGAGCGCGTCCGGCGTGATCCGTGTCCGGCCGAGCCGGCCCATCGCCGCGGCGGCCAGCCGGCGGACGCCGCCGATGTAGCCGCCCTGGAGCCGCTCGAACGAGTTCACCGGCGGGACGCTAACAGCGTCACGAGCCGGAAAGCGCGAAGCGCGGAACGTCCCGGCGCCGCCCCGCCCACGCGAGGAGCGCGTACGCGACCCAGGCGACCGCGATCCCGGCCGCGATGTCGAGCCAGAAGTGGTTTCCGGTCGCCATGACGGCGAACCAGACCCACGCGGGCCAGAGGAGCCAGACGGCCTTCATCCACCATGAGCGGACGAGCGCGGCCATCGCGAGGCCGATGATGAGCGCGTCCGCGCCGTGGAGGCTCGGCATCGCGGCGTACGGATTCGACGCGAGCTCGATGAGCCCGCTGCCGTGGTTCAGCGAGGCCGAGTGCGCGAGCGTGTCCACGAAGCCCTCGCCCGGGAACATGCGCGGCGGCGCCGTCGGGAGGAAGACGTAGCCGAGCAGGCCGATGACGTTCGCGGCGATGATCCAGTTCCGGACGCCGGCGAAGGCCTCCGTGCGGAAGAAGTAGATCCAGAGGAGCGCGACGCCGAGCACGGCGAACTGCGAGAGCCAGTACGTCCAGTTCAGCGCGTCGAGGAGCAGCCCGCCGCCCGCGAGGACGACGCGCTGGAGGTCGAGCTCGACGAGCGTCGAGGTGGCGCGCTGGAAGTCGATGATCCACTGACCGTTTGCGAACGCCTGCCCGACGTCGCGATCGGCCACTCCGCGGGCGACCTGGTAGGCGAGCACGAAGCCGAGCCAGATGCTCAGCTGGAGCGCGAAATCCGCGGGGCCCCGCGGGAAGACGGCGGCGATCCGCGCGCGCACGCCTCAGCCGCCGATCTGGCTCATGCTCCGGTTCGCGGGAAGGAAGCCGGGGTCGTTGATCCGGTGCTTGAGCTCCTTGTGGGCGACCGCCCTGCGGAGCTCGGCAGCGAGCTCGTCGTCGGTCGCGCCCTCGCGGAGCGGCGTCTTCAGGTCCCACTCCCGGCGGGAGAAGAGGCACGTCCGCAGGTGGCCGTCGGCCGTCAGGCGGATGCGGTCGCAGGTGGAGCAGAAGGGCTCCGACACAGGGTTCACGAAGCCGAGCTCGCCCGCGCCGTCGGCGAAGCGGAACCGGCGTGCGGTCGACGAGGGCTTTGCCGGGATCTCCTCGAGCGGCCAGTGCTCCTCGACGAGCGTGCGGATCTCGTCCCCGGTGAGCACCTTGTCGCCGGCCCAGGCCTTGTCGGCGTCGAGCGGCATGAACTCGATGAAGCGCACGACGTACGGCTTCCGGCGGGCAAGCGCGGCGAGCGCCGGCACCTCCTCCTCCGTGAAGCCCTTGACGGCGACGCAGTTGATCTTGATCGGCCGGAGCTCCGGATGGAGCTCGGCCGCCTCGAGGCCGCGGAGCACCTGGTCGAGAGCGTCGCGCCGCGTGATCTCGGCGAAGCGGACGTGCGAGAGCGAGTCGAGCGAGACGTTCACGCGGCGGAGGCCGGCCTGCACGAGCGGAGCGGCGAGCCGGTCGAGGAGCACGCCGTTCGTCGTGAGCGAGAGGTCGTCGACGCCAGGCGTCTCGGCGAGCATCCCGACGAGCGTGGGCAGGTCGCGCCGGACGAGCGGCTCCCCGCCGGTCACGCGGATCTCGTTCACGCCCATCGCGGCCATGACCCGCACGAGGCGCTGGATCTCCTCGAAGCTCAGGATCTCGTCGCGGCGCAGCCACTCGAGCCCCTCGGCAGGCATGCAGTACGTGCAGCGGAAGTTGCACTTGTCCGTGACGGACACGCGCAGGCTGCGAATGGGCCGGCCGAAGCCGTCGACGAGCTGCATGGGCATAGCGTAGCCGGGGCGGATCGCGCCGCCCCGGCCACGCGTGCGTTCTCTCCTAGCGGAACGCCCGGGCCCGCTGCGACTTCGCCTGCGCGCCGGCGAAGGCAAGGGCGCTCGGCTCCTGCACCATCGCGCTGCCGCCGCCGCGACGGATCGGCTCCGCCGCCGCGACGACGAACCCGGAGGGCAGGAACGAGATCCCGGTGGCGGCCCCGATCTCCGCCGTCGAGGCGAACCGGTGCCCCCGCACGGCGAGCGCGGCGGCCTCGGGCGAGACGATGAAGCCCGGCTCCGCCTGCACGGTCGCCAGGTTCCGCTGCGACGCCCGCGGCGCCGCGATCGCCTCCGGAAGCGTCATCCCGAAGTCGATCTCGTTCACGAGGATCTGCAGGGCGGTCGTGATGATCGTCGCCCCGCCCGGAGACCCGACCGCGACGTACGGCTGCTCGTTGCGGAGCACGATCGTCGGGCTCATGCTCGAGCGCGGACGCTTGCCCGCGGCCGGCGAGTTCGCCCGTCCGGGCGCGAAGTCGAAGTCCGTCAGCTCGTTGTTCAGGAGGAACCCGTAGCCGGGGACGACGATTCCGCTTCCGCCGGTCTGCTCGATCGTGAACGTGTACGAGACGACGTTCCCGTGCCGGTCGGAGACGGTCAGGTGGGTCGTGGACGGTCCCCCGTTGTCGGTCGGGTCGCCGGGCGGGTACGGGACCCCCGTCGTCGGCCCGATGAGCGCACGGCGCTCCGCGGCGTAGCTGTCCGAGAGGAGCCCCGCGAGCGGGACCGGCACGAAGTCCGAGTCCCCGAGGTAGAGGTTCCGGTCGGCGAACGCGAGCGCCGAGGCCTCGAGGTAGTAGTGGAGCGCCTCCTCGCGGCTCAGGCCGGCGAGGTCGAAGCCCTCCAGGATGTTCAGTGCCTCGCCGACGGTCGAGCCGCCGCTCGAGGGCGGGCCCATCCCGTAGACGTCGAGGCCGCGGTACCCGACCCGGGTCGGCGCGCGGAACGGCGCCGTGTACGCGGCGAGGTCGGCGAGCGTCATGAGCCCGGGGCGGACGTCCGTCACGCCGGGCTTCACCGGCGGCGTGCGGACGGCGTCCACGATCGCCGCCGCGATCTTCCCCCGGTAGAACGAGTCCGGGCCGGAGCTGATCTGCGCGTACGTCTTCGCGAGCTCAGGGTTCCGGAAGCGCGAGCCCACCGCGGGCGCCTCGCCGCCGGGCAGGAAGAGCTCGCTCGTGGAGGTGAACTTCCCGAAGCGTGCGGCGTTCGCCGCGGTCTGGTCGTGGAACGTCTGGTCGACGACGAAGCCGCCCGCCGCGATCGACTTCGCCGGGGCGAGGAGCCGCTGCAGCTTCATCGTCCCGAAGCGGTCGAGCGCGGCCTGCCAGGTGCGCAGGGTGCCCGGCACGCCGACGCCGAGGCCGCTCGTGACCGCCTCCGCGAACGGGATCCCCTCGAGCGTCGTGGGCGTGTAGGCGCCGGGTGCCGTCTCCCGGCCGTCGATCGTCGTCACGGAGCGGTCGGACGCGCTGTAGACGAGCATGAAGCCACCGCCGCCGATCCCGCACGAGTACGGCTCGACGACGCCGAGCACGCCGGCGGCGGCCACGGCGGCGTCGACGGCGTTCCCGCCCCGGTCGAGGATGTCGAGCGCGGCCTGCGTCGCGAGCGCGTCGACGGACGCCGCCGCGCCGCCCGTCCCGGTCGCGGTCGCCTGCTTCGTGGGCTCGGGCGGAGCCGCGTAGGCGACCTCCCCGCCCCCCGCCGCGACCGCGAGCACCCCGAACAGGCCGAGCCCCGTCAAGAGAGATCGGAACCGTCGTCTCATGTCAACCCCCTCGCGTCGAATGTCGACTCTCGACGCTACGGCGACTCCTTGCGCCCGTCAAGCCTGCCGAGGTCGCGTAGCAGCCCGCCTGCCCCTCGCAGGGTCAGATCCGACCGATCGCGCGCGAGGGCGCACGGGACGTGGAGGCCGGGGCGGGCTTTACGGTTCGACGCCGTGAAGATCTACGCCGCGCTCGGCACGATCTACGTCGTCTGGGGATCGACGTTCCTCGCGATCGAGTACGCCGTGCGAACGCTGCCCCCGTTCCTCTCGATGGCGGGACGGCACCTCGTGGCCGGATCGCTCCTCCTGGCCTGGGCCCTTGCGCGCCGCCCGCGGGAGCCGATCGGGCGCGCGCAGATACTCGCCGCCACGATCTTCGGCGGCGCCCTGTTTCTCGGGAGCCACGGCGGTCTCGCGTGGTCGCAGACGCGGATCCCGTCGGGCGTCGCCGCGCTGATCGTCGCGTCGATCCCGCTCTGGATCGCGATCCTCGACCGGGTCGCGTTCGGCAAGCGCCTCTCGACCCGCGCCGTCGCCGGTCTTCTGCTCGGCTTCGCCGGGATCACCGTGCTTGTCGACCCGCTCGGCGGGGGCCCGATCGACACCGTCGGGGGCCTCGTCGCGCTCGCCTCGGCGGGCTTCTGGGCGGCGGGCTCGCTCTACTCGCGCGGGGCGCCGCTCCCGAAGGATTCGATCCTGTCGGCGGGGCTCGCCTCGCTTGCAGGCGGCGTGCTCCTGCTCGCCGCGAGCGGCCTCGGCGGCGAGCTCGCCGGGCTCGACGCGGGCGCGATCTCCGCGGAATCGCTCGCCGGCGTCGGCTACCTGATCGTGATGGGATCGCTCGTGGGGCTCACAGCGTACGTCTGGCTGCTCCGCGTCGCACCGATCTCGCTCGTCGCCACGTACGCCTACGTGAACCCCGTCGTCGCCGTCTTGCTCGGCTGGGCGGTCATCGGCGAGACGGTCTCGGCCCGGGTCCTGCTCGCCGGGGCGGCGATCGTAATCGCCGTCGCCCTGATCGTGAGCGCGCCGGCGGCGCGGCGCGCCGACGGACGCGGGCTCCTGCGCCGTCGCCCGGCGGCAGTCGAGGACATTGCGCCCACGCGGTAGCCCGTTTCAGGGCCGCGCTGCGCCGGGTACGGACGAGCCGTCAATCCGAACGATGGAGGGGGAACATGGCGGACTGGGATCAGGTTGAAGGCAAGGCCAAGGAAGGCGCCGGCAAGGCGACCGGCGACGAGGGCCTGGAGGGCGAGGGCAAGGTTCAGGGCGCCTGGGGCGACACGAAGGAAGGCGCGAAGGAGAAGGCCGGCGACGCCGTGGACAAGGTGCGCGGCGACGACTGATCCGTCCTCGGCCGTGCCCCGGCGCTCGACACCGGGGCACGGCCGTCCCGCCCGGTTGCGGTAGAACCCGCCCGTGGATCAGCGGGAGACACCCCTGGCGACCGCAGCCGACGCCTTCCTCGCGGACGAGACGGTCGCCCCCTTCACGACGCCGGGCCACAAGCGCGCACCGCACCTCGCCGAGGGCGCGCTGCGCTACGACCTCCCACTCACGACGGCGGTCGACGACCTTCACTCGTCGCGCGGGGTCCTCGCACGCGCGCACGCGCTTGCGGCCGATCTCTGGGGGGCCGACTTCGCCCGCTTCTGCCTGAACGGCTCGACGCAGGGGAACGAGGCGCTCGCGCTCGCCGCGGGCGGTGACGGAGGCCGGATCGTCGTCTCCCGCAACCTCCACGCGTCGCTCTTCGCGGGGCTCGTCCTCGCCGGCCTCGAGCCGGTCTGGGTCCGACCGGAGATCGATCCGGCGACCGGCCTTCCGCGCTCGGTACCGCTCGCCCGCGTCGAAGAGGCACTCGACCGGGCCGGCGACGTTCGCGCGGTCTTCCTCGTCGAGCCGTCGTACGTCGGCGTCCTCTCCGACGTCGCGGCGATCGCGGAGGCCGCCCACGCGCGCGGCGCCCCGCTCCTCGTCGACCAGGCCTGGGGAGCGCATCTCGGCTTCCACCCCGAGCTTCCTCCGCACACGCTCGACCTCGGCGCCGACGGGATGGTCACGTCCGCGCACAAGACGCTCGCCGCCTTCACGCAGGGCGCCTACCTCTTCGCACGCGGCGGGCTCCTCGACCTCGCGCGCGTCGACGGCGCGTTCGACATGCTCCACACGACGAGCCCGTCCGCCGCGATCCTCGCGAGCCTCGACCGGACGCGCGCGCTCATGGCCGAGCGTGGGGAGGAGCTGCTCGGCCGCACGATCGCGTTGGCCCGCCGCGCACGGGACGAGCTGGCCGCGGTCGACGGCCTCGTCGTCGCCGCCGCCGACGACCCGACGAAGCTCGTGCTCGCCCTCGCCGGAACCGGCGCCGACGGGCTCGACGTCGAGCGCGATCTCGTCGCCGCCGGCCTCCCGCTCGAGCTCGCGAACCGCGACACGCTCGTCCCGCTCCTCACGATCGGCGACACCGAGGAGAGCGTCGGCCGGCTCGTCGCAGCGGTTCGCGCGTCGATCGACCGCCGCCGCGGCGAGCCGCGCGACCCGGGCGCCGCGAGCGCGGTCTGGAGCGTCGAGCCGGAGGTCGCCCTCACGCCCCGCGAGGCGTTCTTCGCGTCGCGCGAGACCGTCGAGGCCGGACGAGCCGCCGGGCGGATCGCAGCCGAGACGGTGGCCCCCTACCCGCCCGGCATCCCCGCGCTCGCGCCGGGCGAGGTCGTCTCCGCGGAGCTCGTCGCCGCGCTCCGGGAGGCCGCCGCCGGAGGAACGCGGCTCTCGTACTGCGCCGACCCCACCCTCGCCACGCTCCAGGTCGTCGTCTCCCGTTGAGGACAGACTCACGCGCGGGAGATATCCCCCCGGGGACCCCCTCGAGATACCCCCTCGCGATCGATCGTAGCGCCGGAAAGCGCACGGATGGCGACGGGAGTGGGCCGGTTTCGCGCCGTCCCGTCCACAGGCCACGCGCGCCGCGAAGCCCGCGACCGATCTGCTATAAAGGGGCTTAGATTTTCTTAGCGAGAAGCATCCGAACACCGCAACGGAAGGGGCACAGAACACATGGCGAAGACCATCGGAATCGACCTCGGCACGACCAACTCCTGCATGGCCGTGCTCGAGGGCGGGGAGCCGACCGTCATCCCGAACGCCGAGGGCGGCCGCACGACGCCGTCCGTCGTTGCGTTCACCAAGGACGGCCAGCGCCTCGTCGGCGCGCCGGCGAAGCGGCAGTCGGTCACGAACCCCGAGAACACGATCTCCTCGATCAAGCGCTTCATGGGCCGCAAGCACAGCGAAGTCACCGAGGAGATGACGATCGTCCCGTACTCGGTGGTGCAGGGGCCGAACGGCGACGTGCGCGTAAAGGCGGGTGACAAGGAGCTCGCGCCGCCGGAGATCAGCGCGATGATCCTCCAGAAGCTCAAGGCCGACGCCGAGGCGTACCTCGGCGAGCCGGTCACCGATGCCGTCGTGACCGTCCCGGCCTACTTCAACAACGCCCAGCGCGAGGCGACGAAGGACGCCGGCAAGATCGCCGGGCTCAACGTCCTCCGGATCATCAACGAGCCGACCGCGGCGTCGCTCGCGTACGGGCTCGACAAGGAGCAGGACCAGACGATCCTCGTCTTCGACCTCGGCGGCGGGACGTTCGACGTCTCCGTCCTCGAGCTCGGCGAGGGCGTCTTCGAGGTGAAGTCGACGAACGGCGACAACCACCTCGGCGGCGACAACTTCGACAAGGCGATCGTCGACTGGATGGTCGGCGAGTTCAAGCGCGAGCAGGGCATCGACCTCGCCGCCGACCGCATGGCGCTCCAGCGCCTCTACGAGGCGGCGGAGAAGGCGAAGATCGAGCTCTCCTCGACGCAGGCGACGCAGATCAACCTGCCGTTCATCACGGCGACGCAGGACGGGCCGAAGCACCTCGACCTCCAGCTCACGCGCGCGAAGCTGAACGAGCTGACCGCGGAGCTCGTCGAGCGCACCGTCGGCCCGACGAAGCAGGCGCTCGCGGACGCGGGCCTCGAGCCGTCCGCCATCGACCACGTCGTCCTCGTCGGCGGCATGACGCGCATGCCGGCCGTCCAGGAGAAGGTCAAGGAGGTCGTGGGCAAGGACCCGCACAAGGGCGTGAACCCGGACGAGGTCGTCGCCGTCGGCGCTGCCATCCAGGCGGGCGTCCTCAAGGGCGAGGTGAAGGACATTCTCCTCCTCGACGTGACCCCGCTCTCGCTCGGGATCGAGACGAAGGGCGGCGTCTTCACGAAGCTGATCGAGCGCAACACGACCATCCCGTCGAAGAAGTCCGAGACGTTCACGACCGCGGAGGACAACCAGCCGTCGGTCGAGGTGCACGTCCTCCAGGGCGAGTCGGAGATGGCGGCGTTCAACAAGACGCTCGGGAAGTTCCAGCTCGTCGGGATCCCGCCCGCGCCGCGCGGGATGCCGCAGGTCGAGGTCACGTTCGACATCGACGCGAACGGGATCATCAACGTGTCCGCGAAGGACATGGGCACCGGGAACCAGCAGCAGATCCAGATCACCGGCGGCTCCGGGCTCGACGAGTCCGAGGTCGAGAAGATGGTCGCCGACGCCGAGGCGCACGCCGACGAGGCTCGCCGCCTGAAGGAGCTCGCCGAGGCGCGCAACAACGCGGAGACCCTCGTCTACTCGACCGAGAAGAGCCTCGCCGAGCACCGCGAGAAGCTCGACGAGGAGACGATCTCCACGATCGAGACCCGGCTCGAGGAGCTCAAGGGTGCGCTCGACGGCACCGAGACGGGCGAGATCCGCGCGAAGTCGGAGGCGCTCATGGAGGCCGCGCACAAGCTCGCGCAGGCCGTCTACGAGCAGGTGCAGCAGCAGCAGCAGGCCGGCGCCGACGCCGGCGGCGACGGCCAGGCGAGCGACGACGAAGTCGTCGAGGACGCCGACTACGAGGTGATCGACGAGGAGGCGAAGCAGTCGTAATGGCGCGCGACGCCGACAAGCCGGACACCCACGAGGCCGAGGCGCCGGAGCAGCCGGAGGAGACGGCGGCCGAGGAGAAGCTCGCCGCGCTCGAGGCGGAGCGCGACGAGCTCCTCGACCGGCTCCGCCGGACCGCGGCCGACTTCGACAACTTCCGCAAGCGGGCGGCGCGCGACCAGGAGAACCTCGTCGCGCGCGCCCACGAGCGGCTGATGAAGGCGCTCCTCCCGGTCGTGGACGACCTCGAGCGGGCGCTCGTCGCCGCGGCTGAGCACGAGGAGGCGAAGCTCGAGGAGGGCGTCCGCCTCGTCGCGCGCGAGCTCCACGAGGCGCTCAAGCGCGAGGGCCTCGAGGAGATCGAGGCGGACGGGAAGTTCGACCCGCACGTCCACGAGGCGCTCCTCTCGCAGCCGTCCGAGGAGGAAGAGGGCGCCGTGATCGAGGTCCTCCAGAAGGGCTACCGGCTCGGCGACCGCGTGCTGCGGCCGGCCCGGGTCGTCATCTCCCAGGGCGTCGCGCAGGAGACGGAGTAGCCAGGATGGCCACGCAGGCCCGCGACCTGTACGAGATCCTCGGCGTCTCGAAGCAGGCGTCCGCGGACGAGATCAAGAAGGCGTACCGCAAGCTCGCGCGCGAGCACCATCCGGACGCGAACGCCGGAGACGCCGCCGCGGAGGAGCGCTTCAAGGAGATCCAGGCCGCGTACGACGTCCTCTCCGACGTGGAGAAGCGGAAGCAGTACGACCAGGTCGGGCCGCGCCTCTTCGGCGGCGGCGGGCCGGGCGGGAACGGCGGCTTCCAGTGGAGCGGCGATCTCGGCGATCTCGGCGACCTGCTCGGCGGGCTCTTCGGGAGCGGCGGTGCCGGGCCGTCGGCGCGGGCCAGGCGCCCGCGCGGCGAGCCGGGGCGCGACGTCGAGGTCGAGGTGACCGTCTCGTTCGAGGACTCGCTGCGCGGCGCGACGATCCGGATCCCGGTCGAGCTCGAGACCGCCTGCTCCGCCTGCAACGGCTCGGGCGCCGAGCCCGGGACGACGCCCGTCGTCTGCCCCGAATGCCGCGGCCGTGGCGTGGTCTCGGAGAGCCAGGGGCTCTTCGCGCTCTCGCAGCCGTGCCCGCGCTGCGGCGGAAACGGCACGGTGGTCGAGAAGCCGTGCCGGAAGTGCCAGGGCTCGGGCCGCGAGCGGCGCACGAAGCGCTACACGGTGAGGATCCCGGCCGGCGTCAAGGACGGCACCCGCATCAAGCTCAAGGGGAAGGGCGAGGCCGGCCGCGCGGGCGGGCCGCCGGGCGACCTCCATGTCGTCACGCGCGTCGAGCGCTCGCCCCTCTTCGAGCGGAAGGGCTCCGACCTCGTGATCGACGTCCCGGTCACCTACGCGGAGGCCGCGCTCGGCGCGACCGTCGAGGTGCCGACGCCGGAGGGCGGGCGTATCTCGCTCAAAGTCCCGCCGGGGACGCAGGACGGCCGCACCCTCCGCGTCCGCGGGCACGGCGCGCCGAAGCTCAAGGGCGGCGGCAAGGGGGACCTCCTCGCCCGCGTCCGCCTCGCGGTGCCGACCCGCATGTCGAAGGCCGAGCGCGAGGCGATCGAGGAGCTTCAGAAAGTGCAGAAGGTCAATCCGCGCAAGGCGGCGTTCTCGTGAGCGTCGACGAGCGGACCCAGCCGCGCTACATGATCTCGGTTGCCGCCGAGGTCGTCGGCATGCACCCGCAGACGCTCAGGATCTACGAGGCGAAGGGCCTCGTGACGCCGAAGCGGACGCCGGGGAACACCAGGCTCTACTCCGAGGCCGACCTCGAGCGGCTCAGGCTGATCCAGCAGCTGACGACCGAGCTCGGGCTGAACCTCGCGGGCGTCGAGATCGTCATGCGCCTGCAGGACGAGGTGCAGCGGCTCCGCGCGCGGCTGGAGCGGCTCGAGCGCCAGGCCCGCGACGAGGTGCAGCGCGTGCACAAGCAGTACCGGCGCGACCTCGTCCTCTACCGCGACTTCCACGACACCCGACCCGTGAAGGCTATGAGGGGGGCACGCCCCCCTCATCCACCCCCCTACT
>Ga0299913_10000677_pt1 | contig 22701 bp, 26 predicted proteins | sample RVTome_9_FD_201360 | JGI IMG/M metagenome (GOLD analysis project Ga0299913, IMG submission 201360) | Soil microbial communities from uranium-contaminated site in the Upper Colorado River Basin, Wyoming, United States - RVT155D38 (version 2) ... | reverse complement strand
GGCTGAAGAGCCGCCCGCCGAAGAGCCCCCGGCTGAAGAGCCGCCCGCCGAAGAGCCCCCGGCTGAAGAGCCGCCCGCCGAAGAGCCCCCGGCTGAAGAGCCGCCCGCCGAAGAGCCGCCCGCCGAAGAGCCCCCGGCGCCGGCGCCGAAGAACTTCGGGCAGATCCGATCCGAAGAGGTCCGCGGCGGCGCCAAGCCCGGCCCGGCGCACCTGAACCCCGCCCATCCCGGCAAGGGCCCGGGGGAAGGCAATGGACAGGGCAAGGGACAAGGCAACAAGAAGTCCTGATCGCACTCCCGCAGCCGCACGACGCCCGCCACTACCCCCGGCGGGCGTCGTCGCGTTCAGCCGCGGCCGGTGATGGTCGCGTCGCGCATGCGCTGCTTGGCGCTGCGGTCGAGCACGCGGCCGGGGCAGTCGATGATCGTCGGCGAGCGGACCAACAGCTCGTCGGCGTAGGCGACCGCGGCGGTGCGCGCGACACCGAGCGTGGACCACGTCACGATCGCGGCCTCCGACGTGTCGATCGCCCGCTCGGTGAAGTACGGGCAGTTCTCGAAGCGCGCGCGCACCTCGACCGTCGCGGTGTGCCGCGCGCCGATGACAGCGGGCAGCGCGCGGCCGTCGACGGTGATGCGCCGCGGGGTGAGCAGGCCGAGCACGGTCGGGAACGGGTCGATGGCCTCGACCCTCAGCGGCAACACGCCGGGGTTGCGCAGCGGGAAGCGCACGACGATCTCGCGCCCGTGCAGGTAGCGCACGATCTCCGAGCCGTCTGCCCCGTACTCGGGCAGATTCGCGTGCTGCGTCGTGCCCTCGACCTTCAGGTAGCCGCCGGTGCGCGGCGCGGCCGTGGCCACCGCTCCCGCTGCCACCGCGAGCAGCAGCACGACAGCCGACGCGGCGGTCAGGGCGCCCGCGCGGGCGGTCCTGACCGTCCGCCACCCCAGCAGCATCACGCGCGGTGCGTGGCCCGCCGGCGCAGGACGACCACCATCGCCAGGGTCAAGCCCAGCGCCCACAACTCAGCCGCCGCGCTACGCCCCTGCCCGGCCGACAGCGGCGCCACGCCGGTCAGCTCGGTGTCGGCGGCCACGCCGAGCGGCCCGGCCTCCTCGCGGCCAGCCGGCTGCTGCGGGTCGTCGAACCAGTCGCACGCGGGCGGGCTGGGGTTGTCCTCGCGGTCGTAGACGGCGCAGGGCACGAGCGTCGCGCTCTTGACCGCGTTGCCGACCGGCGACACCGACCCGCCGCTGTCGCAGTCGGGCAGGCCGAGCGGGCTCGCGGCGTTGTGCGTGACCGCACCGTCGGCGCCGGTGTTGCCCTGCCAGCAGTTGCCGACGCCTTGGTCGTCCCACCAGAAGTCCACGCCGTTGGGCTGGCGCAGGCCATCAGGCGTGCGGCCCATGACGTTGTCGCGGAACTGGTTACCGTTGGACGTGTCGAACTGGTCGGTCTTGAAGTCCTCGCGCAACGCGGGCGGCACCCAGAACAGCATCACGCCGCTGCGCCAGTTGTCGTAGATGTGGTTGCCCAGCACGCCGTTGCGGTTGCCGCCGGCGATCAGCACGCCGGTGCCGACGGGCACCTGGAACGCCGGGCACACCACGCCGTCCTGGTGGCCGCGATCCACCGGTCGCGGTTCGTGACACGGCGCATTCTCGCCCTGCACGTTCTTGAAGAAGTTCACGTTGTTGCCGTGGATGCGGTTGCCGGTCAGCCAGGCGTGGTCCTGCGGCATGCCGGGGTGGTTGGGCACGAAGCTGTCGGTGACGTAGCCGGCGCTGTTGGCCCACACGTCGTTGTGGTGGAAGTAGACGCTGTTGCCCGCAGTGCCCGAGTAACCGAGCGCGTTGTGGTGCGTGGAGCAGCCGGTGATCTCGACGGCCCAGCGCGTCAGCGGCGGCGGGTTGGGGTTGTCGCCGTTCACGTCGGCGGCCGAGCCGGGATACACGCCCGAGTCGCCGTTGTGGTGGACGTCGCAGTCCTTGATCAGGCCGTGGTCGGACGTGAACGACAGGATCCCGTACAGGTCGTTGTAGCGGCCGATCACGTCGTCGAGGACGTAGCCGTCGGTCTCGTGCACGTAGATGGCGTTCTCGCGGAACAGCTCGAAGGCCATGTTCTTGAGATAGAAGCCGTCGGCGCGGTCGGCCTTGATGCCGTTGTGCTTGACCCAGTCGCCGTTGTCCTTGAACCCGCCGCGGATGAGCACGTCGTCGGGCGTGGCGCCGGTGCCCTCGATCTGGAGGTCGCACAGGGGCTGGTCGCCACAGGCGATGTCTTCGTCGTCGAGCGAGTCACCCGCCACGGTGATGAGGTTGATGATCTCACCACAGTTGACGATGTCGCTGTACTGCAGGACGCCGCCGCCCCAGCCCTGCACGCACGGCGGGTTGTGCGAGGGCTCCTCGAGGTAGGTGCCGGGCAGCACATAGATGTTCGTGCCCGGCTGGGTGACCGCGTCGACCGCGGCCTGGATGTGCTGGAAGTCGCACTGGCTCAGCAGGAGCATGTTGGCTTGCTTGGCGGCGCCAGTCATCTGCGCGATGCGCTGCGCGCTCTCGCCGGTCTTGCAGACGACCTTGACGTCGGCCGCCTGGTCCTGGGTGCGGTAGGTAGGCACGGTGCCGTCGCCTGCGGGGAACTGCGAGGCGCGTTCCTCGTGCGCCAGCGCCGCCGGCGCGAGTGCAGCGACCGTCAACAGCGACACGACCAGCACGGCGATGCGGCGCATCGGACCTCCCACCATTTCGGCCCGGCCACGACGGCCGGGCACTCGACCCCATTGGAGTGCCTTTCGGCGCCGGACACCGGAACTCCTTCTCGGCTGTCCGGACGACGTTCCCCGCCCGGCCCCCGCGCTACCCTCTGCCCGCGCCCTCGTAGCTCAGTGGAGAAGAGCAGTGGTTTCCTAAACCGCGTGTCGCAGGTTCGATTCCTGCCGAGGGCACCTGTGCGATGTCCCGAGACATGGTTCACACCTGTCTCGGGACATCGTTGCATGTGGGGGTGGGTTGTGGGCCGGTTCTGCGCTGCGGGGCTGATAGTCGCGGGTGGGGTTGAGGGTGAACTCGCCGATGGAGTTCCCCCGCTATCCCGGACGAGTTGGGTGTCCGGAGAAGTGGAGGAACTCCAAGCGGGCAAGCAGCGTTCATAAACGTTAGCCATTGAAACGTACTAGTGACACCGGTAGAGTCCTCACATCTTTTGGCCAGCTGTCGGAACGGATGCGGGGAGCCATGCAAGAAGATTGGTGGAAGCGGATTCAGCGCAATGCCACGCAGGCTGCGATTGTTGCCGCGATTCTGGCCCCCCCGGTCGAGGCTTTTCGCCAAGCGGGGACGGAGCAACCACTGAATTGGCAAAGTTTGCTCTTCGTCACCGCACTGGGCTGGGGAGGGGTAGCGACTCTCTATACCGTCGGCAGACTTGGTTACTATCCCATCTTCGTAATCCGGAATATGCCTGCCCTCGTCATCCCTTTCACTGCTCTAGCAATTGCCACTGGTTGTACATATCTATATTTTCGCAATATCGCATTAGTATTAGACGAGGAGCTCAAATGGGGGAATATAGAGCCTGTTATCTACTCCTTTACCATCGATCCAATCCTCATAGCATGGCTTGCCGGGATTGGCGCACCGTTCCTAGTACGTGCTTACAGAAAATTACGTGTCCTGACCTTCAGAACTCGGGTGCCGCACCATCTGGTGACGGTGTCCGCCCGATACTTGGGACCAGAATTATTTCGTAAGCAAATTAGTCGCACGAAGATCGAGCCGACCAGCGACACCTCATATTCCTTTAGGATCGAATTCTTGATAAATGAAGGCGTCGGCAGTCTTGCGTTGGTTTTCGTAGTGCTCGAAGCCCTAGATGAGCGCGAACGAAGTCGGGGGGTGGTGTGGACCTCGTCCCGACTACGGCCAATCCGACCGTTGGCGCTCCTGTCACCTGGAGCATCCAGCAACCTGCCACTCAACCTAGGTCACAAAATCTGGCGCTGCGTGGTTCGTAACGGGTCAGAGTTGGATGCGCTCGTTTGGGCGTCGCAGGAGGAAGCCTCTCGGTGGTTCGGCACAGGGGCCGCCCTCCGCGTGACTGTCTATTTCGAAGAATGCGGTGTAACCTCTCATGTCTTCCGCATCTAGAGACAAATTAATCAATAGAAAGGCACTTGCATGCAGCTCCCTTTCATCAATACGGCGACAGCCGTCGCGCGCCTGGGGCGCTCCTTGACGGCTCCCTTTCGCGGATACGGGATGGAGAAAGTGCCAGGCTTACAACAACTATATGTATCTGCGTACACGCAGCTAGGGCCCCGCAGCATGCACGAGGTCACGCTCCCAGACGGACGCCTTCTCATGGACTTCAAGGACAGGAGCATTGCGCCATCGATCTGGTTGCGCCGTACGTACGAGCCGACCTTCTCCGAGGCAATAGACCGACTTGCCTTCCCCGGCATGTGCTTCATCGATCTTGGGGCTCATGTTGGCTACTACGCCGCACGCATGGCACGACAGGCTGGCAAAGAAGGCTTCGTTGCAGCATACGAGCCTCACCCTTTAATGGCGCGGATACTAGCTGTCAACATCTACCGCAACGGACTGAACCCCTGGACCGAAATTGTCGAGGCTGCGACAGCAGATCGTCAATACGACGGGATGTTGTGGACATCAATGTCGAATACTGGAGGCGCATCACTCGTCCGCAACAACGTGCATGATCCCCAAGACGCTGTGTGCGTGCCAGTGGTTACCCTCGACAACCATCTGCGAGAAACACTAGACGTCGATCGGCGTGTGGATCTCCTCAAGGTTGATGTACAGGGAGTCGAGGCTGCAGCCATTGACGGAGCAGGCAAAATCATAGAGACAGACCGGCCGATCATCCTCTTTGAACTCAACCCGAGCCAGATGGAAGCTTCCGGCACAAACGTACTTGCATGGAGTCGAGGATTGGAAGATGCAGGATATTGCTTCGGTCTGGTCGATGAGGCTCAGCGGACTATAGTATTCCAAGACGCGCAGCAAGCTATCGACTGGTGTCGACGCGAGAAACGAGATGGCACTGGTTTTGCCAACATCGTCGCTTTGCACGAAGCGGACCGTGCCTCCAGTACACGACTTGGACGGTGAGCCCTAGCAGAACGTCGGGTTTGTGGGAACTGGCAGACCTGCGTGACCACGAGACTGGGCGCTCCCTATCCCATCTGAAGCGACACGCGAGCCCATCAGCAATGGAGTCGCAATGGGCAGGAGACCAGGTGCGCCATGCGGTCGAGCCCCCTGGAACACATGGACTTCAGCGACGCACCTGGTGGCCGACGGCAGCCATCGAGCTGGCCCCCCAGAAGAACGTGACGGGGACGGAACAACGCGGCCGCGGGCAGGGCTTGTACTACTTCACGGACTCGCTCGGCAATGCGGGTGGGCCTCCGTCCAGAGCGGCCACGCCCGCAGGCTCATCGCCGCCCGAGAACGCCGCGAACGGGTGAACCACTTCAAGGGAACCCTCATCGGAATACGACTACGCTGTATGAGCTGAGGATAGGAGGGCGGCCATGACCGCCATCTTGAAAGCACCAGAACTCGTAAGCAGTCGCCGGCAAGCGCGAGAGCTTGTCGCGTCTCTGCCTGCCGATCTTGCCGAGTCCGAGGTGGTTATTGACTTCAGCTCTCTCCTCGCGAGTACCCCTTCGTTCTTGGATGAACTCCTGAACGAGACCCTGCTACGGCGCAATGCGGGGTCCCTGCGGACCCTCGGCGCAACGCCCCGGGTGCGGCAGCTCCTTCTCGAGCTGGCCGAGAACTACGGCGTAGCCACGCGGCTCGCGTTCTAATCGCCCGAACGCGACCAGGCGCTACCCGAGACGCACACTCGGCGTAACGTATCGAGCACCCCCTCTCCACTGGCTACCCGTCATTCCTGACATTGCTCGTCGGCTCGGGCGGCAGTTCGACCGTGCGGAACCAGCCCCACAGCGCCAGGTCGTAGGCGCCCTTGATCACCCCGGCGATCAGGAACGGCGCGCCCATCGCCAGCGACGACTGCACCACGCCCGCCAGCGCCGGACCCGCCGGCCGCACCACGTAGCGGGCCGTGTTCGTCCAGGCCGCGGCCGCCGTCCGCTCGGACGGGTCGACCAGCGCCATCACGTACGCCTGCCGCGTCGGCACGTCCATCTGCGACAGCGTCACGCGGCCCAGCAGCAGCGCCACCGCCACGGGCAGGTTCGGCGCGAACGCGAGCGACGCCAGCAGCACGTTGGACGGCAGGTGCGTGAACACCATCGTCTGCAGCAGCCCAAACCGCCCCGCCAGCCGCGGCGCCACCAGGAACGACGCCGTCTGCAGCACCCCGACCGCGAAGAACAGCACGCCAAGCTGGCCGAGCGTCGCGCCGAAGCGCGCGGTCAGCCAGTACGCGATGAACGACTGCACCACGAACCCGCCGCCGAACGCGTCCGTGGCGAACAGCGCCGACAGGGCGAGCACCGGGCGGCGCGAACGCTCCAGCGCGCGCGGACGGGCGCCGCGCTCGGCCGATTCGACCCCCGGCGTCAGCCGCAGCGCCAGCACCGCCCCGGCCAGCGCGACCGGCACGAACAACAGGAACGCGCGCTGGTCACTCAACCCCGGCCACAGCGACCGCAACGGCCCCAGTCCCCCCGCCGCCAGCGCGCCGAGCGACCCGGCGGCAGCCGCGACCGCGTTGTAGACGCCGAAACCGCGGATGCGCGCCCGGCCCGCGAGCTCGGAGGCGAGCATCGACTGTTCCAGCGAGGTGAACGGCCCCGACTCGACGACCTCGGTCGACAGCGCGCCCGTCAGCGACACGGCGATCAGCGGCCACAGCGCACCCGACAGTGCGAACACCGCACCCGCCACGGCCAGCGCCAGATACAGCGCTGCGTAGCAGCGCCGTCGGCCGAGACGGTCGCCCCAGCGGCCCACCGCCAGCGACGCGGCCGCGGTCCCCGCGACCACCGCCGCCAGGACCAGCCCCGCCTGCGCGCTGGAGTACCCGCGCCGCTCCAGCGTCGCGCCGAGCAGCACGGCCCCCAGCCCGTAGGCCCATGCGCGCAAACCCTGCGCCCACAGCACCCGCCGGGCGTCGCGGGACATCGGTGTCGCGCGCCTTCGCTCAGCCACCACGCCGCCTCCGTCTGTCCGGCCGCGCAGCGTAGTCCCACCGGATGCGACGGACCCGAAGGGTCCGTGCGGCCCGTCGGCAGCAGGCCCAACGGCCCTGGGGGCACCTGAGCCGCGGGGGCCATGGTGAATGCCGGACGAGCAGAAAAGGGAGGCGAAACCGCGTGGACATCACCGCGCTGCTGGCCGAGGTGAACCGCACCTCGGGCGACTGGCCTGGCTGGTACGGCCCGCACATGGACGGCGGCTGGATGTGGCCGGCGATGATCATGTCAACCGTCGTGCTGATCGTCTTGGCCCTCGCCGTCGGCTGGGCCGTGGCCCACAGCGGCCGCCCCGCCCGCCACGACCCCACCGTCCGGCGCGACACCGCGCGCGACATCCTGGACGAGCGATTTGCCAAGGGTGAGCTCGACCCCGAGGAGTACCGGGAGCGCCGGGAGGCGCTGGGCTGAATCCGCGGTTCCCACGACGCCGCTTAAGCCCCATGATGAGGCCATGAACGACGGGGGGAACGAGCACAGCCGGCGCCAGCGGCAGCTGTGGTCCATCGGCGACTACAGCGCGATGGCCGAGCAGTACCAGTTCGCGGGCGAGGACTTGGTCACCCGCGCGGACGTGCGCCCGGGCATGCGCGTCCTCGACATCGCCACCGGCACCGGCAACGTCGCGATCGCCGCGGCGCGCCGGGGCGCCGACGTCGCGGGCATCGACGTCACCCCCGAGCTGTTCGACGAGGCCGAGGCTCGCGCGGGCGAGGCGCAGGTCATCGTCGAATGGCGCGAGGGCGACGCCATAGCGCTGCCCTATCCCGACCACAGCTTCGACCGCGTGCTGTCGGCGTTCGGCCTGATGTTCGTGCACGACGGCGCGACGGCCGCGCGCGAGCTATTGCGCGTGTTGCGCCCCGACGGCATCTTCGCGCTGTGCAACTGGGCGCCGCGCGGCGCCGTGCGAGCGGTCGCCGACGCGCTGACCGGACCTGATGGCGACGCCGGCCTCCCCCGGCTGCGTTGGGGCGAGGAGGACGGCGTGTGCGAACTGTTCGCCGGGCTCGACGTCGATCTCGACTTCGCCGACGGCGAGGTGGCTTGGCTGTTCCCGACGGCGGAGGACGGCGTGCGCTGGCTCGAGGAGGTCTCGGGGCCGGTGGTGGCGGCGCGCGGGGCGCTCCAGGCCGCCGGGCTGTGGGAAATCAGTCGCGAACGGCTGGTCGACTGGGTGGGCCGGCAGGTGCGCGACGACATCGACGGCGTGTGGATCACCGCCGAGTACCTGATCGCCGTCGGGCGGCCGACCGGTCCCACCGGCTAGCCTGCGGTCGATGCGGATCGACCTGAACAGCGACGTCGGCGAGTCCTATGGCGCGTGGCGCCTGGGCGACGACGAGGCGCTGCTGGATGTGGTCACGAGCGCCAACGTCGCGTGCGGCTTCCACGCCGGTGACCCCGCCACGATGCGCCGCACGGTCGCGCTGGCGGCGGCGAACGGCGTGGCGATCGGCGCGCAGGTCAGCTACCCCGACATCGTGGGCTTCGGCCGCCGCGAGCTTGGCGCGACCCCCGCGCAGATCCGCGACGACGTGCTGTACCAGCTGGGCGCGCTGGATGGCATCTGCCGCGCGGAGGACACGCGCGTGCGCTACCTGCGTCCGCACGGCGCGCTCTATCACCGCTGCGCCATCGACCCCGCGGCCGCCGAAGCGGCGATCGCCGCCTGCCACGCCTTCGACCCCGATCTCGCGGTCGTCGCGCCACCCGGCTCGGCGATGCTGCACGCGGCCGAGGCGGCCGGGCTGCGCACCGTGCGCGAAGGCTTCGCCGACCGCCGCTACGCGCCCGACGGCGGGCTCGCACCGCGCGAGAGCGCGGACGCGGTCGTGACCGACGTCGAGGCAGCCGTCGCGCAAGCGCTCGGCCTGGTGTGCGACAGCGCCGTCGCCGCCATCGACGGCAGCGTGCTCGCCACGCAGATCGACACCATCTGCATCCACGGCGACACGCCCGGCGCGGGCGCGCTCGCCCGCGCCGTCCGCGACGCGCTCGAACAGGCGGGCGTCACCGTCGCCGCCGCGGTGCCGTGAGGGCCGAGCCGTACGGGCGCGACGCCGTCCTGCTGCACCTCGACGACGCGGCGCAGGTGCGCGCCTGGCACGCGGCCGTCGCGGCAGCGCGGAGCGACGGGACCCTCGGCGACGTGGCCGACATCGTCCCGGGCGAGCACACCCTGGTCGTGCTCGGCGTGCCCGACCACGGCGACGCGCCGCGGCTGCTCGCCGCGCTGGCCGCCCTGGACCCGCCCGCGGCGCCCGCCACCGCCCCGATCACCAGCGAGGTGATCGAGATCCCCGTGCGCTACGACGGCGAGGACCTCGACGAGGTCGCCGCGCGCACCGGGCTGCAGCGCGACGAGGTCGTGCGCCTGCACCACGAGGCGATCTACGACGTCGCGTTCTGCGGATTCGCGCCGGGCTTCGCGTACCTGACCGGCCTGCCCGAGGCGCTCCATCTCCCGCGCCGCGACACGCCGCGACCGCGCGTGCCGGCCGGATCAGTCGCCATCGCCACCGGCTACAGCGGCGTGTACCCGCAGGCATCCCCCGGCGGCTGGTGGCTGCTCGGCCGCACCGATCTGCGCATGTTCGACCCGGCCCGCACGCCCCCGGCCCTGCTCGAACCCGGCGGCCGCGTCCGCTTCACGATCGCATGACCACGCTGCACGTCGTCTCGCCGGGGCTGTCGGCGACGGTGCAGGACCTCGGCCGCCCCGGGCTCGCCCGCGACGGCGTGTCACCGTCGGGCGCGACCGACCGTACCGCGCACCTGCGCGCGAACGCCCTGGTCGGCAACACCCCCGAGGCCGCGACGCTCGAGATCGTCGCGCCCGGCTTCGCGTGCCGCACCGACCGCGACGTCGTCGTCGCCCTCACCGGCGCCCCCGCCACGCTCACGATCGACGGGGTGCCGCACCCGCACGACAGCGCCTTCGTGCTGCACACGGGCCAGACCCTCGCACTTGGCACGCCCGCCTGGGGCCTGCGCACATACCTCGCCGGGCGCGGTGGCATCGCGGTGGCGGCGGTACTGGGCAGCCGCTCGGCTGATCAGCTCACCGGCCTCGGCCCGCCGCCCGTGACCGGCGGCGACACGCTCCCGATCGGCGACGAACTCGCGGCAGAGCCGTGGCGCGCGCCCGCGCCGACGCTTCGCCCGCGCTTGCCGCTGGACGTCCCGGTCCTTGCCACCCGCGGGCTCGACTGGTTCCGCGGCGACCCTCTCGATGGGGCGGCGGCGTTCACCGTCGGCGCGGGCAGCGGTCGCACCGCGCTGCGCCTGGACGGTGAGACCTGGACGCGGTCACGCGACGGTGAGTTCGGCGTGCAGGGCCTTGTGCGCGGTGCGGTGCAAGTGCCGCCGGACGGGCGGCCGATCGTGTTCCTGGCCGACCATCCCGTCACCGGCGGCTACCCGGTGATCGGCATCGTCGCGGCGACCCACCTCGACCGCCTGGCCCAGCTGTGCCCCGGCGACGCACTGCGCCTCGTGCGGCCCTAGCGGCCGGTGAAGCGCGCCTCGCGCCGCTCCAGGAAGCTCATCAGGCCCTCCTGCGCGTCCTCGCTCGACATGATCACCGGCAGCACCGCCTCCAGGTGCGCGCGCTGCTCGTCGGTGACACGCGCACCGATGCGCGCGTTCGCGAGCGTCGCCTGCACGCCCAGCGGCGCCTGCGCCGCGATCAGCTGCGCGAGCTCGACCGCGCGCTCGAGCTGCCGTCCCGGCGCGACCACCTCCTGCACAAGGCCGATGCGGTAGGCCTCGGCGGCGCCGAACTCCTCGGCGGTGAGCAAGAAGCGCATCGCGTTGCCCCAGCCGAGCTGGCGCGTGGCGCGGATGGTCGCCCCGCCGAACGGCACGATGCCCCGGCCGATCTCGAGCTGGCGGAAGCGCACGTCGTCGGCCGCGACCACGATGTCCGAGGCCAGGGCAAGCTCGATCGACAGCGTGAAGGCGATGCCCTGCACGGCCATGACCACCGGCTTGGGCACCGGGTCGCGCCACACGCCGAACGGGTCATAGCGGCCCTCGCCCGACAGCGCCCCGGGACCCACGCGCTGTACCTCGGCGCCGACCTCGGCCAGGTCGAGCCCGGCGGAGAAATGGTCGCCGTGGCCGTAGATCACCCCGGCCCGCAGATCGGCGTCCTGGCCGAGCAAGTCGTATGCCTGGCTCAGCTCGGCGATGGTCGCCAGGTTCCAGGCATTGCGCTTGTCCGGCCGGTTCACGCCAATCAGCAGCACGTGTCCGTCGCGTTCCACGGTGACGCACTGCCCCTCGGTACTGTCCACTGCCCACCTCACGAAATCATCGCCACAAGCGTCGGGCGGGCAGCGTAGCGGTCACGACGCGCGCAGTTGCTCGAACTCCGGGTGCTCGCGCATGTAGCGGGCGATGAACGGGCAGCTCGGCACCACGGCCTCGCCCGCCGATCGCGCCGAGGCCAGCGCCGCCTCGGCCAGCTGCTCGCCGATGCCCTGGCCGCGGAACTCGGGCTTCACCTCGGTGTGCACCAGCTCGATGCGCCCCGGCGTCGCGCGGAACGCCACCAGCCCGGCCGCGACGCCGTCCACGTACGCCTCGAACCGGCTGGCCTCGTCGTTGCGCTCGATGCGCACCTGGGTCGTCTCCGTCATGGCGCTCCCTTTCCCGTGGCCGGCAACTCTCAGACCTGTCTCAGGTCAATCTCATCTGCGCGCCCGACATTCCCGTTGACCCACTCATCCGGGAGAAGGAGCAGGACATGGGACGCACCCGAATCGGCATGGCCGCCACCGCGGTCGTCGCCGCGCTGCTGCTGGGCACGAGCGCGATGAGCGCGTTCGCGCAGGACTCGTCCGAGACGCCGGCCGCCGACGGCCGCGAGACACGCCAGGAGCGTCACGAGGAACGCGAGGCCGCGTTCGCCGCAGCGCTCGCCGAAGAGCTCGATCTGCCCGTCGCGCAAGTGCAGGCCGCGATCGACAAGGTGCGGGAAGAGATGCGGGCCGCGCACGAGGCCGAGCGCAAGGCGGCGTTCAAAGCGCGCCTGGACGCGACGGTGGCAGCGGGCACGCTGACCCAGGAACAGGCCGACGCGATCCAGGCCGCGCACGACGCCGGGGTCTTCCCGCTGGAGGGCGGGCCCGGCGGCGGTCCCGGGCGCGGTCCCGGTCGCCACGGCGGGCCGCGCGGGCACGCCCGCGCGGGGGCGTCCGCCTGATCGCGCGGCGCCCTGGCAGGCTGGGCGCATGAAGATCCTGATCGTCGACGACGATCGCGCCGTCCGGGACTCGCTGGTCCGCGCCTTGGAGCTGCACGGCTACCAGGCGGGGTCCGCCCCGGACGGTGTCGTCGCGCTGCAGCAGATCCAGCGCGACCGCCCCGATGCGCTCGTGCTCGACGTGAACATGCCGGGCGTAGACGGCTTCGGGCTGACGCGGCGGCTGCGCCAGGACGGCATCGACCTGCCGATCCTGTTGTTGACCGCGCGCGACGCGGTGACCGACCGGGTCGCCGGGCTCGACGTCGGCGCGGATGACTACCTGGTCAAGCCGTTCGCGCTCGAGGAACTGCTCGCGCGGCTGCGGGCGCTGCTGCGCCGACACGGCGCCGCCGAGGGCGATCGGCCCGCCGGGCCGCTGCGCGTCGAGGACCTCACCGTGGACCCGGCGACGTTCGAGGTGCGGCGTGGCGCGCGCGACATCGCGCTGAGCCGCACCGAGTTCGAGCTGCTGCTGGCCTTCGCCGAGAACCCCGGGCGCGTGCTGACCCGCGACGTGCTGCACGAGCGCGTGTGGGGCGCGGACATGAGCGCGTCGAACACGCTGGAGGTGTACGTCGGGTATTTGCGCCGCAAGCTCGAGGCGGGCGGCGAGCCGCGCCTGCTGCAGACCGTGCGCGGGTTCGGCTACGCGCTGCGCGCGCCATGAGCCTGCGCACGCGCATCGCGGTGATCGCGGCGGCGGCCGTCGCCGTGTCGGTCCTTGCCGTGTCGCTGGGGTTGTACGTGGCGACCGCACGCACCCTGCACGGCGCGGTCGACCGCAGCCTCGGCGAGCTGGCGCACCAGGCGCTGCAGCGCCCGGCGCCGGGACCCGGGGCCGGGCCACGCGGCGGCACACGGGCCCCGGGCCCTGGGCGCCTGGGCGCCCTCGACGCGGTCACGCAGATGATCACCCCCGACGGGCAGGTGCGCGGGCGTAACGGCGCGGTGCCGCTGCCCGTCAGCGAGCGGGCGCTGACGCTCGCTCGCCTCGGCGGCGGCCACCTGTTCGAGACCGCCACGGTCGACGGCGTCGCGGTGCGCATCCTCACCGTGCCCACGGGCCGCGGCGGCGCCCTGCAGTTCGCGCGTCCCACGCAAGAGATCGAGGAGTCGCTGGCGCGGCTGCGCCGCACGCTCGCCCTGGGCGGGCTGGGCGGGGTACTGCTCGCCGCGCTGCTCGGCATGGTGGTCGCCCAGCGCGCGGTGCGCCCGGTGCTCGACCTCACCGAGGTCGCCGAAGAGGTCGCCGCCACGCGCGATCTGACGCGGCGCATCGCCGCGCAGGGCGGCGACGAGATCGGCCGCCTCGCGCGCACCTTCAACGGGATGCTCGCGAACCTGGAGCAGTCGCGGCTGGCGCAGGAGCAGCTCGTCGCCGACGCCTCGCACGAGCTGCGCACGCCGCTGACCAGCCTGCGCACGAACATCGAAGTGCTGGCCCAGGCCGAGCGCCTCGACCCCACCGCGCGCCAGGCGCTGATCGGCGATGTGGTCGCCCAGCTCGACGAGTTCGGGCGACTGATCGGCGGGCTGGTCGAGCTCGGCCGCGGCGCACGGCCCGCGCAGGCGGTCACCGCCGTGCGCCTGGACGAGGTCGTCACCCAGGCCGCGGCCTCGGCTCGGATCTTTGCGCCCGAGGCCGTGCGCATCGACGTGTCGACGCAGCCGACGGTGGTGCGCGGCGAGCGCGACCGACTGGAGCAGGCAGTCGCGAACCTGATCGACAACGCCGTGAAGTACGGCGGCGGCGGTCCTGTCGAGGTCACCGTGGCGGACGGCCGCGTCGTGGTGCGCGACCACGGGCCGGGCATCGCCGCAGAGCACCTCGGCCGGGTGTTCGAGCGCTTCTACCGCGCGCCCGAGGCGCGTTCGGCACCGGGGTCCGGCCTCGGCCTGTCGATCGTGCGCCAGACCGCCGAGGCCCACGGCGGCTCGGTCTCGGTGGAGAACGCCGAAGGCGGCGGCGCCCGCTTCACCCTGCGCCTGCCCACCACCCCGGCAGTTTGAACCGCTCGGGCCATATCCCGTCCGAACTGCACAAGTTGGGTCAGAGGCGCGCGTGGCGGCCGAGGGTGTCGGCGCCGTAGCGCGCCTGTTCGCGGCCCAGGTCCAGCGGCCGGATCCCCTTGCGCCCCGCGAGCACCGCGTCATCGATCAGCGCGTCGGGCAGGAACCAGGCGACCTCGAACTCGAGCCCGTCGGGGTCATGGCCGTACAACGACTTCGAGGTCGAGTGGTCGCTCATGCCGCCCAGCGCCCCGGCGCGCGCCAGGGCGGCCTGGATGTCCTCCAGTTCGGCGAGCGTGTCGACCTCCCAGGCCAGGTGGTACAGGCCCACCGCGCCACGCCCCGCGGACGGCGCCGCCTGCGCGCCCACCTCGAACAGGCCGAGGTCGTGGTCGTTGTCCGACCCGGCCGCCTGCAGGAACGCGGCGCGGAACCCCGGCGGCGTCATCTCGACCACGCGGAAGCCGAGCACCTGGGTGTAGAACGCGACACTGCGGTCGAGCTCGCGGACGTACAGCACGGCGTGATTGAGGCGGGTGATCGGCATGATGAGGACAACTCCCTTGACGGGGTCGAGGTCGCGACGGGTCTTCCCAGCCACAACACGATCCGAACCCGCATGATTCCGAGGACGGCGACATGAACGAGCCGAGATGGCTGGACCACGACGAGCAGCGGGCATGGCGCGCGTTCCTCGGCGCGAACCGGCTGCTGTTCGACCGCCTCGACCGCGAGCTCCAGCGCGACGCCGGGCTGCCGCACACCTACTACGAGATCCTCGTGTGGCTGTCCGAGACGCCGGGACGCAGCATGCGCATGAGCGAACTGGCCGACCGCACGCTGTCCTCGCGCAGCCGCCTGTCGCACGCGGTCGCCCGGCTGGAGGAGGCTGGCTGGGTGCGCCGCGACGACTGCCCGACCGACCGGCGCGGCGCGCTCGCGGTCCTGACCGATGAGGGGTTCGCGAAACTCGCGTCAGCGGCCCCGGGGCACGTCGCGGGCGTGCGCATGCACCTGTTCGATCAGCTGACCCCCGAGCAGGTCGCGCAGATGCGCACGATCAGCGAGGCCATCCTGGCCCACCTGGCCGAGGGCGCCGCCGACTAGATGCGGCCGAAGCCCGGGCGGAAATGGTTGCGCGCGACCACGGGGGGCTCGCAGAAGCCGCCGGCGTGCGGCGACGCCCGGTGGTTGAACACTCGGTAGAACTGGTCCGCGTGCACCCACACGCGCGCCGTGCCGGACTGGCAGATCGCCTGTCCGCAGGTGCCGCAGCGTGTGCCCGATCCGGCCATTCGGTTCCCGCTCCGCTTCTCAATTCCCTGGGTGCGCATCCAGTGAACCCCCATCCACCAAGCGCGCCTATGGCACGAAATGACTATTTCACTCAGGCGCGGATACCCGATTCGGGCAACCTTGACGCCCGCTGCTGCGCGGCCTCCGCATGAGCGGGTGAGCGGTCGGATACGTTGCCGCCATCTGGCGGGAGTTCACCGCTCGTCACACCCAGGAGGCAGCCACGGTGCCGGCCCGCACACCAGCGGCAGCGGTCGCACTGGTGCTCGCCCTGGTCGCACCTTTGGGCGCCACGCCCGCCGCCGCGCAGCGGCGGCCGTTCGGCGACACGCAAGTGTTCGCGCGCGTCGGCCAGCCCGGCCAGCCGGAGGGCATCGCGGTCGACACCCACGGCCGCGTGTACGTCGGCACCAACAACAAGGGCAAAGGCGGCCCGGGACCGTCGAAGATTTTCCGCTACTCCCCCGCCGGGCGGCTGGAGCGCGAGTACACCGTCGAGGGCCAGAACCTGGCGGGTGAGCACGGCGTGCTCGGCATCGCGCTGGACGCGGCCGAGCGGCTGTACGTCATGGACTACGACCCGCCGCGCGTCATCCGCATCGACCCCGAGTCGGGCCGCCAGGACACCTACGCCACGCTGCCGAACCTGCCGCCGTGCGGTCCCGGCGCCGCGCCCGACGGCACGTGCGAACCGGGCGCGCAGGACACGCTCCCTTGGGGCAACGTCGGCGTGTTCGACGCCGCGGGCAACCTGTACGCGACCGACCTGCACCAGGCGACGATCTGGAAGATCCCGCCCGGCGGCGGCGTGGCCCGGGCGTGGCACCAGTCCGCCGACTACCAGTCGGTGTTCAGCCTCAACGGCATCCAGTTCGACCGCCGCGACGGCAGCCTGGTGTTCGTGCTGACCGGCGCGACGGACCCGGCCTCGCCCGGACGCGGCAAGATCTACCGCCTGGCGGTGAACGCAGACGGCTCGCCGGGCGCCCGCTCGGTGATCGCCGAGACGCTGCCGGGCGAGGGGCCCGACGGGCTGGTGCTCGGCGCGTCCGGACGGATCTACGTCCCGCTGGTGACGTCCTCGCACATCCTGGTGCTGGAGCCCGACGGGACCGAGGTGGCGCGCGTCCCCGACCCGGTGGCCAACCGCAGCCAGCCGATTCCCTACGACGCGCCCGCGTCGGCGGCCTTCCGCGGCACGTCGATCCTGGTGACGAACCATTCGTACTTCACGGCGAACCCCGAGTCATGGGCCGTGCTCGACATGGAGACGAACGAACTCGGGATGGCGCTGTACCAGCCGGTGATCCAGGGAGCCCGTCCGCCCACGGTCGCGACCCCGGCGGCGCAGCCGCCCAGCGGCGGCGGGACGCCGCGCGATCCGCTGCCCGCGAGCGGTCCGCGGCCGTGGACGACGCTGATTGGCCTGCTGGCGATCGCGACGGCGATGATGCTGCGGTCTCGCCGGGTCGTGTGAACACCGGCCCGACGCGGGAAGTGTGTCGGTGGCGGCCGGGATGGCTGAGGAGGCCGGAGAGAACCCTGGCCGCCACCGACAACGCGTGCCGGAGCCCCGCAGGGCTCCGCGATCGTCGCCTCCTTGCCCACTCGGGGGCCGCGCCATGCCGCAAAAACGCCAAGATCCGCAGGATCCCTCGCGTCGTGCAGCCTGATACCAGATCTATCGGCAGCGCAGACGGCGAAATGAGCCGCCGAGAGCCATTCGGAAAATTTTGACTCGAATTGCCTGGCCCGAGCCGGTGCAGGTCAGAAGCTGCCGTGACGCCCTTCGCCGGACGCGAAGCGCGCCGCGCCCTGGATCGACTCGCCCGAGGCGAGGACGTCCATGCCACCGTCGAACTCGCCGCGCAGCGCGTCGGCCTGGCTGAGCCCCCACTGCGCGTGGGCGGACAGGCGGTCGATGCGCAGGCAGAACTGCGGGAACGCGGCGATCTCGCGCGCGAGCTCCCGTGCGGCCTCCAGGGCCTGGCCCGGCGCGACCAGGCGGTTGGCGAGCCCGAACGCGCGCGCCTCCTCGCCCGATACACCGCGGCCGGTGAGGATCATGTCCATGGCGCGGCTGTGCCCGATCAGCCGCGGCAGGCGCACCGTGCCACCGTCGATCAGCGGCACGCCCCAGCGGCGGCAGTAGACGCCGAACACCGCGTCCTCGGCCGCCACGCGCAGGTCGCACCACAGCGCAAGCTCGAGCCCGCCCGCGACCGCGTTGCCCTCGACGGCGGCGATCACCGGCTTGGACAGCAGCATGCGCGAGGGGCCCATCGGCCCCGGCGCGGCCGGGTCGTCGGGGGACTCGATGGGGTTGACGCGTCCGCCACCGTCGGACAGCGCCTTGAGGTCCGCGCCCGCACAGAACGTCCCGCCCGCGCCAGTGAGGATCGCGACCGCGGCATCGGCGTCCTGCTCGAACGCGCCGAACGCGTCGAACAACGCGCGCGCGGTCGGGCCGTCGACGGCGTTGCGCACGTCCGGGCGGTCGATGGTCACCACGGTGACCGGACCGTCCCGCTCCACACGAATGCTCACGCCTGGCGTTCCTCCCCGTTGCTCGACACGTCGCGGCCAACGCTAGCGAAGCGGCGGCCGTCGCACCCAATCCAGCGCGCCGCTACGATCCGCACTCGGCATGCCGGGCGCGGGATTGGAGCGGGTCATGAAGCTGGGCTTGAACATCGGGTACTCGGGTTCGGCGATCGGCGGCGTGTGGCCGATGATCGAGCTGGCCGACAAGATCGGCATCGACTCGGTCTGGGCGGCGGAGGCCTACGGCTCGGACGCGGTCACGGTCCTGTCCTACGTCGCGGCGAAGACGCAGCAGATCAAGGTCGGCAGCGCGATCCTGCAGATGCCCGCGCGCACCCCCGCGAACACCGCGATGACGGCGATGACCCTCGACGCGCTGTCGGAGGGCCGCTTCCTGCTCGGGCTCGGCCTGTCTGGCCCACAGGTGGTCGAGGGCTGGCACGGCGTGCCCTACGGCAAGCCGCTGCGCCGCACGCGCGAGTACGTCGAGATCGTGCGCATGGCGATCGCGCGCGAGACGCCGCTCGAATACGACGGCGAGGAGTACCAGATCCCCTATCGGGGGGCCGACGCGACCGGCCTGGGCAAGCCCCTGAAGTCGATCCTGCACCCGGTGCGCAGCGAGATCCCGATCTACCTCGCCTCGATCGGGCCCAAGAACGTGGAGCTGACCGCCGAGATCGCGGACGGCTGGCTGCCGATCTTCTACTCGCCCGAGCGCGAGAAGATCTACAACGAGTCGCTGGATGCGGGCCTGGCCAAGGCGGGCCGCATGGCCGACGCGGTCGACATCGCGCCGACGGCGTACGTGGCGCTGGGTGACGACGTGCAGGCCTGCCGCGACATGCTGCGCCCGATGTTCGCGCTGTACATCGGCGGCATGGGCGCGCGCGGCAAGAACTTCTACTTCGACCTCGCCTGCCGCTACGGCTTCGAGGAGGCCGCCCAGCAGATCCAGGACCTGTACCTGGACGGCAAGAAGGGCGAGGCCGCCGCGAAGGTCCCCGACGAGCTGGTGGACGAGTGCGCGCTGGTCGGCCCGATCGATCGCATCACCGACCGGCTGGAGGCGTGGAAGGAGTCACGGGTCGGCACACTGATCCTCGGCACCATGCAGGCCGAGGTCCTGGAGCCGCTCGTCAACGCCCTCTAGCCGAGCAGCTGCGCGCCGTTGGTCCAGCAGACGGCGCGCAGCCAGTCGTCGCCGAAGCCGAGGCGCTCCAGCGCCTGGAGCTGATGCGCGTAGGGATGCGGCACGTTCGGGAAGTCGCTGCCGAGCACGATGCGCTCGGGGTGCGCGGCGATGCGGTCCAGGCAGTCGGGCGGATACGACCCGCCCATGCCGTGCATGAAGTCGGTGAACGCCATGGTCGTGTCCAGGCGCGTGTGCGGATAGCGCAGCGCGAGATCCAGGAACTCGCGGTACTCCGGCCCGCCCATGTGCGCGATCACCGCGTGCAGCTCGGGCGCCAGCTCCATGATCGGCGCGAAGAACGCCGGGCCGGTGAACGGCCCCGGCACCGGGCCGCTGCCCGCGTGGGCGACCACGACGGCGCCCGCGGCCTCCAGGCGCTTCCACACCGGGGCGAGCAACGGCTCGCGCGGGTCGAAGCGCCCCACCTCCAGGTGCACCTTGAACACCCGCGCGCCCGACTCGATCGCCTCGGCGACGTAGGCGTCCACGCCGTCCTCGGGATAGAAGGTCGCCGACTGCGCGCACTCGGGCACGGCCGCGGCGAACTCGGCGCCCCACTCATTGAGCCACTGCGCCATGCCGGGCTTGTGCGCGTAGAACAGGCTCGTGAAGCGGCGCACCCCCAGCGTGCGCAGCAGCGCGACCCGGTCGTCCTGCGTCTCGCGGTACAGGATCGGCCAGAGCTGGCGGCCGTCGGCCCCGCGCATCTTGTCGAACCAGCCCCACACCTTGTCCATCACCGCGTCGGGCATGAAGTGGGTGTGCACGTCCGCGAGGCCCGGGATGCCCAGACGCTCGCAGAACGGGCGGACCATGTCGTCGGTCCACACGCGCGGCGGCGCGGCGTCGGCGGAGGCGGTGGCGGGGGCGGCGTGCTCGGACACGGTCGGCAGCGTAGCGGCGACGCCGCGGCCGCCGCGATCAGGCCGGCGCGGGAACCTCGGACTCCTCCGGTTCCGCCGGGGGACGCACCGGCAGCACGACCGTGAAGCAGGCGCCGGGGTTCGCGTCGGCGTAGTGGACGTCGCCGCCGTGCGCCTGCGCGAGCTGGCGCACGATCGCCAGGCCCAAGCCGACGCCCTCGGCGGTCCCGGCGGCGAACTCCTCGAACAGGCGGTCGCGTACCTCGTCGGGCAGGCCGGGGCCGTGGTCGCGCACCGACAGCTCCACGGTGTCCCCGTTCGCCTTCGCGGTGACGACGAAGGGCGGCCGCCCGTACTTCTGCGCGTTGCCGAGCAGGTTCCACACCAGCCGGTCCAGGCGCGTGCGGTCGCCCGCCACGATCACGTCCGGCGCCACGTGAATCTCGACCGACTCGGGGAAGTCCGCCGCCGCCGACTCGACGATCGGCAGCAGCTCGCACTCGTGGAAGCTGATGTGGATGCGGCCCGCGTCCGCACGCGCCGCGTCGAGCAGGTCGTCGGCGAGCCGCCCCAGGCGGTTGGCCTGCCGCTCGACACTGGCCAGCAGGTCGTCGACTTCTTGCGGCGCGATCTCGTCGCGGCGCGCGCGCAACACGTGCGCCACGCCCTTGAAGACGGTCAGCGGCAGGCGCAGGTCGTGCGCGATCGTCGCGACGAAGCGCTTGCGCAGCGCCTCGAGGTAGCGCAGCCGCGCGTTGGTGTGCTGCTCCATCTCGAGCACGCGCGCGCCGCCGATCGCGATCGCCGCGGACTCGGCCAGCGCGCGCGCCACATCGGGGGCGAAGGCCGCGGCGGCGCGGCCCGTCTCGATCACCAGGCGCAGCGGCTCCTCGGCCGAGGCCCACGGCAGGTCCAGGACCAGCGCGCCCTCGGACCGCCCGACGTCGCCCGCCTCGCGCCAGGGCGAGGCCCACAGGATGCGCTCGGCGCCGTCAGTGCCCGCGATCACCGCGGCCGAACGCGCGTTGAGAACCCGCACCGCCTGGTCGCACAGAGTCGCGAGCACGTCTTCGGGGTCGCGCTTGGAGGCGATGCGGCGCGCGGCGCGGTTCAGCCTGGCGAGTACGACCATCTGGCGCTGCAGGTCGCGCCCCACGACCCCGCCGCACAGCGCGATCACGAACAGGAACAGCGGCGGCAGGACGACGTCGGCAAGGTCGCGGCCAGGCACGGCGTCCAGCGGCGAGGTCAGCGCGGGCAGCAGCAGCGCCGGCAGCGTGCCGAGCCACGCGCCCAGCGCGCCCATCACCTGGAAGCGCACCGCGCCCTCCAGCGGCAGCAGCGTGAGCACCGCCCAGTTCGCGCCACCGGGGTCGCCGCGATACAGCCACACGAACGCCGAAGCCACGGCGATGTCGGCGACCAGCATGACCACGCCCAGGCGGTCGAATGCGCCGCGCGTGCGCGCCATGCGAATGCCCAGTTCGGCCGCGATCGCGATCAGCGCGAACAGCGCCACGATCAGCCAGGCGGGCCCGCGCGAGGCCGCGCCGGAACCCATCGGTTGCGGCGCATGCGACAGGACCACGTGCAGCATCAAGAAGCCGACCGCGAACCAGCGCGCGACGGCCACCACCCGCTCCCGTCGCCGCAATGCGGCGTAAGGGTCCATGTCGGCAGGCTACCGGGGGGATCACCGTTCCGGCAGTGGCGGCGACTGGCATGATGGCGACCATGAGCAAGGTCACCCCGCTTCCCGACCTGGCCGAGCGCCTCGCGCCGATCGAGGTCACCGCGCTGGACGGCTCCGCCGTGCAGCTGGGCTCGCTGTGGACCACGCAGCCGTTACTCCTGGTTCATCTGCGCCACTTTGGGTGAATGTTCTGCCGCGAGCACGTCGCGCAGTTGCGTGACCACAGCGCCCAGATCGACCAGCGCGGCGTCGCCGTCGCCGCCATCGGGACCGGCGACCTGATGTACGCGCGGGACTTCGCCGAGGACAAGCGCGTGAACTTCCCGCTGTACGTGGACGACGCCAAGGCGAGCTACAAGGCCGTCGGCACGCGCAAGGGCAGCACGCGCAGCTTCATCAAGCCGCGGCTGATCGCCAGCGCCGCCCGCGTCACCGCCCAGGGGCACATCCAGGGCAAGCTGGGGCCGGCGCACATGGTGCTGGGCGCGACGCACGTGATCCTGCCGGACGGCTCCGTCCCCTACGCGTGGGTCAACGACGACTTCGACGACAACGCCGACTTCGGCAAGGCGCTGGCGGTGCTGGGCCAGTGAGCATCCGGGTGGCCCACACGGCCCCCCGCCGCCCCCTGGCACAATGAGCGG